>Ga0233426_10001832_pt1 | contig 18583 bp, 17 predicted proteins | sample SI_118_April2016_6_FD_179875 | JGI IMG/M metagenome (GOLD analysis project Ga0233426, IMG submission 179875) | Seawater microbial communities from Saanich Inlet, British Columbia, Canada - SI_118_April2016_10_MG | ecosystem: Environmental > Aquatic > Marine > Inlet | place: Canada: British...
GGGCTGCCTCCAATGTCTTCAAATGATATTAGAGGAATGATACTAGAAAAAATAGGTCCTCTTAAAAAGAAATTATTGTCAAATGATAAAGAGGCTAACGAAATAATAGTTAATCCTTTTATTGATCTGGTTGTGAATAAAGCCGAAGGGTTACCGCTATATGTTAAATATGTAATAGGTGATGTGCTTGCTAATCGCTACAGAGTTCTTGATGGCGAAGAGATATTACCTGATAGCCTTCATGCATATCATGAGAAATTACTAAATGGATTAGGTATTAGTGATTTAAAATTTATTTTAACCCCGTTAGCAGCTTTGTTGGCTGTAGCATTTGAACCACTCTCAATAAGTGAAATTAAGAGTATATTTGTTTACAAAAAATTTATCTCAAATGATGATAATGGAGAAAAATTAATTGAAAATGGATTGTCAGCTATTGCTCCAATGTTAAGAAGAGCTCCAGATCCAGAAGGAGAAGAAGGTTATACATTATTTCATTTTTCTTTGAGAGAACATATTTTAAAGAGTAAGGAAATGGTAACCAACGTGCAAAATGCAAAAGATACTTTTTGTGAACTTGCTCGTAAACCTGATGATCATGAAGAATTAAAAAATTATCTTTATAGAGCTGGAATTGATCATTTTATTGATTCAAGAAAGTTTCAATTAGCAGGTAAAAAACTGCTCAATCTTTATTGGCTTTTTAATTTGTTTAATCTTAACAAAACTCCTTCAGATATAAATGGCTATTGGTCTCAACTACCAATAACTTTTAAACAAATGGATGCGTGTTATCTCTCAAAACTTATGAAAGGAAAAAATCATGGGGGTTATAATCGAGGAGAATTTGGTACAGGTAAGGATTGGGTTGAGTTTATGAAAAACGAAGTTCAAGATTTAGAAAATTCAAATGCTCAAGAATTATTTGAAGATACTTGGTTACTTATGCGTAGTAATAATTCAAATTCAGATTTAATAATTGATTCAAAAGATAAGGAAGAGTCTAAAGAAGATGTCGACCTCAGTATGTTAATGGATGAACTTATAAAAGAAAATATTGAATTAAGTGATACAAATTCAAAAGCCAATAACAAAGATATAGACCAAGATAACTTGAATAAAGCTAATGAAGATTTTTTAAATTTGTTTGAAGATTTAGAAAATGAAGAAAATTCGTACCCAAAGAAATATAAAGAATGGTGTGAAAGTGTAAAAGATGATTATGAATATTTCGAGCCTATGAAGGATACAGAAGTTAAATTACCATATTATCAAAAGTTGTTAGATTTTTTTCTTTTATCTAGACTTTGTCACTCAGGAGTTGAGCTTAGTGCTAGGATTTGTAGATTACATTCATATAATTTAGGTGGAACGAATATAGAAACTATTATGTCCTATAACCGTTTATCGTCATTTTATGCTCTAATGGATGAACAAAATACCGATAATAAGTACGATGAGACTCATTTATTCTATGATCCAAAATATTCTAATAGAGAAGTTTATGGGCAAACCGGAGTTACTCTTGACAAAGGACTTTCTTTAATTGGTCCAGACATTTTTCGTCATTGTTTGAGCTTTATATCTAATAAATATGGTCTCAAAAGTAATTTTTTAACAAAATTATTACAAAACCCATATGTATCTTATCCAGAAGTTGGTAATTTAAATATTAAAGAAAACAAAAAATCTATAGAGAGTATTTCAGACTTACTGAAAGAAGTATGTGATCTTTCAATTAAAACTAGAGGAGAAAATCATCCCTCCTCATTAGTATTAAAACTTAATCTGGCTAACAGATTATATTTTGATATGAAACTTAAAGATGCACAATTAATTATCAAAGAAGTTCATAAAGAAATGTTGTCATTATTTAGTTTAAATGATGATAGAACTACAAAAGCACTTCATATTGAAGGTAATGTTGAATTTGAGCTTGGAAATTTTCAAGAAGCTAAAAAAATATTTAAAAAACTAATTTTTGGCACAGAAAGAAAATATACAAATGAGATAACAATAAATGAATGGCGTGCAAAATTAGCAATTATAGAATTAGTATTCCAAAACTTCGAATCTGTTGAAAATTTATGTTATGAAGGATTGATATACTTTAATAATACTAATTTAGATAATTTTTTTTCTATCTCTGAAGATAGAACATTTTTGTTAATTGATAATCTATTAAAAGAATTTCGTTCTGGAATAAAACCTCCATCATTTTTATCTGAATATAAACCTAAAGAGTTAGTAGACATCATCAATTTTTATTCTAATAGAGGGTTATTTGAAGTCTGCTTATTTATACTAAACAGTCAATGTGATCATAAAAACTCTAAAATCAAAGAAATTTTGATATTAATGAGATCGCTTAGTATGCCAAGAATTTTTAGAACTAATATTAATTATTTATTTGATCTAATGACAGCAAGGCAACAAAGGTGTGTCCGAATGAGATATGGGTATGATATGAACACGTCTCATTCATTAGATGAAATAGCAATGCAACTTGAAGTAACTTCAGAAGAAATTAAAAAACATGTTTTTGATGGGTTTAAAAGTATAAAAATATGGAATTAATAGTTGCTCTATTTTTCCCAATGTAATAATTCATATTCATGTTCTAACCCTTTATTTTTTTTATTAAAACTAATCCAATTTGTATTTGTTGAATTGTGACTTATTGATTGTATAATTGATTTTACTAGTTTGTGGTGTTGATAACTTAATTCTTTTTCAATGTATTGTAATTTATCTTTATAATTAACTTCCATTTTCAAACTTTCTTCACTGGGATTAATAGTAACTATATAACAATCATCAAGTTTATAACTTTTGTCACTATTTATTATTTCTTTAGCTAGATATCTCCAACCTCTATCTTTTTCATTAGTATGGTTTATACCTTGGCCTAAATAACTTCCAAAAACTTTAACAATGTGTTTACTAAGCCTATCTTGAATATTATCGCTGGCAATTCCAACATAGAATAATTTCAGATTAGTAAAAAACATCATATATATGCCACTATAACAGTATTGTTCTGCATAACTACTTTCAGGTTTGATATAATTTTTATAATTTTTTAGGCTTGTTTCCCGAAAATTTCCTAAAAAAGATGGGAAACATCCGTTTTTTGTTTTCTTGTATTCACCATTCCATGAAGAACTATCACCAAAGAAAGAAAAGTGATCTATAAATTTTACTGGTTGGTTTACTTGATATTTCAAAAAAAATCTCCCAATTAATCTGTGTAATATATAAATTAATAATTATTTTTAAAATAATACTAAAGTTAGTAAATTAGTAAAAGAGAAAAAGCATAGGGTAAAACACCAGAGAAGATGTATAAGGTTGGATCAAAATGTTCCCAACTAAGAAAGTTTTTAAGTTAGCTATTATGAATGCGAAGAAAACTAAGAAGAATAGAGTATAGGGTTACAGTTTAGAGGCTAAGTTTATAGAACACAGTTAACTAAATTTTTAATTGAATTTATGTTGTGAATAGGAATAAATCTATCAACTCTTTTTAAAATTGTCTGGATACTTTTTACTTTTGGTTCAAAATCTTTATATCTCAATAATGGGTTAAGCCATATTAAGTCTGATGTAAACATAGACAGTCTTTTTATTTCGGTTGCTAAGTTATTCTCATCATCTCTTTCTAATCCATCAGAAATAAGTAATAAAGTTTGATTGTGAGTTAATGTTCTTCTAGCCCACTTCTGATTGAACTCGCGAATTGAACTTGCTATTTTTGTTCCTCCTGACCAGTCAGTAACTGAAATTCCAATCTTATCTAATGCAAAATCAATATCTTTATTATTAAGTAATTTGGTAATTTTTGTTAATTTTGTTCCAAAAATAAAAACTTCTATATTTTTATGGTGCTCTAATAATAAGTGACTAAAAAAGAGCATAATTCTACTGTAACTTTCCATTGAACCTGAAATATCTATTAATATTACTAATGGTTTATTTTTTTTTAATCTTGCGTTGTAGACTAAGTTTATTAACCCATTATTCTTCAATCCTTTTTTAATAGTCTCCTTTGGTGATATTTTCATACCATTATCTAATTTATTCCATCGTCGTGTTTTATCTTTATTAAAGTTTATTAATAATTTTTTTATTTCTTGTTTAGCTATATTTATTTCATCTAAAGACATCATTTCAAAATCTTTTGATTTAATGGTTGATGTATTTGACCATGACATCTGAGCGTCAAAAACCACTTCGTCTTTTTGATCTTCTTTTTTATCTATACTTGGTTTTTGTATAAGGTCATTAATTCGTTTTACAGTTTTTTCTTTTTTATTTTCTGGTGCTTTCTGATTGCCTATTTGTGGTAATAATAAATTAAACATTTGTTCCATTATTTTTGGATTTTGCCAAAATAAATAAAAGCATTGGTCAAATATTTCTTTATCTTCATTTCTATTTATTAAGTTTGAAAAGAGTGCCCAATAAAACTCTTTTCTATTACCAATTTTTAGAATTTTAATTGATTTAAGGGTGTCTATAGAAGATCGATTTCCAACTTTAACACCAGATTTTCTGAGTAATCTAATAAAACGTAAAATATTATCTAGAAGTCTTGTTTCTTGATTATTAATAGAAGGTGTTGAATTCAATATCTTTTACCTTACTTTCTATTAATTACAGATATTTCAGTTTGAATTATAGTTAATATTTTAGCTGCTTCACTTTCCTTTAATTTTCTAATGTCATCTTGGTTTTTTAACAATGCTCCAATTGTAGATTCTAAAACCTCAGGATCAATTGTAATATAATTTAACTCTACCATTGCCTGAGCCCAATCAATTGTCTCTGCAATTCCTGGTTGTTTAAAAAGTTCAATTTTTCTTAATTCTTTTACAAAATGAACAATTGCAACTGATAAATCTTCTCTAATATTTGGAACTCTAGATTGAAGTATTTTTAATTCTTGTTCAAGATCTGGATAATCAACAAAATGATAAAGGCACCTTCTTTTTAATGCGTCATGTATTTCTCTAGTTCTATTTGAGGTAATAATAACAATAGGCGGCTCTTTGGCTTTAATAGTGCCAATTTCTGGAATGGTAATTTGCCAATCTGATAATATCTCCAAAAGAAAAGCTTCAAAAGGTGGGTCAGCTCTGTCAATCTCATCAATTAATAAAATAGGGAAGTTATCAGTATTATTAATAGATTTAAGTAAAGGCCTCTCTTGAAGGAAATCTTTTGAATAAATATTTTCTGTATTACCTTTTTGAATAGATATCATTTGTGCTGCAAAATTCCATTCATACGCAGCTGAAGCCATATCTAAGCCTTCATAACATTGGAGCCTTATGAGCGGTTTATCTAATATTAATGACAATGATTTAGCTAAATCTGTTTTACCTACACCAGCTTCTCCTTCAAGAAGAATTGGTTTTTTGAGTTTTAGCGTTAAATATATAGCAGTACTTAATCCGACGTTAGATATGTAACCTACTTCAGAAAGGCTTTCTGAAATCTGATCTTTCTTAGTAATATTATTAATCTCAAGCATAAAATGTTCCCAATTTTGTCAAGTATTTATCTTGTTAACTAAAAAAAAATAGCTATTTGCATAAAAATTATGCAGAATTTAATTGTGGTTAATCTATCACATATTAAAATTTTTTAAAGTCGCAGATTTTTGTAAAAAAATATTGCTTTTGGGGGAGGCTTTTAATGGAAATATCTTTAAAGATAAATGGTAAAGAGATAAATGCAAATGTAAAACCAAACACTTTGTTATCTACTTTTATAAGAGAAAATTTAAACCTTACTGGAACACATATTGGTTGTGATACATCTCAGTGTGGTGCTTGTGCAATTCATTTAAATGGTGACGCAGTTAAATCTTGCGCTTATCTAGCTGTACAAGCTGATGGGACTGAAATTGTAACTATTGAAGGTATTGCAAATGGTGACGAGTTACATCCTATGCAACAAGCTTTTCATGAAAATCATGGGCTCCAATGTGGATATTGTACTCCGGGTATGGTTATGAGTGCAATTAAGTTAGTAGAAAATAATCCTAAAATGACAGAAGACGATATTCGTAAAGGCTTAGAGGGTAACATATGTAGATGTACAGGTTATCATAATATAGTTAAATCAATCAAAGATGCTGCAACAGTAATGAGGAGATAGTTATATGCCAGACGGTAGTGCAACAGGTATAGGTGTATCGGTTAAAAGAAAAGAAGATTACAGATTTTTAGTGGGTGAGGGTAACTACACAGATGATATTAATAGACCTAACCAAACTTATTCCTATATGTTTAGGTCTAATATTGCTCATGCAAATTTTAAAATAGACGTCAAAGAAGCATCTAATGCAAAAGGTGTTGTTAAAATATTTGTAGGTACTGATATGGAAGTTGGCAGTATTCCATGTGGTTGGCAAGTTGACTCTAAAGACGGAACTCCAATGCGGGAGCCTGCTCATCCGCCTATTGCTAGGGATAAAGTAAGGTATGTGGGAGAAATATTGGCCGTAATAATAGCTGAAAGTATAGAAGAGGCTAAGAATGCAGCAGAATTAATCGAAGTTAGTTTTGATGAAAAGCCGGTTATAATTAATATGAATGATGCTTTAGATAGCACTAAGGGTCTAGTGCACGACGAGATAGAAAGTAATGTTTGTTATGATTGGGAAATAGGGGATAGTGAAGCGGTTGACGCTGCAATGTCCAAAGCAGCCCACATAACTAGTCTCGATATAAGAAACAATAGACTTATTCCTAATGCTATGGAAACTAGAGCAGCCATTGGTGATTATGCGCATGCCACAGGCGATTATACTCTTTATACTACAAGTCAAAATCCACATGTAATTAGATTATTAATGGGTGCATTTGTATTAGGCTTGCCTGAACACAAACTGAGGGTTATTGCCCCTGATGTAGGTGGTGGTTTCGGTTCAAAAATCTTTCATTATGCTGAGGAAGCAATCGTAACATGGGCTTCGAATAAAATAAGAAGGCCTGTTAAGTGGACGTCAGATAGATCTGAAGCTTTTATATCAGACGCTCATGGAAGAGATCATGTGACATCAGTAAAGTTAGCTTTAGATAAAGATGGAAAATTTCTAGCCTTAAAAGTTGATACTTTAGCTAATATGGGCGCTTATTTATCAACTTTTGCTTCTAGTGTTCCAACATATTTGTATGCAACTTTGTTGGCTGGTACTTATACAACTCCTGCAATACACTGTAATGTTAAATCTATTTTTACAAATACAGTTCCGGTGGATGCTTATCGAGGAGCTGGAAGACCCGAGGCCACTTATTTAATTGAGCGAATTGTTGACAAGGCAGCAAGAGAAATGGGTATTAGCCAAGTAGATTTAAGACGAAAAAACTTCATTCCTGTTGATGCTTTTCCATATCAAACACCAGTTGCTCTACAATATGATAGTGGAAACTACACTGCAACATTAGATACAGCTCTTAAAAAAGCAGATTATGATGGTTTTTCTGCTAGAAAAGCTGCGTCAGCTAAAAATGGCATGTTAAGGGGAATTGGTTTTTCCACTTACTTAGAGGCTTGTGGAATTGCTCCATCTGCAGTCGTAGGTTCTTTGGGAGCCAGAGCAGGTTTGTTTGAGTGTGCAGAAGTAAGGGTTCACCCTACAGGTTCCGTCACGGTCTTTACAGGTTCTCATAGTCATGGACAAGGTCATGAAACAACTTTTGCTCAATTAGTTAGCGATAAATTGGGTATTTCAACTGATATGGTTGAAATCAGTCATGGTGATACAAACAATATTCCTTTTGGAATGGGGACTTATGGTTCTCGTTCATTGGCAGTTGGTGGAGAAGCAATAGCAAAGGCTATGGACAAAGTCGTTGCAAAAGCAAAAAAAATTGCTGCTCATATTATGGAAGCTTCTGCAGATGACATTGAACTTAACAATGGTAATTTTGAAATAGCAGGTACTGACAAATCAATGTCATTAGCTGATATTTCTCTTGCAGCATATGTTCCTCATAATTACCCACATGATGAGTTGGAGCCAGGCTTAGACGAAAAAGCTTTTTATGACCCGCTTAATTTTACTTATCCTGGTGGGTGCCATATATGTGAAGTTGAAATCAATCCTAATACTGGAGAAGTAAAGGTTGAGGGTATGACTGCTGTAGACGATGTAGGAAAAGTAATTAATCCTATGATCGTAGAAGGTCAAATTCATGGAGGTTTAGCTCAGGGTATTGGTCAAGCTCTTTTAGAAAATGCAGTTTATGATGATAGCGGTCAATTGTTATCTGGATCTTACATGGATTACACTATGCCAAGAGCTGACGATCTAGTTAATTTTAACGTTGGAAATGAAGTTACTCTTTGTACCCACAATTCGTTAGGCGTTAAGGGTTGTGGTGAAGTTGGTGCAATTGGTTCTCCTCCTGCGGTTATAAATGCGGTGGTTGATGCTTTATCAGAGCTTGGAGTTGAAGACATTTCAATGCCTGCCACACCTGAAAAAATATGGAACGCTATTAATAATGCTTCAAAAAAATAAAATAATGGAGATATAAATGTATGAACTTCAATATTCAAAGCCCTCAAACATAAATTCAGCTGTAGCAGAATTTGATAAATCTCAAGACGGCAAATATCTTGCTGGTGGAATGACTTTAATTCCAACTTTAAAAGCAAGGTTAGCAACGTCAGATGTATTAATAGATTTAAAAGATTCAAATCTTAGTGATATATCTGTTACATCAACTAACGTTGTCATTGGATCAATGACAAGACATTGTGACGTAGCAAGCTCTGTAGACATAAAAAAATCTATTCCTTCATTAGCCAAGTTAGCAGGAGGTATAGGCGATCATATGGTAAGAAACTGTGGAACAATGGGTGGTTCAGTTGCAAATAATGACCCTAGCGCCTGTTATCCCTCAGCTGTTTTAGCTTTAGGTGCTACTATTACAACTAATCAGAGATCCATATCCTCAGATGACTATTTTGTAGGAATGTTTGAAACAGCACTGAATTCAAATGAAATAATAACTCAAATCTCTTTTCCTATTCCTGATAAATCTTCATATATAAAATTTCCTAATCCAGCGTCTAGGTATGCTATGGTTGGAGTTTTTATGGCTAAAACGGGTAACAAAGTTAATGTTGCCATAACAGGGGCTAGTGAAAATGGAGTTTTTAGATCCTCTGAAATTGAAAATGCTCTTACTGCGAACTTTACTTTGGAATCTATTGATGGTTTAAATATTTCCTCTGATGGCCTGATTAGTGACATTCATGCAAGTAGTAGTTATAGAGCTAATTTAATTAAAGAGATGGCTAAAAGAGCTTTGAAAGAAATAATTACATAAAAGCTAATAGTTACTGGCTCATTACAAAGCCACCATTTGGTGAAAGTGTCTGTCCAGTAACAAACTTGGCTTCTTCTGATGCCAGATATACTGCGGCCCATGATATGTCCTCTGCGTCTCCAAACTTTTTCATGGGTGTCGAGGATTTAACAAGTTTTTTAACATCCCCAAGGCTACTGGTCATATCTGTGTCTATGTAACCTGGAGCAATAGCATTTACTCTTATATTTCTTGAGGCCATTTCTCTAGCTGTGGCTCTAGTAAACCCTAAAATCCCTGCCTTTGCAGCAGAATAATGAGGAGAGGAAGGCCCGCCTGTTGTCCCAAGAACTGAGCCCATGTTAATAATAGAGCCTTTATTTACGTTATTCATGATCTTCAGAGCTTCACGTGTGCAGAAAAAGGTACCATTTAAATGAATAGATATCATAGCCATCCATTCTTCATCAGTCATATTAACTGTTACATCAAAATGACTCTCAATTTCACCTGCTTCAGAAAACTCTTTGCTTTGTAAATTATTAATTTTAATTCTTTCATCAAGTAAATCTTGTCTTTTTTCAAAGCCATTAATACCTGCGTTATTTACAAGTATATCTAATTGCTTAAATTCAGACTGAACTTCAAGGAAAACATCTTGAACATTTTGGGAGTTTGAAACGTCCATATAATAAGCATTTCCGTTTAATTCTTTCGCTCTTTGTGATGCATTATCAATGTTTATGTCACAAATTATTATTTTTGCGCCCTCATTGAAAAAATGTTGTGCAATGGATGCACCTAAACCTTTAGCCCCACCAGTGATTAATGCTACTTTATTTTTTAAACGGTTCATATAAAGCCTCCAATTAAAGATATTCAATAATAGGATCATATATTAAATTGTAAATAAAGGTTAATATCAAACCTTGCTATTTATATCATTGAAGAATAATTTATTATTTATGGTTAATTCAGATTACAGTTTGGGTAGTCATCAAGGTAAATACTTTGATGACTTTTCTATAGGTGACAGATATATTCTGCCATCTAGAACTCAAACTAGTGGAATTTTTTCTATGTTTCAAGCTGCATCAGGTGACAACGACCCAATTCACTACGATGTTGAGTATTGTAAAGAAAGAGGTCATCCAAATATGTTAGCACATGGCCTTCAAGTATTTATTCAAACAGTTGCGGGGGCAGGGACGTTCCCAAATCAAGTTAAAGATAGTTTAATTGGTTTGATAGAGGTTTCAGGTAAAATGTTAAAACCTGTTTACAGAGAGGATACATTGTATCCAGAACTTATAATCAGTAAACTAACATCTCAAAATACAACTGGTATTATTGAAATGGAAGCAATAATTTTCAATCAAAAAAAAATCTTAGTATTTAAAGGCTTTCACAAATATCTTATAAAAAAGAAATTAATTAATGTTTAATATTAATTTAATAATTTATATTATTGTATTATATACATTTATTGTTCCAATTAATGCTTATTCCGTTTCTTATAAATGCAATAATATTAAAAAAATTTGTAATGTTTTAGATAAAGTTGTAGGTATCAAAACGCCTATGATGATTGCAAGTGGTACAATTATCAATGATAATTTAATTATTACTAATAGACATGTTGTTGAAGATCATAAACAATTTATAATTAAATTTAATGATGGAAAAATAAAAAAAGCATTTCCATTAGCCCATAATTTCCCTGCTGATTTAGCCTTGTTAACTTTAAATAAAGAATTAGAAGTCCCTAATGAATTATTTTTCTCAAATAAAATTAAGGGATTGATTAATGTTGTCGCATTTGATCAAGGTAGGAATTCAAATAGAATATATAATAAAGGAAAAATTATATCCTTTTCAGATATACAAAAATATCCTCAAGGTAGAATTCATACTACTGCCAAAAGTTTACCAGGTAACAGTGGAGGTGTAGCTGTTGATGAAGATGGAAATTTTGTGGGAATACTGGCTTCTGGAGACGGAAACATAAATGAAATAATACCTATTGTATTGATAAATGATGTATTAAAAAATACTAAAGATAAATATAAAGACCAGTTTTTAAAAACAGGTAAGTTTATTAGACTTTGTGCTGACAACTTAGATATTTCATTTAATACAAATAAAAACTTAGACGAAAAAATTACAAAAAATATTGATAATTATTGCTGGAAATCCAATAACAAACAGTTAATAGATCAAGCTGGACAAACTTTTGGGAGGTTAGGGGATTTGAAAAGATCTACCAAATTTCTTGAAAAAAGTATTGAACTTGATCCAATGAGTCCAAATTCTCTTCTTTCTTTGGCAATAACTTATCATATAGATAGAAAAATAGAGAAAGAAAGACCCTTAATTAAAAGGCTTTTAACATTAACTCCTGAAAATCCTCAAGTTTTAAGACTTGGTGTACAAGTTGCTGGAATTTTAAAAGATAAGGAAATGTCTGCAAACGTTTTAGATTTGATGAGTGAGTATAACAAAGACGCTTTACCTCTTGCTAAAAAATTTATTGATAACGCTTTTAATTCTAATTAATTAAATAATCATCTAAAGGATCAGGTATCCACCCAAATTTAGTTTTTTTTATACCTTTTTGTATAGATCTCTTTTTAAGAAATTCGAAAATTTTATCACTATTAGCATTTGGGTTTTTTTCAATAAATCTTGAAATTAATGCCACTAACCTTGGAACAGCGTAGCTTGTGCCACCCGTGTATGATTTAACCCCTCGATGATCAATCACTTCCATTCGTTCTGCAGGAACTATAAAGTCAACTGATGATTTTCCTATATTTGAACCTCGACCTATTCTACCATTTTGGTCAGAAGAAGTTACTGTAATTATATTCTTTAAGTTTAAAGCAGCAGGGTATATTGGTTGTTTATCAATATCAAATCCATTATTTCCTGCTGAAACTACAAAAATAATATTATTATGTTTTCTTGCTGTTTTTTCAAAACACTCCCAATCTTTTAAATTATTTGAACCCATAGATAGATTTACTAGTCTTATTGAATTATTAGCAATGTGTTCAATAACTTCTTTAAATCTACACATATCCAATGCAGGAAATCTATATGGGGCTATAAGTGATTTTGGTGCTTCTTTCGCTAAAACACTAAAAACTGTAGAGCCATGATGTCTAGGATAAAATGGATTTTGTCTTGGGTCACTGTCAAAAGGTTTATCGTCGTTATCCCAATAATCAAACCCAAGAATAGTCCCATTTTTTACAGCAATGTTCTTATGAAATTGGCTTAATGTGTAATTTATACCTGTATCAATTAAAGCAATTATATTTTTATTGTTTGTATTAGTTAATTTAGGTTTATTGGGATTTAATAATTGCCTTTCTTCAACATTATAGTTTTTTATATTTAAGGATTGAATTTCATAGGCTATAGAAGCTTTATCATAAAGTATTCTTCTTATATTTTGAAGAAGGCAATTGTGGTTAAAACGCATTTCTATAGTTGGTTTTTTAGCACTGTTATATAAGGTGAAAATTAATCTTTGAATTTTATTAGAACGATATAAGATATTAATTCTTAATGTCCCTTCTTTATCTTTATAAATATGAACAGTCTTTGTTTTCTTTACTGGTGACCAATTTTTATTTATGTCCTTATAGTTATTGGAAACAATATTTGAACAAAATGATTTGTATATATTTTCAGCATTTAAAAAGTTTTTATCTGTTGCACTTGCATAACATTGATAAGTAAGAAATAAATTAAATAATAAACTGTAAGGAAATAAATATTTTTTTATCATATCTAATTATTTTCTTAATGAAGGAAGACCAACACCAGTAGTTTCAAAACCTCCATCAACAGCTAAAGTTTGACCCGTAATATAAGATGCTTTATCAGAAGCTAAAAAATAAATACCATTAGCAATTTCTAATTCAGTTCCATATCTATTAAGCGGTATTGCATCGTGATAGGCTTCAATTATATCCTTAGTATGTACAGCCATTGCTAATTTAGTTTTCACAGGCCCTGGCGCTATACAATTCACTCTAATTCCATACTCGCCAAGTTCAGCTGCTTGCTGCTTTGTCAGTTGAATTACAGCGGCTTTTGAAGTTCCGTAAGCAACTCTTAAGGTTGATGCACGTAACCCTGATATAGAGGCGATATTAACTATATTTCCCTTTGTTTTTTTTAAGGAAGGAATTGCTTTTTGTGTAGTAAGAAAGACACCATCTAAATTAGTCTTCATTACTTCATTCCATCTATCGATTGTTGTCTTCTCAATAACTCCAAAATCAGCTACGCCTGCATTATTTACCAATACATCTATTCTGTTGTGCCAATTTAATATTTCTTCATACATATTGTCTAATTGTGTGCTATCAGAAATATCGAAGCAGAACTTTTTTTCATTAACATTATTTGTAGATAAATTATTCAACTCTTCTTTATCTTTATCAATAAGTGCAACTCTATAGCCATTTTGTTTAAATAATTGAGCGGTAGCAAAACCTATACCTCGTGCTGCTCCTGTTACAATCGCTAGTTTAGTATCTACACTTTTCAAATTTAAAAACCTATTTTTTTACATTAAATTATTTATGGGATTAGACGTTCTTTTTTCAAGTTCCACTTGCCATCTAAATACATTTACATATTCTTTTTTTAGATCAATCTTTAAAATTTTTGATAAGTACAACATAAAATGACCAGTTATATCAGCGATTGAAAACCTTTCTCCTGATATAAATTGGTTGTGTTCTAGATGAGGCTCTATCCTATTAAGTAAAATTTTAAACATTTCAATCCCTCGAATAACTAACTCTGGAGACTGCTTCATTTTGTTTCTTGTTCCTGGAATAACCTTACCTGCAAAAAAAGATGTTTTGTTTCTTACAGAATGCAAAAGAGGCAAAAAACCATCTAATTCAATTCGTCTATTCCACATATCTATAATAGCTTCATCCTTACTATTTTTACCGAATAAGCTTGGGGTAGGGTATATGGATTCAAGATAACGACATATAGATATTGTTTCTGAAATAACGGTACCATCATCTAGCTCTAAAAAGGGCACACAGTTAAACGGGTTCATAGTATTATATGGCTCTTTAAAAATTTCATCTTCTCTAACATTGACTTGAACTGTTTCTAATTTTATATTTTTTTCACTTAGAAACATTTCAACTCTGAGTGCATTAGCTGCAGGTGTAAAATTATATAATTTCATAAAAAAAATCTCAAATAAATATAATTATTAAAAATAAAAATTAATCTAAATATAGTTAGCTTTTAATCCTATATCCTGTCCTAAAAATATACCAAATGATACTTATGCAAATTGCAGTGAACGATAAAATAAAAATTATACTTGCTAAAATAGGCACATCACCAACGCCAAAAAAGGTCCATCTAAAACCTGAAATAAGATATACAATAGGATTTATAAGTGCAAAATCCTGCCAAAATGGCGGAAGCATGTCAATCGTATAAAAACTTCCTCCAAGAAATACCAGTGGTGTAATGATTAACATAGGTGCTATGTTTAGTTGTTCAAAATTATCAGATACAATGCCTATTATAAATCCTAGTAAACTAAATGTTACACACGTAATTAGTAGAAAAAATATCATAAAAAATGGGTGAACTATATTGATGTTCACAAATAAATATGATGTAGCCAATATAATTAATCCTATAGCAAAAGCTTTTGTTGTAGCGGCTCCTACATAACCAATTACAATTTCTACAAATGACAATGGAGCAGATAGAAGCTCGTATGTTGTGCCAATAAACTTAGGAAAATATATACCAAATGAAGCATTGTTTACACTTTGCATTTGAACAGTCAGCATGATTAAACCTGGAACTATAAAAGCACCGTAAGATACATTACTAATATTCTCCATTCTAGAGCCTATGGCAGCTCCAAAAACAATAAAATAAAGGACTGTTGATAAAACAGGAGACACAAGACTTTGAATTAAAGTTCTAAATGATCTATTCATTTCATATATATATATGGCTTTTATGCCTCTAATGTTCATATGTTAGTCCTTAATAATTTTTACAAAAATTTCTTCTAAAGATGTTTCTTCAGTTTGGATGTCAAAAAGATTTATTCCAATATCATTCATGTCTGATAATAGAGATGTAATTCCAGTTTTTACATTACCTGTTTTATAGTAATAATTGAATGACCTACCGTCATCGATTAATTTTAATTTATATTTTTCTAAAGATTTTGGGATTTTAATAATTGATTTTTTAAGCTTAACTTTAAGAGTTTTAACGCTCATCCGTTTTATTAACTTATTTTTTTCTTCAACTAAAAGTAATTCTCCATGATTTATGATGCCTATACGATCTGCTATCATCTCTGCTTCTTCTATATAATGAGTAGTTAAAATTATTGTAACGCCTTCTTTTTTCAACTCTCTAATGATATTCCACATATCTTTTCTTAGCTCAACATCAACTCCAGCAGTTGGTTCATCCAAAAACAAAATGCTTGGGTTGTGACTCAAAGCTTTGGCTATCATAACTCTCCGCTTCATACCACCGGACAAAGATTTGATAATGTTATCTTTTTTATCAAATAATTGAAGTTTTATTAATAGCTGGTCTAAATATTTATTATCGTCTTTTTTGCCGAACAAACGTCTAGAAAATCTAACCGAATTTATCACTTTTTCAAATGGTTCAAGTGCTAATTCTTGGGGCACAAGCCCTATAATTTCTCTTGTTTTCCTGTAATCTTTTATTACATCAAATCCATTAACCTCAATTTTCCCTGAGGTAATAGAAGTCAAGCCACAAATAGTCGATATTAAGGTAGTTTTCCCTGCTCCATTAGGCCCTAGAAGAGCAATTATTTCACCTTGATTAATATTTAAATTTAAGCCATTTAAGGCTAAAAATTTATTATCATATTTTTTTACTAAACTTGTAACGGTAATAATTTCTGACAATTTAACATCCATAAAAAATAAATATTTTTGTATATATTTAAAATTAAAATAACATTAACAATTTACAATAGATTTGTATGTTTAAATCAGAAAAAAACTTCAAAAAATAAAATAATTTATATATATTTTATCTATCAATAAAATTTTACTTAGAATTTAATGGATATGGCTTCTGATCTTTACTTAAATTAATTCTTAAACATGTAATATATGAACTGTTAATAATTATCTCATAAATATAATTTTCATAAAAATAATTTGTATATTGATTTTTATTTTTTAAAGAGCTCTTACCCATATCCTTCCCATTTGCAATTGCCTCTATACATTTATTATAAGGAGGAGATAAATCTACATTAGATTTAAAATTCCAACTAGCCGAAATAGCTTGAGTAGAAATTAAACAGGTTATTGCGACAATTAAAAATCTCATTTTATTTACTCTTTGTTTTAAGTGATTAAAATTATTTCCTTACATTAATGAGCAATAAATTGATATAATTATATTTATATTTTTTTAAAAGGTTTTTTATGTCAGGTGAATTGTTTATAACTGGTGCAGGTGTTAGTGCAAGCAGTGGTATACCAACATTTAGAGGCAATGATGGCTTTTGGACTGTAGGGAGTAAAAACTATACTCCTCAAGAAATGGCAACAAGGATAATGTATGAAAATAATCCTGCCGAGTTTCTGTTATGGTATTTTAAAAGATTTGCATCATATAGAAATGTAAAACCTAATGCTGTTCATTATTGGTTAGCAAATAAACAATTAATAACTCAAAATATTGATGGTTTAGATGGGCGTGCTGGAAATAAAAATTACATATCTATTCATGGTAGGTTGGACAAAGTTGTGCTTTATCAAAATGAAATGGATGTACAGTCTCCTTTTGATGCCAATTGGAATGAAATTGATCTTTTATTAAATCCTAGTGATGAAGAATTAAAAAAAAACTTATTGGATAAATTTAAGATAAATTTACATAATAACAATACTTTATTGCCAAAACTTGGACTTTCATTAAAGCCTTACGTTTTATTATTTGACGAGATTTATACAGATTTATATCGTATATCAGAAGCAGAAGAGTGGATGAATAATGCTGATAAAATCATATTTATGGGCACATCGTTTAGTGTTAACATTACCTCTATTGCCTTAAGGACAGCAATAGCAAATGGAATAGAAGTAGAAATTGTAGATCCTGAACCTATAAAATTTAATTATAACAAAGTAAAATATTATGAAATGACTGCTGAGGAATATTGTAATATGAGAAAATTAGATTAATTCTATTTTTTTAATGGTATCCATGTTGCGCTTGCATAAGCAGCTAATTTTTCGTCTTCTCTATACATATGAGATTGAAGAAAACCAATTGTTTTACCTTGTTTGAGAAAGCTACCTTCACAAACAACTATTCCTTCTTTTATAGGTAAAAGATATTTAATGTTCATTTCTAAAGTTGCCCCGGCACCAGTAGTGTGATGAAGTAAATGTCCCATTGAAACATCCATTGCAGTAGCAATGATCCCTCCATGTAGAGTGCCTTGAGGGTTTTGCATTGGAGATTTAACTGTAAATTTAACTACACAAACATCATTTTTATATGAAATTTCAAAGCCAAGGTATCTGGAAAGATAAAATGATCCAAATTCTTGTTTATCAGAGCTTTCAGCATTTAAAGCCATTGAGGCTCCATCATTTTTTATTTTTAAAAAATCATTCATTAAAACATCCTAATAAGTTGTAATTTCTAAACTTTAAACATGAGAATATTAATCAATTAAAAATTTTTTTAATTTGTCGAAATCAAAATTAATACCATGTCCTGGTTTTTCTGGAGCTTCTGTGTATCCATTTTTTACCCTTAAAGGGTTTTCAGTAAATTCATCAATTTTCCAAGCATGAAACTCAAGATAAGAAGCGTTTGGACAAGAGGCCAGTAAGTGAACATGAAGGTCATGTACACCGTGAGAACATATAGGTAGATTATTAATTTCAGCTAACTTAGCTATCTTCATAAATGGAGTTATTCCGCCACATGTAGTCAAATCTGGTTCTAAAAAATCTACACCGTTTTCGTTAATTAAATGATTAAATTCAGATAAAATATGAAGATTTTCACCAGCTGCAATTGGAATTTTACCTAAAGAGCGAAGATAAGAATAGCCTTTAAAATCATCTGGTTTTATAGGTTCTTCTAGCCATACTAAATTAAATTTTTCAATTTCTTTAAATGCATGTACTGCTTGATCAACCCTCCATGCCTCGTTAGCATCA
>Ga0233426_10001833_pt1 | contig 18578 bp, 15 predicted proteins | sample SI_118_April2016_6_FD_179875 | JGI IMG/M metagenome (GOLD analysis project Ga0233426, IMG submission 179875) | Seawater microbial communities from Saanich Inlet, British Columbia, Canada - SI_118_April2016_10_MG | ecosystem: Environmental > Aquatic > Marine > Inlet | place: Canada: British...
GCTGGGCTAACAATTCTGCTATTCCCTTCCACTCTCTTTCTTTTCTTAATTTTTTGGATTGAAGTAATCTTTTTTTAGCAAGCTGTGTAAACCCCTGGAAAAACTGCTTAAATCGTTTTAATTCTGAATTGCTTTTTTGATACTTTACTCCTTTCATTACATACGAAATAATACTTTTTTCTCGGTTGAATACGCCGAGTTTTTTGGCTTGATCATTTTGGATATTCAACAAAGAAAAGCCCAGTAAGTAATACGTTTTCGCTTTTTTATAATAGGCTGATTCACCTTTTAATTTTTCTGATTTTTTATACGACTTCTCATATTTACCTGCATTAAATAACGCTTCTACTTTGTTTAAGTCGTTCTCGGCAAACATCAAGTTTGAGATAACGATTAACACACACAGTAGTAATTGCTTTTTTAACACCATATTAGAAGGTTTTTAAATTTATAGGTTCAATAATCAATCCAGATTTTTAAAGGTTATGTAACAATTCAGAAGCCGATCGTCTACCTAAATATTCGCATACTTACAATTAAACAAGTAATCTTCAAACGGCCTAAATTCTTTGTTCTGCTTCCATAACGTAAGAAAAAGGAAAAGTAACATACTGTCTGCCCACTTTTTATTTCTTCCTTGCGCTCTTATTATTATCTTCCCTGTGAAGACTAACTAGTTATTAATCTTACTCTATGAAAAAGCTTCTTATTATTCGTCATTCAAAATCAGGTTGGGATAGCAGTATTGAATCCGATCATAAAAGAACTATTAATGCAGATGGGAAAGCTGAAAGTAGTATAATGGAAATTGTGTTACGAATTGAGTTAAATCAGGTTGAAGAAGTTTATTGCAGTTCGGCTACCCGAGCTAAAATGACTGCTGAAACACTAAAGATCGACCCTCAAAAATTATCCATTAAAGACGAACTTTATACTTTTAAACATAAAGAATTGGGAAGGTTTATTTTTGATTTAAACTCTACTGCAAATTATGTTCAGATAATTGGGCACAATCCAGGTATTACAGATTTTATTAATTTAAACTCGAACGGTAGAATTGATAATGTACCCACTACCGGGGCAATGATACTGGAATGGCCAGATGCAAAAACTTGGGCTGACACTGAAAAAAATAAAGGGAAACTCGTTTTTTTTGATTGCCCAAAAAACAACAAATAAGCTTTATTTATTAGTTGTTTACACCTATATCAATGTAGTGAATTTCAACCTCAGGGGAGGATACAAAATCATTCAGCTCATCAACTTCTGAAACATGATCGGGAAGCAGTAATTCTAATTCAACTTTTTCCTGTGGTGATATATATAAATAAACATTCCCATTATCTATCCAAAACAAAGGGACTTCCTCATTTCCATTGGTGAAAAAATGTGGGGAAAAGGGGTTTAATTTTGGATCTCCGGGTGTTTTTAAGTAAAAAAGATCTGCATTTCTAATGCACTCAAAAACAGCACTGAAACTATATTTATAAACCAAAGTTGGTGTTAACCAATGAATGCCCTCATAAATAAAAGTATATCCTAATTCACGCGGTAATCCGTATTTAAAAATTACAGGATCTAACAATAAATTACCGTTGGAAACAAACTCTAAATAGGACTCTAACGGACTTCCATTAAAATTTGGAGCAACACCTAACTCTTCTAAATCTTCAATCGTTGTTAAAGGATTATGGAACTCAACAAAATCAACAGAATCCTCCAATACAGAAAAAACAGCGTCTATTACCAAAATAGCATTTTCCTCTAATTGATCAGTGAAATCAATACTAATCCTGTACAAAACCTTTTCTTCCGTATCCATTGTTTGTTTATTAACCCTTCACTTACCGTTATAGCTGTTTATTACAAAAAGGTTCGGAACTTCTAATTAAAAATAAGCTATTGTGTCGCTTATTTTTAAAATACAACAATAGAGTGAAAAAAAAATACGAAATAGTTTATAAAAATTATTTTCGAGTATTACTTTTTCGAGCTTCGTTTGCTGCTTTTTTCTCTGGCATAGGCCCACGAAGGTGAATGACCAATCCATTTAAGAAATTTCTTAGGATTTGATCACCTGCAGAAACATATTTTGGATGATCTTCTTTTCTGAAAAGATCATTTAAAGCGCCCTTGGTTATATCAAAATCAACCAACTTTAATACGTTAACGATATCCTCATCTTTAAATTTATGAGCAACTCTTAACTTTTTTAATATGTCGTTATTTGTAAGCATAATACAAAGATAAGATAATGAATTTGCAAAGCTTACCTTTGGGAAATGGAATTCTCAACACAACGAACTCAGGAGGCTTTAAATACCTTATCATTTAGTGAACTTAAACCGATTCAAACAGCGATGCTTGATCAGTTTAAAACAGATGATCAATTGGTTTTAATTGCACCAACTGGTTCGGGGAAAACTTTAGCGTTTTTATTGCCTATTCTTGAAACACTTACCAACTCGGAGGTGACGCAAGCGGTTATTATTGCACCAGCTCGTGAATTGGCTTTACAAATCGAACAGGTTTTTAAGCAAATGAAAACGGGTTTTAAAATAAACTGCTGTTATGGTGGGCATCCTATTCGTGTTGAGAAAAACAATTTATTAAATTCTCCTCAGGTTATTGTTGGTACGCCGGGCAGAATTGCTGATCATCTTAGAAGAGGTACCATTGATGTTAGAACGATCAAAACATTAGTTTTAGATGAATTTGATAAGGCGATTGAACTTGGTTTTGAAAAAGACATCTCTGCTATTGTTGATGAGTTGTACAGTGTTGAAAAGCGCGTTTTAGTTTCGGCAACTCAACAGGAAAATTCAGAATTACCTGCTTTTACGAAAATGCCTGAGCCTAAAATTTTAAAGTTTATTGGTGAAAAGCGAAATGAAGGTACCTTGTCGCAGTTTTATATTAGAGCTGAGGATAACGATAAACTAGAAATCTTAAAAGATTTAGTTTACCGTGTTGGAAATGAACCAACAATTATATTTTGTAATCACCGAGAGGCAGTTGAGCGTATTGGTGAATTACTGAAAATAAATAAAATCCCTGTTGGAATATTTCATGGTACGTTAAAACAAGAGCACCGTGAAAGAGAATTAACTAAGCTTAGAAATGGAAGTACAAACATTTTAATTGCTACTGATTTAGCCGCAAGGGGTATTGATATTCCTGCAATTAAGAATGTTATCCATTATCAAATCCCTTTAAAGGAGGATGCTTTTATTCACAGGAATGGAAGAACTGCTAGAATGGATTCTGACGGAAATTCTTTTATTATGCTTAAATCGGATGATTATATCCCTGAATTCATTAGTCAAGATTTGCCTTCTTTTGATTTATCGAAGATTAAGACTGTTAACTTACAAACTAAATATGCTACTGTATATGTTGGTTTAGGGAGAAAGGACAAAATTAACAAAGTAGATATTGTTGGTTTGTTTTATAAAAAAGGTGGCCTAGTTAAGGATGAATTAGGAAAAATTGAAGTACTTGATTACTGTGCGTTTGTTGCTGTTGATTATGCCAAAGCACGACAGCTAGTGCAGGATTTAAAAAGCGAAAAGATTAAGAAGAAAACACTTAAAATCTCGATCGCGAGATAAAAATTTAAAAATAACCAAACCACCTTTTTGGTTTTGATTTATTGTTTCTTAAATTTAAATAAGACAAAGAGAACTTATGTTATTTAATACTATTGATTTTGTTGTTTTTTTACCGATAGTTGTTTTTATCTACTACCTACTTCCTCAAAAAGGACGATGGATCCTACTCTTACTTGCTAGCTACTTTTTTTACGGAAGTTGGAAGTTAAATTATCTAGCCTTTATTATAATATCTACAGTTATTGATTATGCTTGTGGTTTGAAAATGGATGAAATTGTTTCCAAAAAGAAAAAAAAACCCTTTCTTATATTAAGCCTAGTTAGTAATCTAGGACTTCTTTTCTTCTTTAAATATTATAATTTCTTTGCCGAAAACCTTAATTCTGGAATAGCTTCAAATTTTCCAATACTCGAGGATGTTATACTCCCTGTTGGAATTTCATTCTATACTTTTCAAACTTTAAGTTATTCTGTTGACGTTTACCATGGTAGACAAAAAGCGGAATCACACTTAGGTTACTTTGCTCTATATGTCTCTTTTTTCCCTCAATTAGTTGCTGGACCAATCGAACGTTTTTCTAATCTAACGCCTCAATTTAAGACTGAGAAAAAAATTAATTACCAAAATATTAGTAATGGGTTACGGTTAATTTTATTTGGGCTGTTTATTAAAATGGTAATTGCAGATAACGTATCTGGAATAGTCGAAAAAGTATATGAAACCCCATTGGCATATTCATCATGGGATGTGATACTGTCGTCCTTTTTGTATTCATTTCAGATTTACAGTGATTTTTTCGGTTATTCAACCATTGCAATTGGTAGTGCTCGTTTACTTGGGATAAATCTGATGGATAATTTTAAAACCCCATATCTATCTAGGAACATTGCTGAATTTTGGCAAAGATGGCACATATCTTTGAGTACCTGGTTTAGAGACTACTTGTACTACCCAATGGGAGGTAATCGAGTAAACAAATTTAAATGGTATCTAAACGTGCTAACTATTTTTATCGTTAGTGGTATTTGGCATGGAGCTAATTGGACTTTTATTTTTTGGGGAGCATTATTTGGAATAGTTTACATTCTTGAAAAATTAGCTAGTAAATACATTGCCTTTGCTAAGGGAAATGTGTTTTTCAACGCTCTCCTAATCCTTAAAACTTTTCTTTTAACTACTCTTATATGGGTGTTTTTTAGAAGCCAATCGATTGATGAAGCATTTGAATTTCTTTCACGAATTTTTGAATTCTCAAGTCAATCAGAAGCTGAACTAATTGTTCCTTTATATGTATGGTTCTCTCTAAGTCTTTTTATTATTTCTGAGTTTTTATTGTTTAATTCTAGATTTGATGAGAAACTGAATAAGATTGCATTCCCTTTAAGATGGACCATATATTCAATACTCTTGTTTTCTATTCTTGTTTTTTCTGGAGTAGATGATTTTCCGTTTATATACTTTCAATTTTAAGCTTGTGATTTTAGTCAAAAAAATAGCGTTAAGAATTATAGTATTAATAGTTCTATTAATTGGAATGAATGTCATTTACAGCAAGTTTTTTTATGAAGATGATTTGAAAAAACATTCTTTAAATATGTTCAATTCTATTCAGTCAATTAAACCTGAATCAGACATCATATATTTAGGAGAATCATCTAATTCAACATATTCTAAGCACGACAAAGACAAAAGGACTTTGGGTGAATTTGTGAGCGATTACTATCCTACATTAATAACTTCAAGCGTTACGAAAAAAGCTGCTCACGCTGGAATTTTCAAACACATTTTATCAAATATTCCTGAATCTCCTAAAAAGCGAACTGTAATTGTAACTCTTAATTTAAGATCATTTTCTGCAAGTTGGATTTATTCAAAATTGGAAACCGCTCTTCAAAAAGAGGTTATTCTTATCCAAAATAGACCAGATTTATTAAACCGAGCATTACTTTCATTTAAAGATTATGATGTGCTTAAGGAAAAAGAAAGAGTTAAACTTTTATTTAATGCTTGGACAAATGAGCGTTATCATGATTTACCTTTTGAATTTCCGTACAAGAATATCAAAGAATGGGATAAAGCAAAGGCTTTGATAGGAATTAAAGGGCTAAATGGTAAACTAAGCAAAAAGAAAACATCGCTTGCATGTAATTACATTAAAAGGTATGCTTTCCAAATTGATTTCGAAAACAACCCTAGGATAAAAGATTTTAATCAAATTATTCAACTTGGAAAAGAAAGGAATTGGAACCTTGTATTTAACATTGTGCCTGAAAACCTTGAAAAAGCGGACTTCTTAGTAGGTGGGAAATTAACTTATTTCATGAAAGAAAATGTAAAACAACTGGAAAACTATTTTACAAAAAAAGGGGTGCTGGTTGTAAATAATCTTAGCATTGTAGAAGATAGTGAGTTCAGAGATCAAATGCTAACCACTGAACATTACGCTGAAAAAGGCAGAAAATCTGTAGCTAGAAGTGTTGCTGTTGCTATTGAAAAATTTCACCAAGAAAAGTTTTCTGAAACTAATTTCAAGCAGTTTGTATACGACTATAAACCAATTCAGATTGACCCATTTTACACGATTAGTAAAAGTGAGGGGAATTGGGAATTTTCAAATGATTTTGAAGGAGATAAAGTTTGGGGTTCTCCTAAAAACGTCACTTCTGAAAAGGCATTCTCAGGAAAAAAGTCAGGGTTTGCTTTGAAAGGTTCAATTTACGGACCTAGTCTTATCGTAAACCCTAAACTATCACCTCAAGAAAACCTTCTAGGTGTAATAATAAAGGGAAAGATTTTCTCTGAAAATTTGAATTCACACAAAACTAAAATAGTAATACAAGCTAAATCTTTAGAGAATAAAATCTGGAAGAGTTTTAAGGTGAAAAACTTAATTAAACATGAAAAAAAGTGGTGTGATTTCACTGTTACATATCAATTACCTAGTTGGATTAAAGAATCTAAAGAAGTGAGGATCTACTTATTAAATGAATCTAAAGAAAAGTGTTATCTTGATGATTTTAAGGTGATATTTTACTAAACATCACTTCGAAACGGATAGATTGCTTGTTTTCAAATCATAGTTCTCAATAGTTTTCTTTGCATAAAATAACTTGCTATTCCGCCAATAATCGTTGCAATTACGTATGCGTAGTATATTCCTTTATAATCGTACATCTCGCCTAAACAATAGGCCAATGGAATATAAAGTAAGATCATTTGGCCCAGCATTAATAAACCACTAAAAATGGGTTTTTGAAGCGCATTAATTGTACTTGTTTCTACTACGAATATCATTCGGAAAATAAAACTCAAGGGAACAACCCAATAATACTCGCTCATGTATTGAAAGAAAATAAGATCAGGCTTATCTTTCATGAAAACAGGACCAATATCATCCCTAATTAAAATGAATATCAAGGTCATTAATAATCCCCAAATAATGGTAAAAATTCTGCTAATTTTTAAAGCTTCCTTTATTCGATCATACTTCCCTGCTCCTAAATTTTGAGCTACAAATGGTATCAAAACACTTCCCAAAGCAGCAATTACAGAAATGGCAAAAAAGTCTACTCGGGAGGATGTTTGAAGTGTTGAAACTAATTGTTTTCCATTTTCAAATCCACTGGCATACTTTAATACAGATGCTACAGCAATTGGAATAATTAATTGCGTTAGTATAGATGGAAGACCAATCTTTAATATTTCGGACCAACTACGAAACATTCCTGTTACAGAAAAGCCCTTGAACGAAATCATTCGGAATTTTACATGTAAAATAAACAATGCGGCAATTAAGGTTGAAAACCGACTGATAAAAGTTGCTAATGATGCTCCAAACACTTCCAATCTCGGCATTCCCAAATTCCCCAATATCAAACCATAATCGAGTACAATGTTTGTGACGATGGATACCAACATAATCAGAAAAGGAATAATCATATTTCCTTGCGCTCTCATTGCGCTGTTCCCAATGATTGGTATTATAATTAATGGTACACCTAGATACCATAATTCCATGTAGTCGAAAATGTATGGCATTAAATCTTCCGATGCTCCAAATAACTCAAACAAAGGTTTAATAGTAGGATAGCCTACTATTACTAATAGTGTTCCTAAGGCAACTCCTAATAATAAGCCATCCGTTGTTAGTCTCTTGACTTTTAAATCATCCCCCTCTCCAATGGCTTTGGCTATACAAGCTGTTACTCCTGTACCTAAGCCGAAAGCCAAGGCAAACATTATTAACATTGTATTTACTGTAAAAGAGATTGCGGCCAAGGCGTCAGTACCTAATTGCCCAACAAATTTCGAATCAAAAAAATTGAAAAGTGCGAATCCAATCATTCCAAAAAACATGGGAACGCTCATTTTAAACAAGCTCGTTCCTATTCTCCCTTCTGTTAATTTCGCTTTTTGCATGTTAAAATAAAAAAGGTCTGCAACTTATTTTAGTTGCAGACCAAATGTAGCCTAATCCTTTGATTATTTGTTTTTAATTGTTGCTAACCAATGCTTTAATTTTATCGCGGTATACCTTCTTTTCTGCAACGCCAGTAAATTTATCCACCAATTCTCCTTTGTTAAAAAATAAAACGGTTGGTATACTTCTAACGCCGTATTTTGCTGCCGACTCTTGATAATCATCAATGTTTAGTTTGCCAATACTTGCTTTACCTGTAAACTCCTCGCCTAACTGGTCAATAGTTGGTCCTAACATGCGACAAGGCCCACACCATTCTGCCCAAAAATCTACAACAACAGGATCTCCTGAATTTATCTTTTCTTCTAATGTTAAATTATCAAATTTTGTTACCATAACTCCTTATTTTAGACGTGATCTTAAGCATCACTATTGTATTATATATTTTACTGACGCAAATCTAAATATTAAGTTGTTATAACAAATAATAGATTAATTCGATTAATTTTATATCTTTATAAATGAAAATTATAACGAAATCTAACCAAGATGACGATAACTCAATTAAATTATATTATTGCAGTTGATACACACAGGCATTTTGCACGAGCTGCAGAAAGCTGCTTTGTTACTCAACCTACTCTAAGTATGCAAATACACAAATTGGAAGAGGAATTGGGCGTAACCATTTTTGACAGAAGTAGAAAACCTTTGCAACCTACAGACATTGGAGTTCAAATTTTGGAACAAGCTCGAATTATAATCACTGAAGAGAGGAGAATTGAAGAGATTATTCAATTACACAAAGGAGAAATTGCGGGTGACTTTAAATTAGCAATCATTCCTACTGTTGCTTCTACACTTTTGCCACGTTTTTTAAAATGTTTTATCTCACAATACCCAAAAGTAAACCTTCAAATTGAAGAGCTTCAAACAAAGGTTATTTTAGAACGTTTGAAAAATGGTTTATTAGATGCAGCAATATTAGCGACTCCTTTAAGTCAGGATGGAATAATGGAAAAGCCACTTTATTATGAACCGTTTATGGCTTACACCCCAATGGATCATCGCTTGTTTAAAGAGAAGTTTTTGGACAACTCTGATTTAGATGTTAACGACATTTTATTACTACATGAAGGACATTGTTTTAGAGACAGTGTAATTAACTTGTGTAGCTCATTGTTTGATGAAAAAGATAAAGCCGGAGTTAAATTAGAAAGTGGAAGTTTTGAAACTTTAATCAAGCTTAGTAAACAAGGTTTTGGAATGACTTTAGTTCCTTATTTAAAGGCAATTGAATTAAAAAACATTGAGCCGGAAGGAACTGTTAAACCTTTTTCTAGACCTCAACCAATGCGAGAAATAAGCTTGATTCACCACAGAACGCATCTTAAGATTTCAATAATTGAAGCGCTTGCAAAATGTATACAGGAAACCATTCCTGAACACATGCTTAAAAATGATGAAGGCAAAGTAATTAGCCCTTACAAATAACAAAAAAGGCGAGGATATAAATATTCGCCTTTTTTTATTCAATTTGGCTAATTATTATTCAAAATGTTTTTATTCCTTGTAAAGTTTAAACGAGCTGTTAATCCTCATTAAGTTATGGCAATTAGCAGATTCCTACTCGTCTAACACCAAATAACTTAATGAGGATTTAAAATTCTATTAATACCTTTTCTTAAAGTTTAAGATTACAAATATTTGAAGATAATATTCAACTCTCTTTAAGTAAACCCCGCTCCCGTCAATTAAATTATTAATTTTACAAAATGGCTAAAATTTCAGATAGAGGTGTGAACATGCCCCTTTCACCAATAAGGAAACTAAACCCGTTAGCTGAACAAGCTAGAAAGGAAGGGAAATACGTTCATCAATTAAACATTGGTCAACCGGATATACCTACTCCTGAATGGGCCATACAAGATTTAAAAGACACGGACTTTAAAGTTGTTGAGTATAGCCCTAGCGAAGGTGAATTGTCGCTTAGAGAATCTTTTGTAGAATATTATAAAAAATATGATATTAACATAACGACAGACGAAATTATTATCACTTATGGAGCGAGTGAAGCTTTAATGATTATTTTGTTAAGTTGCTTAAACCCTTGGGATGAAGTAATTGTTCCTGAGCCATTTTATGCTAACTATTCAAGTTTTGCTGGTGCAGCAGATATTACTGTAAAACCAATTTCCTCGTCGATAGATGATAATTTTGCTTTACCATCTATTGCTGAATTTGAAAAGTTAATTGGACCTCGTACAAAAGCAATTTTAATCTGTTCACCTAACAACCCTACTGGATATACTTATTCTAGAGAGGAATTAGATGAATTAAGAAAGATTTGTGTGAAGTATGATTTATTCTTAATCTCTGATGAAGTGTACAGAGAGTTTTATTACGATGGTGATTACGCGCCTTCTGTAATGGAATTACAAGAATTTGAAGACAAAGCAATTATGCTCGATTCTGCATCTAAGCGTTATAGTATGTGCGGTGTTCGAATTGGAGCAATCGTATCAAAAAATAAGGAAGTTATTCAAACTGCTTTAAAATTTGGACAGGCAAGATTGAGTCCTCCTAGATTTGGACAAGTAGCTGTTGAATCTGCGTTAAAAGCTTCAGACTCCTATTACGCTGAAGTAAAACAAGAGTACGAAAAAAGAAAAGATGTATTAATTGAGGAATTGGCAAAGATTCCAAATATTAAATATTCACATCCTTACGGTGCATTTTACACAGTTGTCAAATTACCAATTGATGATGATGAAAAATTCTGTAGCTGGATGCTGACGGATTTCGAATATGAAGGAGAAACTGTAATGTTTGCTCCTGGAAATGGTTTTTATGTTACCCCTGGGGCTGGAAAACAAGAAATAAGAATAGCTTATGTAGTGGAGGAAGCAAAACTACGGAGTGCGATGAAATGCTTGCATGAAGCCTTAAAAGTATATCCTGGTAGAATCTAAGATTTTAATAATTTTTTTTGAAATCTAATGATCATTTTAAACTACAGAAAAGATCTTTAGAATTAGAACTTACGATCTTTGCTATAGCTTTACAAGATAACGGCACTTTAATTTCTTGGATGTTTTTTCGCTAAATACTTTGAACTCTTTTTAAGAAATCTCAATTAGAAACACCTTTAAGTTCTTGGCATTTCTTTAACATGTAAATCCATTTGAGGGAATGGTATTTCTATATTAGCTGCATCTAATGCCTCTTTTCCTGCTTCGTAAATATCAAAGTAAACCTCCCAATAATCCTGAGGAGCCGAATAAGGACGAACCGCCAAATTAACTGAGTTATCACCAAATTCCAAAACACCCACAAAAGGTTTAGGGTTTTGTAAAACCTTAGGGTGCTCATTCATTACTTTAACTAAAGCAGCTCTAGCATTTTTAACATTAGCTTTATAGCTAATTCCCATCACCAAATCTACCCGAATCTTACCTTCTGTTGTATAATTTGTTAAATCGCCATTAGATAAAGGTCCATTGGGTACAATCACCGTTTTATTATCAGGAGTTAAGAGTACTGTAACAAAAATCTTAATTTCTTTAACAGTTCCCAAATGTCCTTGTGCTTCTACTAAATCTCCTATTTTAAATGGTTTGAATACTAAAATAATAACTCCACCAGCAAAATTTTGTAATGTGCCGGATAAGGCCATTCCAACAGCTAGTCCAAGTGCTCCTAATAACGCAATAAAGGAAGTTACTTGAACTCCAACCATTCCTAAAAAAGTGATAATTACCAAGGTTTTTAATAAAGCGCCTATCAGGCCTTTTATGAAATATACAAGCGACGCATCAACGTTGCTTTTATGCATCATTTTCCCAAGTACTTTCTCAAGGAACTTAGCTACGTATAATCCAATTAACAAAATTAAAATTGCACCAATAAATCGAGGGCCTTGCTCAAAAGCTAAGTCAATTCCTTTCTTAATTATAAAGTCTATTTCATTTAATTGATCTTGCATCTTATGCTTATTTATAGAGTAAGTATTTTAATCGTATTAATTTAAAAGAATCTAAATTCTTCTTCCATGATTTTCGAATCGCATCTTCAGATTTCTTTGCTTTTAATTGGGTTAAAAACGTTTTATTTCCCGCTAATAAATTAAAAAAATCAGATCGATCAAAAAAATCTTTATTAGGGTTAACGCAATTAAAAGCTTCTTGTATTTGGTACACCTCTAATTTAGGATTCGCCCGAAGGGAGTCCGCTGAATATCCTCGTAAATCATCGCCTATACAGTACTTATTTTCATGTTTGGGATACTTACTTTTGCCAGGCATACTTACAGGCTTAAACGTAAAGGAAAGTTGCTCCTTACAAGTAACATTAGGATGCCCCCAAACTTGAAAAGGAAAATCTGTTCCTCTCCCAATACTAACCTCAGTCCCCTCAAAAAAGCATAAACTAGGGTATAAATAAATTGAAAGTTGATTGGGTAAATTCGGACTTGGAGCAATTGGTAATATGTACACTTTATCATAAGTCCAGTTTTGAAGAGGGATCACACTTAAATCAACCTGAGCAGAATCTTTCATCCAAAATTCGCCATTAATCATTTGAGCATATTCTCCTATCGTCATTCCATAAACTACTGGAACTGGATGCATCCCGATAAAGCTCTTAAAAGCGGCATCTAAAACAGGTCCATCAATATAATGAGCATTCGGGTTTGGACGATCTAAAACGATTACTTTTTTATTGTTTTCAGCTGCAGCCTCCATAACGTAATGGAGCGTAGATATATAAGTGTAAAACCGAACACCTACATCTTGCAAATCAAACAAAATAAGATCAATACTATCTAAACTTTCTTTTGAAGGTTTCTTTGTTTTCCCGTGTAAAGAAAAAATGGAAAGTCCTGTTTTATCATCAACCTCATGTTTGATATTCGCACCCGCACTATGGTTTCCTCGAAAACCATGTTCTGGACTAAAAACAATTTTCACGTCAATACCCAAACTTAAAAGAGTATCTACTAAGTGGCTACTTCCAACAATACTGGCTTGATTACTTACTATACCTACTCTTTTATCTTTTAACAGTGGCAAGTACAAGCCGAGTCTTACGGCACCAACCTTAGTTTTTTCTTTGTAAATGTCAACAACTTTTTCCCTCGTTATTTCTTGAGATTTTACGGGAGTTATTTCAATTACACCAGATGAGCATGCAGTAATTAACAAGCTTAATAAAAAAAGCTTCAAAACAAATTCTTTCCCTCTAATCATAAAGTAGTATTTTTGATTACTCTAATTTATCGAATTAACTTGAAACTAGAATTTTTCATAGCAAAAAGAATACTTTTTGATAAAACAGCAAAAAATGCTTTTACCCGACCAATCATCAATATTGCTGTTTGGGGAATTGCTTTAGGCGTTGTTATTATGATCATGGCTGTATCCATGACTAAAGGTTTTCAAAAAGAAATCAAAGGGAAAATCATTGGATTTGCTTCCGATATTCAAATTAGTAAAACAGGTATTGATGAGTCTTATGAAAGTACACCTTTCCCTTTTGATTCTACTTTTTACAACAATTTAAAAAATCACCCTGAAATTTCAAACATTCAGGTTTACGCAACTAAAGCGGGAATTATTAAAACGCAAAAATCCGCTCATGGGACGATTTTAAAAGGTGTAACAACAGATTATAACTGGGCATTCTTTAAAAACCATTTAATTGAGGGTGAACCCATTGAGTTTGATTCGCTAAGTATTTCTAAAGATGCCTTAATTTCAAAAAAAATAGCCGTTCAACTTGACTTAAAGATTGGTGATCAGTTTAGAGTTTTTTTTGTTACTCAACGTTCTAACGATAGAGGAGAAACTATTTATCGCCAAAAAAAGAATTCATTTTTTGTAAAAGGAATTTACCAAACAGGCTTGGCCGAAGAATTTGATTCAAAATTCATTTTTGTTGACATTAAAAGAATTAAAAAGTTAAACAAATGGACCGAGGATAAAATTGGTGGATATGAGATTCTTTATGACACCTCAAATGAAGGATTAGATCTATTTAATTCAAAATCTGGATTTGAGTTTTATCAAAAACAAGAAAACGACTTGAGGAATGAGTTTTATTTAGAAACAACCTTTCTGGATGTGAAATCCATATACTCTAGATATGCTCAGTTCATCGGTTGGATTGATTATATGGATATGCATATTGGTATTATTTTACTAATCATCTTAATTGTTTCAATGGTAAATATGTCTTCAGCTTTACTCATTATTATTCTTGAAAAAACACGAATGATTGGAATTCTTAAGAGCCTCGGCGCAACAAATTATAGTATTCGAAAAATATTCCTCTTTAAAAGTGCTTTTTTAATTGGAAAAGGGATTTTAATTGGAAACGTATTAGCTATTAGCTTATGCTTTATTCAAGTGTACTTTGAACCAATTTCACTGGATCCCGACATCTATTATGTAAGTGGAGTGCCGTTAGATTTGAACTGGACTTATTGGGTTTCGTTGAACGCATTAACGATTATTATTTGTACAATAGTACTTATCATACCATCGGTAGTTATCGCTAAAATCTCTCCAATTAAGGCTATTAAATTTGATTAGTTATTCCTATTGAATTAAGGAATAACATTTTAAAAAACTTCATTTTATAAACACAAAAAAGCCATCGATATAAATCGATGGCTTTAATATATTTAAGGACTAGTATTAATCTTTTATAGGAACTAACGCTCCTGATACTATTGAATCAACAACAGACGGGTCTAATAACGTTGAAGTATCTCCTAAACTTGAAACGTCACCCTCAGCAACCTTTCTTAAAATTCTTCTCATAATTTTACCTGAACGCGTTTTTGGTAAACCTGGAACAACCTGAATCTTATCTGGCTTAGCAATCGGTCCGATTTCCTTTGTGATAATTTTTAAAACCTCAGTTCTAAAAGCATCTTCATCAGCAGGAATTTCATCGCAAATAACATAAGCATAAATACCTTGTCCTTTGATTTCATGAGGGAATCCAACAACAGCAGACTCTACTACGTTTGAATGCTCATTTATAGCATTTTCAACTTCAGCAGTTCCCATCCTGTGTCCAGAAACGTTGATTACATCATCAACACGACCTGTGATTCGGTAGTAACCATCTTCGTCTCTTTTACAGCCATCACCTGTAAAATACATGTCTTTGTAAGTCCCGAAATAAACTTCTTTACATCGATCATGATTTCCGTAAGTTGTTCTGATAATTGATGGCCAAGGAAATTTAATACATAAGTTTCCTTCAACTCCGTTTCCTTCAATTTCATTTCCATCTGCATCCATAATCGCTAACTGAATACCAGGCATTGGCAATGTAGCGTAAGTTGGTTTTTCTGGTGTGATACCAGCTAAAGGAGAAATTAAGAAACCAGCAGTTTCAGTTTGCCAATAAGTATCAACAATTGGACAGTTTCCTTTTCCAATATTCTTATGGTACCATTGCCAAGCTTCTTCATTAATTGGCTCTCCAACAGAACCTAAAGTTTTAATAGAACTTAAATCATATTTATCTACGAAATCTGTTCCATATGCTTGCAATGCTCGAATAGCAGTTGGTGCAGTATAAAATTGATTTACTTTATGTTTTTCACAAACTTCCCAAAATCGTCCAGCATCAGGATAGGTAGGAACTCCTTCAAACATCATTGTAGTGGCACCCGCTAAAAGTGGCCCATAAATAATATAAGAATGGCCTGTAATCCAACCTATATCAGCAGTACACCAATAAACATCATCCTCATTGTATTGGAATGCGTTTCTAAAGGTGTAATCCGTATAAACCATGTATCCTCCAGTAGTATGAACCACCCCTTTTGGTTGACCTGTTGAACCAGAAGTATAAAGAATAAATAACATATCTTCAGATGCTACAGCAGTTGCGGGACAATCCGCATCAACTTTAGCTACTTCATCATGCCACCATTTGTCTCTTCCATCAGTCCAAGTAACTTCTGTGTTTGTTCTTTGTACAACAATTACAGATTCAACAACTGGTGAAGTTTCACAAGCTTCGTCAACAACTGATTTTACAGGGATGTTTTTCTTCCCTCTATAGTTTCCATCAGAAGTTAAAACAACCTTTGCTTCAGCATCATTAATTCTATCTGAAAGTGCGTTTGAAGAGAATCCAGCAAATACAACTGAATGAACTGCTCCAATTCTAGCAGAAGCTAAACAAGCGATTGCTAATTCAGGAATCATAGGCATGTACATACATACTCTATCTCCTTTTACAACACCTTGTGCTTTTAATACGTTCGCAAATTCACAAACCTTTTTATGTAGTTGCTTATATGTTAATTTAATTGCTGCTTCACCTGGCTCATTTGGTTCCCATAAAATGGCAACTTTATCACCTCTTTCTTCTAAATGACGATTTAAACAGTTTTCTGTTATATTTAATTCACCACCTTCAAACCACTTAACTTCTGGTCCGGAGAAATTCCAATCCAATACTTTATCCCACTTCTTCTTCCAAACAAATGATTCAGCATGACCTTCCCAGAAACCTTCTGGATTGTCAACACTTTTTTTGTATTCTTCTTTATACTCGTCGAAACTAGTAATCCTTCTACGTACATCCATAATTAAGATTATTTTGCTATTTATTAATCAAGTTTTCTTCTCCGAAAAAATCCGGATGCTAAATATAACAATCTACCGTAAGAATCCGAAGGTTTATCCCCCAAGATTCCTAACAATAGAAACAATTTTTAAAAAATTAAACTTTCACGAAAATTTTCCGATTGTACATCCATCTCAAAATCATAAAAAATGGAATTAACCACAACAATGCGTAGGTGTGCGATGCTATCTTCGCATGGGGAATAAAGCTATTAATTCCTCCTGCCAAATATTGATTTAAAGATTGGTTTCCAACTTGAATAAACCAACTTAAAGACGAACACAATTCTGCCATTAAATAAGCAACTGTTGCATTAGATCCAAAGATTACAAATGGTTTAGCCACTTTAGAGTAACCTTTAAAATCCATTAGCCACATACAAAAACCAGTAGCCATTAAAGCGATTCCTCCAGCGTATAAAACATAACTACTACTCCAAAGACCCTTATTAAAAGGGAATACTAAATTCCATAAAAGTGAAATTGCGGTTAATAACGCTCCTAAAGCAAATAAACCTGTAATCTTTTCAAGTAACTGAATATCTTTTTTTATCCAAGTTCCTGCTAAAATCCCCAATAAACATGTTGCTATTGCAGGTACGGTACTCAATAATCCCTCGGGTTCCCAACCTAATACATAACCTTCATTAATATTCACAGATTTCCACATATGATTATCTCCTAAAATCATATTATCAAAATAAGTAACAATGTTTCCTCCTCCGTATTTACCAAGTTCTAAAACATAAGCTCCTTCTATTTCAACATTTAATAAAGCCCAATAGCCTAACAAAATAAAAGCTATAATTCCAATTTGCTGTTTCCAATTTGTTTTTATAAATATAATCCCAGCAAACAAATAAACTAATCCTATTCTTTGAAGTACGCCCATAATTCTCCAACTGTCAAAAGGTTTAAAAACGTATCCTTCTGCTGTATCAATTATAAATGGAAAATTATCCTTTAAAAAACCCAGTAAAAAAATTATTATTCCTCGCTTTATTACTTTTAAGACTAAATTCAAATGATTCTTTGGTTCGGATACCTTAGAAAGCATTGAAAAGGCAATTGATGCTCCAACTATAAAAATAAAGAACGGGAAAATTAAGTCGGTAGATGTTGCTCCCTCCCAATGTGCATGTGAGAATGGCGTAAATAATTCGTCCCAGTTACCAGGGTTGTTGACTAATATCATTAAAGCTATTGTTAACCCCCTAAGGAAATCAATAGATACAATACGTTGGTTTATCATTTCAAGATGTTTTTTTGTGAATATAAGTTTTAACCCAAATAACTAGGAACACATTTACTGGACTTAAACGATACAAATTAAAAAGCCCCGCAATTGCGAGGCTTTTTAATTTAAAATAACTTTATAATCAATCTTCTTCTAACCCTATTTTATGTCCTTTAATCGCAAAGAATAAAATATATAAATAAAGCGGTAACATTACGATGTATGAGAATGTTGCAGCTTGTCTTGATGACAATCTAATTAACTCAGAAGCCTCAAATAATTTAGATGAAGACTTCTCTAAAATAACAGCTAATTCGCTTTTCGATAAAAGTCCAGTTTTAACTTTTTCAAAGCTTACAATCGCTTCAGAAACTAAAGCAGTTTCTTTATCATCAGCAGCAACTTCTTTCGCTTTAACTAAAATAGTCAAGATACTGTCTACAGCCTGGTTAACCTTAGATTTATTTGGAAGGTTAGCGGCATAAGTATAAACATCTTTTGAACTCTTAATAAAACCATAAGAAGCACCAGTTTGCGCTAATCCTTGAAGTAACTTTTTGTAAACTCCATTAGAAAAATCAGTATCAAAACCAATCTCTTTATTGTAAGCTTTATTAATTCTACCTTTTGCAGTATTAACATGATTTACAATAGC
>Ga0233426_10001834_pt1 | contig 18565 bp, 11 predicted proteins | sample SI_118_April2016_6_FD_179875 | JGI IMG/M metagenome (GOLD analysis project Ga0233426, IMG submission 179875) | Seawater microbial communities from Saanich Inlet, British Columbia, Canada - SI_118_April2016_10_MG | ecosystem: Environmental > Aquatic > Marine > Inlet | place: Canada: British...
ACGAAGGTCAAGCGTGGGATAAAGGTGTTGAAGGTCAGGTTATCAAGCTAGTTGATACAGATGGTACGGTTGTGGCTACCACTACGACAGACAGCTATGGTACTTACACGTTTAATGATGTGCCTGTCGGTAACTATCAGGTTCAATTCCCAACAGTAGAAGACTATAAGTTCTCTGCACAAAATAGTGGTGTTAATGAGCATTTTGACTCGGATGCCGATGCTAGTGGTTTAAGTGATGTATATGCAGTGAATGCGGATCAAACTACGTGGAATGTTGATGCGGGAATTCAATTAAATACCGGTTCTATTTCAGGTCATGTATTCGAAGACGTCAACGATAATGGCATCGACGATGACATGTGCGTATTAGGTCATAACCTTGTTGTGAACGGTGATTTTGAAAACCATTCTACGTTACAAAATGGTAACTGGGGTACTTTCGACAACATCGAAGGATGGGTTGCGCTTCAAGATAAAATAGAAATTCAAGAAGGCGCTGTTGGTGGAACAATCAATGCTGCAGATAACGCAGTAGTTGAGCTAGATGCTCACGCCAATGCCATTATTTGCCAAGAGGTAAATGTAATTGAAGCGGGCACTTATCAGTTTAGCGTTGATTATGCTATGCGTGGTACTGATGCCAGCACTAATGGTTTTACGGTTTATATCGATGGTGTTGCACAGCAAACCGTTTACCCAACATCACAAAACATGCAAACCTTAACGTTTGAAATTGATTTGGATGTGGGTAATACACGAATTGATTTTAAAGGTGCAGGTACATCAGATAGTATTGGTACTATTATTGATAACGTGAAATTGCAGAGTAAAGAAGTCGTAAGCGAGCCTGTTATTGCAGACCTTACTGTTAGCTTGCTAGATGTAAACGGCAATCCAGTGCTAGACGCAAATGGCCAACCGGTAACGACTACCACCGACGTAAACGGTGATTACACGTTCAATGGCGTAGCACCGGGCGACTATACTGTTAAGTTCGAAACACCAGACGGCAAAGAATTTACTACTCAAAATGTAGGTTCTAATGATGAGATTGATTCTGATGCTAATTCATCTGGCTTGACTGGTACGGTAACGGTAGCCGCTGGTTTAGCGACATCTGGTGTAGACGCTGGTGTTGATAGTGCTGACGAAGGGAACGAAGGCGACGAGAACGACGAAGGGAACGAAGGCGACGAGAACGACGAAGGGAATGAAGGCGACGAGAACGACGAGGGAGATGAAGGCGACGAGAACGACGAAGGGAACGAAGGCGACGAAAACGACGAAGGGAACGAAGGCGACGAGAACGACGAGGGAGATGAAGGCGACGAGAACGACGAGGGAGATGAAGGCGACGAGAACGACGAAGGGAATGAAGGCGACGAAAACGATGAAGGTGATGAAGGCGACGAGAATGATGAAGGTGATGAGGGAGACGAGTCTGGATCTATCACCGGTCGTGTATTTGATGATGCCGATGAAAATGGTATCTATAACCAAAGCGTCGATGTTCTAACTACTGATTTCGAGTCTGGTGCAAGTGGCTGGAGTAACAATGCCACTAAAGATACCAACAGTGGTGACACTTACCTTGGTGGTTTTGGTAATACGGGGTCATCTGCTGCGGATACAGTACAAACATTTAGTGTGCCAGCGGGTGCACAAAGTGTCGATATCACTTTTGATTTCCAAGAAATTGATAGCTGGGATGGCGAGCATTTCTATGCATATGTTGATGGCCAGCAAATTGATTTGGGTAGTTTCTTTGTTGATAGCCATTATGGCGCAACAGCGGATCAAGAAAGTTCTGGTTCATTAGGTAATATTTCTTGGACGGTAAGTGACGCAAATACTAATATTGTTGGTGGTGCTGGTTCTGCTTGGGAAGATGAAACGCATCAAGTAACTATTACTGTTGCTAACCCAGGTGCTAGCGTTGAATTAGGGTTTGGTTCATCATTAAACCAAGGTGCTAATGACGAAAGCTGGGGCGTAGATAATCTAAGTGTTAAAGCTACCTCGGTTGATTCAGGTGTTGCGAATGCTGCAGTAGCGTTATTGACTGTGAATGGCGTGGCTGTTTTAGATGCTAACGGACAAGCAATTACTACCACAACAGATGCTAATGGAGAATACACCCTAAGTGATGTCCCTCCTGGTGATTATCGCTTAGAGTTTACTTCACCTAATGGCGAAGTATTTACTACTCAAAACGTAGGTTCTAACGATAATATTGATTCAGATGTCGATGCCAACGGTATTTCTGATGTTCTTACTGTTAATCCTAATGCAGATACATCAGGCATTGATGCCGGTGTAGACGGTCAAGATGAAGGGAATGAAGGCGACGAGGGCGACGAAGATAACGAGGGAGATGAAGGAGACGAGAACGACGAAGGGAATGAGGGCGACGAAAACGACGAAGGCGATGAAGGCGACGAAGACGACGAGGGAGATGAAGGAGACGAGAACGACGAAGGGAATGAGGGCGACGAAAACGACGAAGGCGATGAAGGCGACGAAGACGACGAGGGAGATGAAGGAGACGAGAACGACGAAGGGAACGAAGGCGACGAAAACGACGAGGGAGATGAAGGAGACGAGAACGACGAAGGGAATGAAGGCGACGAGAACGATGAAGGCGATGAAGGTGATGAAGGCGACGAAGGTGATGAGTCTGGATCTATTACAGGCAACGTCTTTGATGATGCCAATGAAAATGGTGTTCTAGATTCGGCTACTGAGTTAGGTCAAGCGGGTATAGAAGTTTCATTGTTAGATACAGCGGGTGTTGCTGTTCTTGATGACAACGGACAACCTATTACGACACTAACGGATGCTTCTGGTAGCTATAGTTTCGATGATGTGCCTCCAGGTGATTATACGCTGCAATTTGAAGCGCCAAATGGTCAGATCTTTACGTCGCAAGATGTTGGCAATAATGACAATATCGACTCTGATGTTGATGCAAATGGTGTGACAGGCGTCTTCACCGTTAGTCCTAACCAAGATGTATCAGGAATAGACGCTGGTCTTGATGGTCAAGACGAAGGGAATGAAGGCGACGAAGGCGATGAAGACGACGAGGGAGATGAAGGAGACGAGAACGACGAAGGAAATGAAGGCGACGAAAACGACGAGGGAGATGAAGGCGACGAGAACGACGAAGGTGACGAAGGCGATGAAGGTGATGAAAACCTTGATCCAGTTGCTGCAGACGATTCTGCCGAAATTTGCTACGACGAACTTGCACACGTAGACGTTCTTGCGAATGATACCGATGCTAATAGTGATAACCTAACCATCACTGCGGTGAATGGTCAGGCTATTCTTGAAGGCGGTCCGGCTGTCGACGTTGCTGGAGTCATGGTCACTCTTGAGTCAGGGAAGTTAGTAGTAGACGGTTCAACTGTTTATGCGGATTTAGTTGCAGGAGAAGAAGAGACTACAAGCTTCACTTATAGTGTTAGTGACGGTAACGGTGGTAGTGCAACGGCGACAGCTTCAGTCACTTTTAATGGCGCAACGGATACGCTAGAAAAAGTAGATGCTGAATTGACAGAAGGTCTCGTTGGCCTACAGTTGACTGCTGATGACTTCAATGTCGGTAACGGTACAGGTTCTGGTGCATTTACTATTAAGTTGTCTGACGCGGATGATGAGAGCGGCGTTTATGCAAAAGCATATTGTTTAGATATCTTTGCTCCAATTCTTCCTGGCGGCTTTGGTACTAACATCGACAATGCATATACTGTAGGCGCAACCTTGGATGTGGCAGACGAAGATTTCTTGAATGATGACCAAGAAGACTTCTTAAGTCATAACGGTATTAATGGAGAAACGGGTGTTGAAAATCTAGACTTAATTAATTGGATTATCAATCAAGACTTCGAAAATACTGACAATGGTGATGGTACAGCAACAACCTATACGGGCGCCGAAGTACAAGGTGCAATTTGGGCCTTAACGAATGGTGAACAACTTGAAAGTTATGGCGAACCAGGTGGCGTTTATGTTGATGCAGCATATGGTACTGTTGATAATGCACAAGAAATTGTTGACTTAGCTTTAGCTAACGGTGAAGGTTTTGAAGCAGGAGAGGGTGACATAGTGGGCGTATTTGTTGACCCAGTTACTTCCCCAGGCTTTACTCAACCGTTTATCGTTGGTATTGACTTGTTTGACGAAGGTGATTGTTAATTCGTCATAATGAGTATAACTAATATTGTTTGACCAATATAAACCCTCGCCTTTGGCGGGGGTTTTTTCTATCTAATATAAAGTTTTTTGTGTGAAATCAATTATGTCATTGGTATGTAATGTAGAATATTCGATCTATACTAGTGATTAGAAAAGAAATAAGAGGTGTAGTTGTGGCTAAAAAAAATAATTCGTCAGATACTTTTGCTCAAGAAGTGTATTTTCCAACGATGATTTACAGCAGTAAATTACATGATGCTGAAGAAATTAATCGTGAATTGATTAAAAATATTCGTCATGAACAGAAAGAAGATCAAAAAGGTATTCAGCGGTCTAATTTTTCCAATCTAGGTGGTTGGCATAGTAAAAATCATTTGTACAAAAAGAAAGCATTTAAAGATATCGCAAACCGTGTAAGACAAACGGCAGCAAAAATATCTGAAGATTGCGGTTATGATCCAAAGTTTAAGCTAGATATAGGTACTATGTGGTCAATTATTAATTCACCTGGCAGTTTTAATCGCAGCCATATACATCCAGGTTGTTTATGGAGCGGTGTTTATTATGTACAGGCGCCTAAAAATTCAGGACATATAGAATTTACCGAACCACGTACGCAACATTTAATGGATCAGGCAAGCTTCGCTCCCGATACCAAGCGTCCTAGACAATGTTGGACAAAAGTACGTTATGAGCCAATTGCGGGAAAAATGATTATTTTTCCTGCATGGTTATATCATGCAGTCATGCCAAATTTAGCAGAAGAAGCTAAGCAAGAAGATGCTGAGCGAATCATTATTAGTTTTAATTTATCGCAGCACCCAGTAAAAAAATAAGTTTTCTTTACGATTAAAAAGCCGCCATTGTGAATGACAATGGCGGCTTTTTAATGTCTGTTAAATGAAACCTGTTTAGATTAGTTCTCTCTGAAAGCAGAAAAAAGTTGTTCGGATAAAGGCTTAATAAGATAGTTTAATAAGCTGCGTTCAGTTGTGGTGAACATGGTGCTAACAGGTAGACCGGAATTAATGGTTGCTTCTATTCTTTCAAGTTGTTCTCTTTCTAAGCTCACTTTCACTAAAAAGTGCTTTTCCCCTTTTGCTTTATCATCAGTAATGCTATCCGCAGAAATGAATAAAACGCGACCGATAATTTCGGGCGTTGATTGTTGATTAAATGTATCAAAACGAATGCGTGTCTCCTGACCAAAATAAATTTGTTCTATATCTGCGGGTGTTACCTGCGCATGTATGATGAAATTATCCGAGTTGGGAACTATTTCTAATATGGGGTCGCCAGCTTTGATAACTTCATTGGTATTGTTGACGATGAGCTTGTGTACTCTCCCGCTAACAGGGGCTTTTATTTCAAGTCGAGTGGAGTCGTCTTGAGTGGTTGGGATTTCAGTTTGTACTTTGGCGAGATCTTCGGTTGTTTTTTCTATTTGTTGCCATATTTTTTCTTTGTTTTCTTTCGCTAACTTTTCAATGCGTTGTGTCGTCTCATTAAATGTATTCAGTTTTTGTAATTCGGTTACTTTTAGTGATTCTAATTGCGTGAGTACGGTGACTTTATCTCTTTCTAGTGTGGTGAGCCGTGATTTTGAAATAAGTTGACGTTTATAAAGTTCTTCAAGTTCGGTGATGGATTCATCGAGTATGGATAGTTGGCGTTGACTCGTCTGTCGTTGTTTTTTAATCGCTTGGATTTCATTTTTTAACCCCGATAAGCGAACGTTTAACTCATCCACATTGGTTTTGAATAGATTTTTTTGTGCGGTAAAAACAGATTGCTCAGTATCAACAATGCCTGGGTATTCGATAATTTCATTTTCATATTTTTGTTTGTCAATCAAAAAATTGTCGTCTCCACGTATCATTGTGTTTAGGCGGTCGAGCGTTAGCGAGAGTTCAAACTCTTGTTTTTTTAGCCTTGCTAGTTTGGAGTCAATGCTGACGCTGTCGAGTACTATAATCACATCGCCTTTCTTGACAATATCGCCTTCTTCTATCAATAGTTCTTTAATAGGCCCGCCTTTGGAGTGCTGCACAGGTTTGTTTTCACCGATCTGAACTACAGTACCTTTCGCGGTGATTGCGCCACTAATATTGATAAGGGTTGCAGACAATACTGCGGCAAAAAAGAATATTCCGCAAATGATAAACCCCATTTTAATATAATGATTATATTGCTGTTGGAAGAAGCTTGTTTGATGATCTTGATTGGCTGACATATCTATAGTCTATGTTTTTGACGGATTCGGTTGAGTATTTATTGTGTTGGTTGCTTGTCGCTTTGCTGCATTCATAATTTCACTAGGAGAGCCAAAAGCTTTCATTTCGCCTTTGTGCATAATTAACAGCTTATTCGCTTTTTCTAACAGTTGAGGGCGATGAGAAACAAACACAATAATCGTTTTTTGTTGTTGTAGCATTTCAATTGTTTCGTTGAGTCGAAGCTCGCCTTCGCTATCTAAATTCGAGTTGGGTTCGTCAAGCACGACTAAGAAAGGATTGTTGTATAGCGCACGAGCAAGCGCAATGCGTTGCTTTTGCCCAGAAGAAAGTGCATGTCCTTCATTACCTAAAAGCGTGTTGTAGCCGTCTTTTAGTTCTAAAATCAACTGATGTGTGCCTGCTAGTTCACTAGCTAATAATACTTTTTTAAAATCATCATCGTCGCTAAAACGTGCGATGTTTTCTGTAACAGTGCCATCAAATAATTCTATTTCTTGGGGCAGATAACCAATATGTTGGCCAAGTTGTGTACGAGTCCATTGTTGAATATCGGCTCCGTCTAAGCATATTTTCCCTTTAGCTGCTGGCCATGCAGCAACCAACGCCTTTGCTAACGTTGATTTTCCTGAGCCACTGTGACCGCTGACGCCTAAAACATCACCGGCTTTTAACGAAAACTGGACATTCTTAATAATAAATTTAGTATTGTCATTAGGTGCGAATACATTTAGTTCATGTACTGATAGGGAAGTGGTTGGCTTAGGTAGTTCTTGTTTGTTCTCATCGCTATCCTCTTCAAATAGCCAGGTTTTAATACTATCCCAGCTATCTCTCGCTCTAACAACGGAAGAATAACTTCCTAGAATACTTTCAAGTGGAGAAAGGGCGCGTGACAGAATAACGGTGCAAGCAATAATGCTACCAGAAGATAATTCGCCTTTAATCACAAAATATGCTCCCAGTCCTAGCATCAATGACTGAATCATCATCCGCAAAGTTTTAGTGGCTGTAGAAAAACCGCCGTTTATATTGGTGCCTTTTAGTGCGACTTTTCTTGCTTCGGTATCATTTTTTTGCCATTGTTTTTGCATGTTTTCTACCATGCCATTACCACGTAAAGCGACTGCATTACGTTGTGCGCTTTGAGCAATGTTGTTTGTATGAATACTTAGGCCGGTTGCTTTTTGTAGCTGCTGTCTAGACAATCGCTCATTTAAAAAAGCGAGTACAGCAAGAACGATACTGGCCACAAGAGCAAAAACGCCTAACATCGGGTGTAGTCCGAAAATGACTAATAAAAATATAGGTGCCCAAGGTAAATCAAAGAAAGCAGCAAAAGTAGGGGAGGTTAAAAAGCTGCGTAAATTGTTCACATCTGCAAGTGCTTGTTTTTTGTCATGACTGGGAGATTTATCACAATTGTTCAGTACCGACATGGTGTAGGCTTTTTCTGCTAGCGAATCGGCAGTGACTTCTCCGTGAGCGCTCAACGCGCGCGAGCGAACATAATCTAAAAGACCGAAAAATAAATATAAAAGTGTCGTAATAAGCAACAAGCCAACCAATGTTGGAATGTTGGCGCTGGCAAGTACGCGATCATAAATTTGCATCATAAATAATGGACTCGTTAAATAGAGTAGATTAATGACAAATGAAAATAACACCATGCTACGTAGTTTTTTGAACCAAAAAAAACGCGCTTCTAATTGACTTTTGGGGGGGATATTTGTGTTAGACATAAAAGATGTAAATGACCAATTCTGTTAAGTGGTTTTTGCCAGAGAATACAACATTAACCTCCTTGATATGCCTGTTTTAGTTTAGCATTATTAGACTTTTGGGTATATGTTGTCATGCGATTTAGGCCTGTTGTTACAAGCCATTACGCTTTTCTTTCTCAGTTCTTTCTACAGGTTCTTAGATAACGACTGGATATGTGCTCGTAATTCCGGAAAGCCTTCAAGCCCGTTAAAAAAACGTATTTTTTTAGCGGCTAAAGTATGGTTTGTAGGCAATTCATTTATCATCATGTAAGTGGTGAATGTTTCCACTACTTCTTCGTCTCCGCCAGCTCTTTCTGCATAAGATGTCACAAAGTTGCCCTCTGTTTTGGGCGAGCCGTCTCCGGGGTAATCAAAAGGGCGTTTACGACGGATAGGTTGTTCGACCATGTCGCCATCAAATGATTGAGAAAATAATTCAATTGCGTTGCGAGTGAGGCAAATATAGTGACCCATTTCGTGAACGATTGTCCAATCTAGTGTTGCGCGACGAGGAGTGACGGGGCGTATGGCATTGCTCAGATCTATCTCTTTTTCTAATAAATATTTAGCTATTGATAATCTGTAGCCTTTTCTACCAATATCATTTTTGCCATCGCCACTAAATTGTCCTGCCCACCGTCTGCCAGCCATGACATTAAACTGGATAATGCCCTTTCTATATGATTCAGGAAATAGTGTTTTTATGCGCTCCCATCCATAAATGCCAAGATTTTTGCTGTGTTTGTCAGGGGTGTATTTGTCTTCTAGTTTACTTTTGTTAACTTCAAATACCGCATGGTAACGGCCATTGAATAGTTCATAGTCTTCTGCATGAGTAAAAAAAGGCGTAAATAAAAGTATTAGTGCGAATGTAGTAAGTGAGAGATTGGGTGTCGAAAATGTCGATGCTTGAAAAAAGGCTTGCATAGCTTTTAAATGTTCCTGAATAGCTCGTAAAAATAGCTGCATAAACTCAATCTCCTGTTAAAAATCGACCTGTTGAATTTTTTAGTGTTTATACGCAGTAGATACGAATAAGTGGCTAGTTATTGTTAGATATTATAGACCATGTAGTGAGTGAATAAGCGTATAATAGCTTTATTGAAAGTTATTTATCGTCGACTACTATTTATAATAGAGTTGCTTATTATTATCGTTTTTTATGATTACTGAATATCGTGCTATCTAGTTTTTATAGCTGATACCGGGTTCCAAATTTTTGATGTTACTCTAATAACAATACGGCATATTTATGGTGTTTTTTTTCCAATTTTTCTCTCGTGTTTGGTGTTTAGCACAATTCCAATATCGACCTATTTTGTCGCTAAGCGTTTTATTGCCTTTGCTTTCTGCCTGCGTTGGTGAGCCTACTCATGAACAGAGCGAATTGGCTCTAAAGGGTGTTGATACAACCTTGCCTAGTTTAGAACGAAGTGAAATGCAATGGCAGGATATGTATTATCTTGCAGCTGATGCAAAGCCTTGGTGGCAGCAGTTTGATGATGTGGTGTTACATAACTTGGTCACATTGACGCTTGAAAACTCGAAAGATATCGCATTGGCGGTGGCAAGGTTAGATGAAGCGATTGCAACCGCTGGTGCATCACGTTCAGATCTTTTTCCGACTCTTAATCTTGATGGGCAAGCAGGGGTGAGTAGTACTGATCTTGAGGAGGCAGGTTTGCAATCAAATGCTACTCGGACAAATACTCATTCCATCAACTTCGCTTTAGCATGGCAAGCGGATGTTTTTGGGCGTCTACGCAATTTATCTGCGGCAGATAAGGTTCGTTTGCAGGCTCAATCTTCAAGAGTAAGAGACGCTCAGCGCGTGATTGTTGGCCAGATAGTACAAAATTATTATCGCTTGGTGAGTACCCGTAGTCGCCTTGTGTTAACCAAAAGTAGTGTTGCGCGCCGCGCAGAAAATGTTGATCGAATTAATCAATTGCTCATTCAAGGTTATGCTACCGCGTTGGATCAATCGCGGGCAGATAGTCAGCTATATGAGGCTCGAGCCTTGTTGGCGCAGTTAGAATTAGAAGAGGTTACCTTACTTAATCAGATAGGCTTATTGGCGGGTACTGATGGGGTTAATATTCGATATGTCTTAAAAGAGACGGGGAAGTTAATCGTCCCGGATCGCTCAGCACCGTTACCGTCTATTTCGCTATTGGTTCAGCATCGCCCTGACCTTAGAGCTGTTGAACGTGATTTGGTTGCTGCGGCTTATAATTTGAATGCATCTAATGCGGCCTTATATCCTACCTTGGGATTTCGTGTGAATTTAGGCAAGGGGGCTGATGGAGGTTTGGCAGGCGCATTCCCATCACTTGATGTGATTACCGGCGGCATACTCGCAAACTTGGCGATGCCTATATTAGGACGGGGACGTTTGTTGGCCGCTATTGATGCGAGTTCCGCGCGTTTACAGCAGGCGCACCGAACCTTTGAGTCCACGGCATTGCGTGTATTAAGTGAGTTAGATACAGCGATAATTTCGATAGATAAAAACCGTACAATTTATGAGCAGCGGGTGTTGGCATCGGGTAGCGCTAAGCAAGCTGCAGAATTGTCTAAGGAGTTATTTAAGGCAGGGGAGCTGGATTATACATCGGTGATTTTAGCTGAGCAGACTCGCGTATCTTCTGAAACTAGCGCCATTACAGCGCAGCAGGCGTTGATTGTTGCTTACGTCACCTATTTGTCAGCCGTTGCACCGGTTTGGTAAGTACGCTCATTTTCTATGTGTAGTGATTGTCGAGTAATAGCTTCAATCTGGTTCATTGAGATAAAGTGAGCGTAGATCATTGCGAGTGCTTGCGTTTTTTGTAGGCGTACAATATCGCTGTCACTTAATTGGTTCAGTTTTTCGATATCAATAATTTTAAAAGGACTGGTTTTTTTCTCAGTACCGTCTTTGGTGGTGATGATTAATTGCGTCTCTTTGAATAAACCGATGTCGTCAATCAATTTCACCATGTCTATCGTTTGATGAATTTCTATATCGAAATTTCTGCAGTGCTTAATTGCCTGTTCTAATAGTTGGGTGTTCTCTCCCTTATCATCAAACAGCTTGCTACTATTGTTTGCGTTTAAGGTTGTTGCGTCTACATAAAGTAAGCGTTTCCCCTCTTTATCTAAGTCTGCTAGTGCAAAAGGGTAGCGTCTAATGGCTGCGGGTATATAGGTGTGTTCTTGCCATTGACCGTCTACGAATAATGGATTTTTACCGGGTGTAAAACTAGTAATGGCAATCGGCATTGGCTTATCTATAGGCGAGAATACAATGGGTAAGAAGCTACATACTCGCTTACATTCACCTGCTGTTATGGGGATAAGTTGTAATGCTGCAGCAATATCTAACCAAGCGGTAGGGTTAATACCTTGTTGCGACATGGTTTGGCGATTAACTAATTGCAGGTCTTGGTAGGCTATATCACCATACTTAAACGGGTTGCTCATGATGTTGGCTCTTGTTGTATTTAGTTGTATTAGTTGTTTTTCATGCATGTCAGCATGGCTCTGGCTGAGTTTGATAATGTGCGATGACGATGATGGATACAGCCAAGTTGTCGATTAATAATAGCATTTTTAATGGGTAGTGCATGAATGCTGCTATCGATTAAACTCTCTGGTAATACGCTCCAGCCTAAGTCAATCGCGACCATCATTTTAATGGCATCTAGGTGGTTGCTGGTCATTGTTATGATTAGCTTATCTGCACTCTCGTTGAAGAGTTTGCGAATAATCTGTGTTGTATTGGTATTGGTGCTGGGGAGTATTGCTGGATAATTTAGTAGCTCTGCTAAGTGTACTACGGTCTTTCCGTAAAGCGGGTGTTGATGGCTGACGACGATGCGCATAGGGTCTTGCCATAATGAGTGATATTGAATATTTCCAGTGCCTTCGTTTTCAGCCGTTTTATAAGCCGCAGGGAGTGTTGTTACGGCAAGGTCGTACTCGTTATTGAGTAGTGCTGCTTCTGCTTGTTCCGAATCAATAAAGTGTAATTGCAAATGTACATCGGGGTAACATTGTCTATAAGTGTTAAGGATAGAAGGTAAACGATGTATGCCAATGTGATGGCTAGTTGCTAAGCGTAGCTCGCCGTTTATGGCCCCACTTTTTTGCATCATAAAGTGTTGGGTATCTTCGATGGAATCGAGAATGTGTTTGGCACGTGGTAATAAGGCTTGCCCAGATTCCGTCAAATAAACTCGCCTCGCGATGCGATCGAAAAGTGTATGTGCCAGCTGTTGCTCCAATAGAGCGATGCGTTTGCTAATAGCAGATTGAGTAATGTGTAAGCGTTTAGCAGCGATTGAAAAAGATCGCTCTTCTGCAACGGCAACAAAGGCATGTAGTAATTGAGTATCCATGCCTTACTATATCTATTCTTGGGGGGAATGCAAATAGAGAAAAAGATGAATTTGTTTTGTGCTTATTCTCGGCGTAGACTGACTCTCATATTATGTACTTTGACAATAAAGGTAATCCAATGACAGCTAAAACTTTATACGACAAATTATGGGATGCTCATCTTGTAAAACAGCGAGATGACGGCTCTGCGTTAATTTATATTGATCGCCATATTATTCACGAAGTCACTAGCCCGCAGGCGTTTGAAGGTCTTCGTTTAGCTGGGCGCAAACCATGGCGAGTGGATAGTATTCTTGCTACCCCTGATCATAATGTACCTACAACCACAGTCGAGCGTGCATCGGGTGTGAGCGGTATTGCTGATCCAGTATCGAAAATTCAGGTGCAAACCTTAGATGATAACTGCGATAGTTTTGGTATTACTGAGTTCAAAATTAACGATCGTCGCCAAGGTATCGTTCATGTGATTGGGCCGGAGTCGGGTGCTTGTTTGCCGGGTATGACGGTGGTTTGTGGTGATTCTCATACCGCGACTAATGGTGCTTTAGGTGCATTGGCGCATGGAATAGGCACGAGTGAGGTCGAGCATGTATTGGCGACTCAGTGTTTAGTCGCAAAAAAAATGAAAAATATGTTAGTGAAAGTGGATGGTGTATTAGGCAAAGGAGTAACACCTAAAGATGTAGTGTTAGCCATCATCGCCAAAATAGGTACTGCTGGCGGCAATGGTTGTGCGATTGAGTTTGGCGGACAAGTGTTTCGTGATATGTCGATGGAAGGGCGTATGACGGTGTGCAATATGGCAATCGAAGCTGGCGCGCGCGCAGGTATGGTGGCAGTAGATGATATAACTATTGATTACGTCAAAGATCGCGATTTTGCGCCTAAAGGTAACGATTGGGGTTCGGCGGTTAACGCGTGGCGCGAACTAGTGAGCGACGCCGATGCAGTATTTGATGTGGTTGTTGAGTTGAACGGTAGCGATATTATTCCTCAAGTGAGTTGGGGTACATCACCTGAAATGGTGGTGTCGGTCGCTGACTCTGTGCCAGACCCAGCAGCAGAAAAAGATGCGGTTAAGCAAACGGGGATGACACGAGCGCTGGAATATATGGGTTTATTTGCCGGTCAAAAGATGACAGATATTCAATTGGATCGAGTATTTATTGGCTCTTGTACTAACTCACGTATTGAGGATATGCGTGCAGCGGCAGCCGTGGTAAAAGGACGTAAAAAAGCGGATTCCATTAAAGAAGCGATTGTAGTGCCGGGTTCGGGTTTAGTGAAAGAGCAAGCCGAAGCTGAGGGCTTGGATAAAATTTTTACCGACGCAGGTTTGGAGTGGAGAGAGCCGGGTTGCTCTATGTGCTTGGCTATGAACGCTGATAAATTAGGTGCGGGAGAGCATTGTGCATCGACTTCTAACCGTAACTTTGAAGGGCGTCAGGGCTACGGTGGACGTACTCATTTGGTGAGTCCAGAAATGGCTGCTGCTGCCGCGATTGCAGGACGTTTTGTTGATGTGCGCGAGTGGCTATAACTCGCTATTATTAAGTTATAAGGTTCACGCTTGAGGGACCTTGTTAATGTTTAAGAATGTATAAGTAGAGTAAATAATGATGAAAGCATTTACACAGCACAAAGGAATCGTCGCGCCAATGGATCGCGCTAATATCGACACCGATATGATTATTCCTAAGCAGTTTTTGAAATCTATTAAGCGTAGTGGTTTTGGTAAAAACTGTTTTGACGAATTACGTTATATGGACGAGGGGCAGCCAGATCAGTCATGCGAGGGTCGGCCATTAAATGTCGATTTCCCGCTTAATTTTCCGCGTTATCAAGGTGCATCAGTACTGTTAACACGCGAAAACTTTGGTTGTGGTTCTAGTCGCGAACATGCCCCTTGGGCACTTGAAGACTATGGTTTTTGTGCCATCATCGCATCAAGTTATGCGGATATTTTTTACAATAATTCATTTAAAAACGGTTTATTACCTGTCATTTTAGATGAAAAGGTTGTCGATCAGCTATTCGAAGAAATGTACGCAGAAGAGGGATATGAATTACTGGTTGATTTAGAAAATTTACAGGTGGTCACGCCCAAAGGTGAGGCGTTTGGTTTTGAACTGGATGAATTTCGTCGCCACTGTTTATTGAATGGTTTAGACGATATAGGCTTAACCTTAGAAGATGCTGATGCGATCAACGCTTATGAGGCCACATTAAAAGAGCGCTCGCCTTGGTTGTTTAACGCAATTAAAAATTAATAATTAAGCTAATAGTTAAGTTAATATTAAAATAAAATAAGGTTCTCTCTATGTCAAAAAATATTCTTCTTCTGGCCGGTGATGGTATTGGCCCAGAAATTGTTAACGAAGCAGTAAAAGTACTGGATCGTTTAAACGAAAAAATGAATCTAAACGTGAATTATGAGCACGATTTGATGGGCGGCTGTGCTATTGACGCCCACGGTGTGCCATTAACGGATGATACCATTGCGAAAGCGCGTGCTAGTGATGGTATTTTGTTAGGCGCAGTAGGTGGTCCTAAATGGGATGCGCTGGATCGTGCTATTCGCCCAGAAAAAGGCTTGTTAAAAATTCGTGCGGAGTTAGATTTGTTTTCAAACTTACGCCCCGCTATTTTATATCCACAATTAGCAGATGCTTCTTCTTTGAAGCGGGAGTTGGTTGAAGGCTTGGATATTTTAATTGTTCGTGAACTAACCGGCGGTATTTATTTTGGTGAACCACGCGGTATCCGCGTGTTAGAAAATGGCGAGCGTCAAGGCTATAACACCTTAGTGTATAACGAAAGCGAGATTGAGCGCATTGGGCGTAATGCCTTCGAAATTGCACAAAAACGCGGCAAACGTTTATGTTCGGTCGAAAAAGCGAATGTGCTTGAGGTCTCCGGCTTGTGGCGTGAAGTGATGGAAAGTTTAGCGGCTGATTATCCCGATGTTGAACTGTCACATATGTATGTCGATAACGCTGCGATGCAATTAGTGCGTGCGCCAAAGCAATTCGACGTTATTGTAACGGGTAACTTATTTGGTGATATTTTATCGGATTGTGCAGCAATGCTAACAGGCTCGATTGGTATGCTGCCGTCGGCTTCGTTAAATGCAGATGGTTTAGGTATGTATGAACCTGTTCATGGTTCTGCGCCAGATATTGCGAATCAAGGTATTGCTAACCCACTAGCGACTATTTTGTCCTTGGAGATGTTATTGCGTTACTCGCTAGGAATGGCTGATGCGGCGGATGCCATTGCAAAAGCCGTAGGTGATGTGTTGGATCAAGGTTTGCGAACAGCGGACATTTTGCCACAAGGAGTATCTGAAGGTATAACAAAAGTCAGCACATCGGAAATGGGTGATGCGGTTGTAAAAGCGTTAGGTTAATCTAATTAACTAAAAGGGTTGGTTAGAGAGTGAAGCTCTTTTTAGCCGATTGCGCTCTAGTTAATCAATAAAAATCCATAACGGTATTGTTACTGTTGTGGATTTTTTTTGCGTAAGATGCATAACGTTACCTCAGTAGATTGCTTTGCAAAGCATCGATAAACCCATTGGGGTTGAGCGGACAGAATAAAAAACTCTTTCGGAAAAGGATGATTGTATTTCATGATGCATCACGCTAATACACTGCGTTAAAAATGCAAGGAAGAGGAGGTTTACGTAAGCAGTAAAAAAAGAAATTGCTAAAAATAATTAATTGCTCTGAGATTCGGACGCGAATTTTAGTGCATGTAAAAGAAAGCAACCCTTTAGGAATGGTGCGAAAAATGACTACGTTAACACCTAAGCAGCTCATCGAATTAAAGCGAGTTAGCGATGCAATCCCTTCTCCATGTGGCACTTACTTAGTAGTTACCGTAGGTAGATTAAATGAAAAGGGTACAAAATATATAAGCGACCTATGGAAAGTATCATTAACGGATGATACTTCTCCAGTACAGCTTACATTCGGTGAAAGTAATGATGTATCTCCATGCTTTCGTTACGATGGGGCGCTTGGGTTTCTCAGTAATAGAGCGTTAGACACCATTGATGTAGTTGCAGATAAACTACCCGCAGTACAGGTATGGCTATTACCTCTTCTCGAAGGAGCAGAGCCAAAGCCGTTAACCAGTGAATTGTTAGGTGTCGAGCAATTCAAATTTGCTTCGGCGAGTAACCTGTTGGCTATTATTGCAGGAGTCGACTTAGAGGCTTTAGAGCAACAGAAAAACAGGGCTGTTTTATATCATAGAAAAGGCTCATCAGTCCGCCGATATACAGAATTGCCTGTGCGTCGTTATAATCATTGGGTATCGGCTATTTCTAAGCACCTTATTGTTTTCGATTCGGAGGGGAATGATCGTCGTGATTTGACGCTGAAAGCAAGCAATGAACACGAAAATGCCGATTTTGATGTGAGTAGTGATGGAGCAACTATAGTCATTACCATAGAAAGTGATGGCGAAGATCGGAACAGTGATAGCACTCTGCTTGTTATTGATACGTTATCTGGAAGCCGCTATTTGCTGGGTAGATCCCCGTTGACCAATTTAAAGAGTCCTCAGTTTAGTTCGAATGGATGTTCTATTGCTTGCGAGTATCACCCTCGCCCCAAAGATCACATTGGCAAACCTGATCTTTGGGTAATAGATCTCGACACTCGTCATATTAAAATTCTCACTAAAAACTGGGATCGCTCTCCAGAGTTATCAGGGTGGGCTAATGACGGACAATCGCTCATTGTTACTGCCTATGATCAAGGACAAATACCTGTGTTTTGTATTGGCATTGAAACCGATACGGTTCAGCGAATAACGCCAGAAGATCGAGGTGGTATTTATAGTAATCTCCATTTTATAGGAGAAGCGGGTCTAATTGGTTTATGGTCTTCGTTCACCAACCCTCCAGAACCTTTCCTAATTAATCATCTATCCGAATCAGAGCCTTTAATAGTGGCAAGTCTTTCCGGTGCTAATGCAGATGATATTAATACCAATCTATCAGTTGAAAATATGTTTGTTGAGGTTGATGACGGTGTAGAAATACAAGCATTTCTCATTAAGCCTGAATCTACTAGTACCGAACCACTACCGACTATTTTTAGGATTCATGGCGGCCCAATTTATGCCTGGTGTGATGGTTGGAACTGGAACTTGAGCCCAGTTATTACCACTGCTCAAGGCTATGCTTCTGTGTTAATCAATCCACGGGGTTCTACCGGTTTTGGGCAAAAGTTTGTCGAAGATATTCGGGGTAATGTCTGGGGAGAGAAGTGCTATACAGACATTATGACGGTAGTTGACCGCGTGTCAGCGCTAGACTGTATAAATGAAAATAAAATGGCAGTGTTTGGTTTTTCTTTTGGTGGTTATATGACGAACTGGATAGGCGTTAACTCTAACAAATTTAAATGTTTAATTAGTCAGGCGGGGATTTTTTCATTATCGTCATTTTACAGTACCACGGATTTTCCTGCTTATTGGCATAGGTTGCTCGCAATGACAGATTACCCTTTTAATAATTTAAGCGATTGTGATCGCTATTCTCCACATCGACGCATTGCTAATTGGACATCTCCTGCATTAATATTTCATGGTGAAAAAGATTATCGTGTGCCGATAAGCCAAAGCTTATCATTGTTTGAAGCGTTACTTTATTATGGAAACGAAGCTGAATTGATCGTATTTCCCGATGAAGGGCACGGTATTAGAAAGCCTAAAAATGTTGAGGCATGGTACGGCTATACACTTGATTTTTTGAAGAGACATATAGGCTAGTATTATAAGAGGGGGTGCCTTCTGCTGTAATATCGTGGTATGAGTCTTAATAAGAAAGCTTGGATTATGTCACTGCTGTCCGGTTTAAAAATTAAAGCGGGTTAAAGAAGTCCGAACCCCTTGGTGTGCGGTAAAATAGCAGCTTTCGAGACAGCAAATTTACCTCAGGGGATTCGGACATGAAGCATCGTAACAC
>Ga0233426_10001836_pt1 | contig 18549 bp, 20 predicted proteins | sample SI_118_April2016_6_FD_179875 | JGI IMG/M metagenome (GOLD analysis project Ga0233426, IMG submission 179875) | Seawater microbial communities from Saanich Inlet, British Columbia, Canada - SI_118_April2016_10_MG | ecosystem: Environmental > Aquatic > Marine > Inlet | place: Canada: British...
CTAAAAAGTTATTTAGACCAAGCAAACCCTAAAGTTACTTCAGGAGCGAAAGAACGATTTAGAGATTTAATGGAAGATTGGCAAGTGTATAAGACCGAACAAGATGCCATTATAACAACTGAAATGAATGCTTATAATGTACTTTACAAGTCTTTAGATATACCAGCGCTTATACTAGATGAAAAACAATAAACGTCTATGATGTAAATTAGCTGTAAATTTATTTACTAACTTAGTTCTCGGATATAGTAATACCCAATAAAATAATAAGCTTAAAAAAACAAAATGATGAAGGAAAATAAAGAATTAATGGCAGAGGCTAGAGCATCTCTCTCAGGTAACTGGGGATTGGCAGTTGGTACCTTTTTGGTATACATAATAATTGTTGGAACTCTTCAAGTAATTCCTGTAATTGGAGGTGTAATAGGGCTTTTTATTGCTGGACCCATGGCGGTTGGTATTTGTATGTTTACCTTAAGCCTCTCTAGGAATGAAAATGCACGGTTAGAACAAATTTTTGAAGGTTTTAGGAATTATGGCACTGTCTTAGGCGCCTATCTTTTAATGATTGTATTTATTTTCCTTTGGGCATTGTTGTTAATAATTCCTGGAATAATTGCAGCCATTGCTTACTCACAAACCTTTTATATTTTAGCAGAAGATGATACCATTGGTTCAATGGATGCTTTAAAAAAGAGCAAAGAAATGATGGATGGTTATAAGTGGAAATATTTCTGTCTTGGATTACGTTTTATAGGTTGGGCGTTGCTTTGTATACTAACTTTAGGAATTGGTTTCTTATGGCTTTCTCCTTACATACAAGTTAGCTATGCAAAATTTTATGAAGATGTGAAAAATAATCAAGCAGTAAGCTAATACCTGTTCTACATAATTAATTTTTTTAATGATGAATTATAAAGAATTAATCACATTTTCAATTATTCCCTGGATAAATGTTTTGATGCTATATGTGTTAAACTTTTTTAAAATTGAATATACATTAATTGGAGTTTATCATGAATTAACCATGTTACCCTCTTTACTTTTGGGATGTATTTTTCCATTACTATTAGTAATTAAATTTTTTAGAAGTTTTTAATATTAAGCTAAAAAAACCAGATAATAACTGTGCTATTTATTCAAAAGTTGAAAACTTTTTTAACTTCTATCTCATACTTTTGTTATGACTCATATTATAAAAAATGATACGCTAGAGGTTGCCATTGATTTACCATTAGAAAACTATGAAGGTTCACGATTTGATTGGACTGGAAAAATTTCTTCTGTCAAATTTAAGAGCCTTCCTCTAACTACTATTGAAGATACAGGATCTAAAGATGTCAATTTTTTAGGAAAAGGGCTTTACAACGAATTTGGAATTACGAGTCCAATAGGTTTCGAAGAAACCCCTATGGGCGGGTGGTTTCATAAAATAGGTATTGGCCTTCTCAAGAAAGAACACAAAAACTACCTTTTTCATAGAAATCATCTTATAAAACCAGCAAGCTATGATATTAGTTATGAAGATCATCAAATTAAAATTATCTGTAAATCAGAACTTTTAAACGGCTATTCATATATACTGAAAAAAGAAATTACGGTTTCTGAAAATAGCTTTACTATTGATTATTCTCTAAATAACACAGGCGAAAAAAAAATTATTACAGATGAATATGTTCATAATTTTATGGCGATTAATAACGCTCTAATAGGTGAAGACTATACGCTAAAATTTCCTTTCCAAATAAATCCATCACTTTTTGACGAAACTGTAAATGGCGAGAATAAAGTTGAAATAGGTCTTGATAACATCACCTTTAATAAAACTCCAAAACAACAATTCTACTTTGGTAATCTTACTGGGGGAGAAGAGCTAAAGGCTGAATGGATATTAACAAATCTAAAAGCCAATATTGGAATAAAAGAAATTGGGAGTTTTAAAACAGACAAAGTAAACTTATGGGGCTGGGGTCATGTAATTAGCCCGGAATTATTTTTTAAAATTTCAGTAGACCCTAAAAAAACAATGGAATGGTCTAGAAAATTCGAAGTATTTAAAATTAATCCCTAAATTTAGAGGATTACTAAAATAGTTTTCAATCAATACAATATCGCTACATGAAACAATCAATTTCTGTTATCTGCCTTTTGCTCTGTTTTAATCTTTGTTATAGTCAACGATTAAAAACACCTACGCTTAGTCCTTTTAGTAAAATATCTCAACAAGTTGGTCTTACGGATGTAACTCTTGAATACTCAAGGCCTTCAGCCAAAGGAAGGGTTGTTTTTGGAGCGCTAGTTCCATATAATAAAGTTTGGAGAACTGGAGCAAATGCTGCCACAAAAATTACATTTAAAGAAGTCGCTAAAATTGGAGGGAAAACAATTCAGCCTGGAGAATATGCTATTTATACCATTCCTGATGAAAATCGTTGGACTATAATTATTCATTCAAACACTTCACTAAGAAGTATTGCAGGGGGTGCTTATAAACCTTCTAATGATGTGTTTAGATTTGAAATAGCTCATAAAAACAACAACTATGTAGAAACATTTACCTGTCAATTTTCACAAATTAAAACAAACACTTTGATGCTTGATATTTCATGGGAAAACACCTTAATTTCTATTCCTATTGAAGTTGAGGTTGACAAAAAAATTGAGTCTCAAATGCTTAATTTTATGAAAACTCCTGAGAAAATCCCTCACAGAACCTACTTTGAAGCTGCCCAATATTACAGTAATAATGGTAAAGATTTAAACGATGCACTAAACTTTATTGACAGTGCTTTAGATAAAAGTCCAAAAAATTTTAGATACGGATTACTTAAGGCAAAAATCCTTGCTAAGATGAGCAAATATAAAGAAGCTTTAGTAGTTATTGAAATTTCAAATAAATGGGCAAAAAACAAAAATAATGCCAATTATATAGAGCAAACAAGATTATTTTGGGACTCACTATTAACTAAAAAATAATGTTAGACGTTTATCAAATAGATGCATTTACAAATACTATTTTTGGAGGAAATCCAGCCTGTGTTGTTCCATTAAACTCTTGGCTTCCTGATGAAACCTTATTAAAAATTACACAAGAAAATGCCGTTGCAGAAACTGCCTTTTTTGTTGCGAAAGAAAATAAATTTCATTTGCGATGGTTTACACCAGAAATTGAAATGGATTTATGCGGACATGCAACTTTGGCAACTGCCCACTGTTTAAAAAAAATTTTTAAATTCCCTTCAAATCGTATTGTTTTTGAAACTGCAAGTGGAGACCTAACGGTTACTGTAAAAGATGATTTTTATTTTTTAGATTTTCCATCAAGAATGCCTGTTCCTGCACAACTTCCTATAATCATAGAAAAATCTTTAAATATTGCTCCCAAAGAAGTTTATAAGTCTAGAGATTATGTCTTGGTATATGATACTGAACAAGACATAAAAAATATTAAAATAAATAGGCAGTTATTTGACCAAATAAACCTGAATACAGGGGGAGTAATTGTTACTTCTAAGGGGGATAATTGCGATTTTGTATCACGTTTTTTTACTCCACAGGCATCTATTTTAGAAGATCCTGTTACTGGTTCTGCTCATTGTTCTCTAATTCCTTTTTGGGCGAAGAAACTTCATAAAAAAGAACTCAATGCACTCCAACTTTCTAAAAGAAAAGGCGTACTAAATTGTTTAGATAAAAACGATAGAGTTATTATAAGTGGTCAGGCAAAAACCTATTCTATTGGTAAATTATGGATTGAATAAGCTTGGAATCTAACTATATTTTACTTTTCTAAAAATACGCAGTGCTTCTTTATATTTTATGTAACAGGTTTTATCTTCTATGTTCTTTATATAGTCTTTTGCTTTTTTTAATTGCTGAACCGCATCTGAGTATCCGTGAAAAAAACAAAGTAAATAGTTTTTTGGCAACCGAAGTACATCTTCATGTTCTAACACTGAAAGCGGAATTCCTGCTTCAATTTTGGAAATAATTACATTATTATTATGGTAGATATGTTGAATCATAATGTCATCAAAAAGCGGAGACTTAAATAAAAACGCTGTAACAATATCATGTTTCCCATTTTCCTTAAAATTGATAATCGTTTTTTCTAAAGGATAATATTTCTCCTCCTTGTCTAATCCAAGAGAAATATATTCTGTAATAATAAATGAATTTTTATTATAACTGATTTGAACCTCATCTAGAGATGAATAAAATAATCGAACTTGTTCGTTTATTAATTCAATGTCTACGCGTGTTAAAAACTCTTTTCCTTCTAAAAGTTTTTTCTCTCCTGCCCAACACAGAACAAATTGCTCATTAAAAACTTTATATTGTGGGTTATATTCGGGCTTATGATTATTAAAGAAATCAAAGACACCGTCTAAAGTTAGCTTGATGTTATTATTTGCATTCTTTTCTATAGCATCAACTGTCTGTTTATTAGTATCTCTTAACTCAAATTTTTTAGATGCAGGCATAGAATTACTACCTCTTCTATAAAAAATAGTATCTTTTCTATATTTCCACGCATTTTTTAATAAAGAGGTAATATTACTATTGCAATGAATGGTTACCAATCCAATTACTTTATGTCTAGGTAAACTTGGAAAAGGAACATTTTCATAAGTAATTTTGGGTGGGTTTTTTAAGTATGCATTTACAAGATTCTGTATTTTGCTATCGTCAAAAAAATCTACACCAACAATCTTATTTTCTTCATCTTCAATGCCAATTATGATATAAGAATTGTTCGTTGGGTTTGAATTGGAAAGGGCGCAAATATGCTTTAGAAATTTACCTTTCCCTTCTTTGCTTGTTAACGATAACTTCATCTTTTTATCATAAAAACTATTCTCATCATTATGACTGAGCAAGTTCTTGATTAAAAGACGTTTGTTAATCATTTTTACGGTACTTTATGGCCTTGACACTCTACTAATAAGGTAAACCAATCTTCTAACTCTAAGCTTATGTCTAAAGCTTTTATAGCGTTTTCTAGCCTTGTTTTTGAAGTTGTGCCAACCACAGGTAAAACTCCTGAAGGATGTTGTAAAATCCAAGCTAACAATAATTGATCTTCAGTTGCATTGTATTTTTTTGTTAGCACATCTAGCATTTTTTTTATTCGTTCGTTTGCTGGATTTGATTCTTTAAAATAAGACCCTAAAGGACTCCATGACATCGGTATTACTTGTTTTTGTAATAACTGATCTAAGGTTCCGTTATGCATTGCTGAATGCTGTGATAAAGAAAATTCTATTTGATTTACAGAAATAGAGGTTGTATGATCTATTAAATTGAATTGTGAAGGTGTAAAATTTGAAACTCCAAAATCAATAATTTTACCTGTCTCTTTTAATATTGAAATTGCTGCTGCAACCTCAGCTGGATGCATAAGTGGGCTGGGGCGGTGAAGTAATAATAGATCTAAGTAATCTGTTTGTAGGTCTTTTAATGACTTTTCTACACTCCAAATAATATATTCTTTTGAATAATTGTAGTGCTTTAGTTGATTTTCTCTTGTGCCACCATCGTGTTGTATTCCGCATTTAGAAATCAGTTGAATCTTATCTCTCTCTACACCGCTATTTGAAAAAGCTTTGCCAAACTCTTGTTCAGTTGTGTATTCTCCATAGATATCTGCATGATCAAAAGTGGTAATTCCCGACTCTAAAGTTATTTTTATTTGAGAAATCATTTCTTGTGTAGAAAACTGTCTCCCCCATGCTCCCCATGACATACAACCGGCTATAATTTTTGAATATCTACTCATTTATTTTTTATTTATCATAGTTGCACTTACTTGAGCAGAAGGATATACGACCAAGTCTTCAATATTTACATGATAAGGTCTGGTAATTACAAAATAGATGATTTCGGCAATATCCTCTGGCTGTAATGCTTTATATCCTTGATATACTTTTTTTGCTCTTTCTGTATCTCCTTTAAAACGCACATCTGAAAATGCAGTTTCTACAAGCCCAGGATGTATGGCACTAACACGAATATTATATTGATTTAAGTCCATTCTCATTCCTTTATTAATTGCCTCTACCGCAGACTTAGATGCGCAATATACATTTCCGTTTGGATACACCTCTTTTCCTGCTGTTGAACCGATATTAACAATAAAGCCTGTGTTTCTTTCAATCATTTTTGGTAAGATCGCTTTTGAAACATATAAAAGTCCTTTTACATTAATGTCTAACATTGCATCCCAGTCATTTGTATCGCCGTCTTGAATGAAACTTAGGCCATGTGCATTACCCGCATTGTTAATTAATACATCAATATTTTTAAAATTCTCCGGAAGAGTATTTATTGCCGTAAAAACAGCCTCTTTATTTCGAACATCAAACTTTAACGTAACTACATCTGTTAGCATTCCAAGTGTTTGCTCTAAATCTTTTAACTGATCTTCTTTTCTTCCACAAAGAATTAATCTATAGTTGTGTTGTGCTAAAAATTCTGCAGTGGCTTTTCCTATTCCTGAAGTAGCTCCAGTTATAAAGACGGTTAAACTCATAATATTCTTTTTTTTAAAGATACTTGATTTTCATGATATGTGAAATGGTATGTTATTTTTAAACATGAAAAAACCGCTCTACCTCTAGAGCGGCTTCCTTCTTGTTGATTATAAAATATAACCAACTAAGAATCAACTAACCAAAACTTTATTATGATTTAAATCTCTTTTTCTTTTTTCTTACAATCTTAGTACGTTTTCTGTCTTCGTTTTTAATGCTAGAATTGGAGACTTTCCCATCCCTTAAAATTTGAATAAAAGCTCTCCCTGTAAATTCATAGGATGTTTGAGAACTCATGTGAAACAGATTGACTACTTGATCATTAAGTACCGTTAATTCAAACTCCTCAAAATCTCCGATTGCATAATTAAGCGAAAGAATTTTTAGATTATCAAACCCAGCAACATCAAAAACTTCGTAACCCCCTGAATAATCCCATGTTAAATTATCAACATCTGTGCCAAACGGGTCATTTGAAGAAGAAAATGTTGTGTTGTATTCTGGAGTAAATTGTAAGAAATGCTCTGCGTCAAATGGATTTGGAGTACCTGTTAAACTAATATTTGTTCTTTCCCATGCGGTATACTCTTGCAAAAAATATTCAATATTGTCATAAAACAACATATCATAATCAAATTCATCTCTTTGATAACCAACAAGAAGATAACTTACATTTTGTTGGGTATCATAAATTCTAACTTCATTTGAAGATAACTGAAGTACATCAAAAACATATCTTCCATTTAAATCATGAATTGTTTCAAGATAAATTCCAAAACTATCATAATTACCTACTAAAATACCAAGACCATTTCCGGTAAAACCAATGTCTGCAATATTATTGTTAGCATACATATTTCCATTAACAAAGGACAAGGTAAATGCTTTAGATACAAAAGGTACATCTCCATTTCCCATAGTTTGATGAATGTCTACGTACCATAAATCATAACTAGACATCAATTCTCCTAAAGTAATTGAGCCATCTAAAGGCTCCTCTTGAGAACAAGAACTTAAAAAAACAGTACTTACTAGGATCGCTAAAAATAGTTTGAAGGTTTTCATGAGGCTTATATTATTATATCTTTTACTAAAGGTTCAAAATGTATGCCAAAATAAAAAAAGTGCATTTTTTAGATGCACTTTTTATATACTATGGTATTGTATTTAATTTTTTAATGCTTCTGCTCCACCTACAATTTCTAAAATTTCGTTTGTAATTGCTGCCTGTCTTGCTTTGTTATATGTTAACTTTAATTCGTCTCGTAATTCAGTAGCGTTGTCTGTTGCTTTATGCATCGCTGTCATTCTAGCTCCATGTTCAGCAGCAAAACTATCTCTAACAGACTTATATAGTTGTGTCTTTAAAGACTTAGGTATTAGTTCTAAAACAATCTTTTCCTTAGACGGTTCAAAAATATAATCAGCAGATGCGTTGGTATCTCCTTCTACAGGTTTAATCGGCAAGAATTGCTCTACTTGTGGAATTTGAGTCGCTGCATTTTTAAATCTATTGTAGATGATTTCTATTTTGTCATAGGTTCCATCTGCGTACAACTTCATTATTTTTTCTGCAACTTCTGCAACATATTCATATGTTAAGTTATCAAAGATGTCATTTCTAGCATCAATTACTGGATATGACTTAGATAAAATATCATTTCCTTTTTTACCAATTGTCAATAAATCTACATCTACGTTTTGGTAATTAGCTGCAATGTTTTGAGTAGTCTCTTTAATTACAGAAGAATTAAATCCACCACACAAACCTCTATTTGAGGTTATAACAACCAACAACACTTTAGAAACTTCTCTTTGCTTAGAATAGGCACCACCAGCATCACTGTCTAATGTTGCACTCAAATTTTGTAATAGCTCTGTTAGTTTTGAAGAATACGGGCGCATTGCTGTGATAGCATCTTGTGCCTTTTTTAACTTTGCAGCAGAAACCATTTTCATGGCGCTGGTGATCTGCATCGTAGATCCAATGGACGATATTCTATTACGTATTTCTTTTAAGTTTGCCATTTCTAAATCTTTAAGCGTTTAGTGTTTAAGCAAATTTTGCTGTGATTTCTTTTGCTGCGCTTTCTAGCGTTGCAATTACTTCGTCTGTTAACTTTCCTGATTTTAAAACATCTAAAGCATCTCTATGCTTTGCGTTTAAATAATCTATGTAATCTCTTTCAAATTCTTTCACTTTCTTTACAGGAACATCCTTTAATAAATTCTTAGAACCTGCATAAATAATAGCTACTTGGTCCTCTACTGTGAAAGGATCATTCTGTGCTTGCTTTAAAATTTCAACATTACGTTGTCCTTTAGAAATTACACTCATTGTTGCAGCATCTAAATCTGAGCCAAACTTTGCAAAAGCCTCTAGTTCACGAAACTGTGCTTGATCTAATTTTAATGTTCCAGATACTTTTTTCATAGATTTAATCTGAGCATTTCCACCAACACGAGATACAGAAATACCTACATTAATTGCTGGACGTACCCCTGAATTAAATAAATCTCCATCTAAGAAAATTTGACCATCTGTAATAGAAATTACATTGGTTGGGATATATGCTGATACGTCTCCCGCCTGAGTTTCAATGATAGGTAACGCTGTTAAAGAACCTCCCCCTTTTACAATTGACTTTAAGGTGTCAGGTAAATCATTCATTTCGCTAGCAATCTTATCATCATTAATCACTTTTGCTGCTCTTTCTAATAATCTAGAGTGAAGATAAAATACATCTCCAGGATATGCTTCACGTCCTGGTGGTCTTCTTAACAATAAAGAAATTTCACGATACGCTACTGCTTGTTTAGATAGATCATCATAAATAATTAATGCTGGTCTTCCTGTATCTCTAAAGTATTCTCCAATTGCAGCTCCTGCAAATGGTGCATATACTTGCATTGCTGCAGGATCTGATGCGTTTGCAGCAACTATTGTTGTATAAGCTAAAGCGCCTCTTTCTTCTAACATATTTGCAATTCCTGCAACTGTAGATGCCTTTTGACCAATAGCAACATAGATACAGTACACTGGTTGTCCTGCATCATAAAATTCTTTTTGATTTAAGATGGTGTCTAACGCTACAGTAGATTTCCCTGTTTGACGGTCTCCAATGATTAACTCACGCTGACCTCTTCCAACAGGAATCATTGCATCGATAGATTTAATCCCGGTCTGTAATGGCTCTGTAACTGGTTCACGATAAATAACCCCTGGAGCTCTTCGCTCTAAAGGCATTTCGTAGGTCTTACCTTCGATAGGACCTTTACCGTCAATTGGATTTCCTAAAGTATCAACAACTCTTCCAACAATTCCTTCACCTGCTCTTAAAGAAGCAATTCTTTCTGTACGCTTTACTGTTGATCCTTCTTTAATAGAAGTTGAAGCTCCTAATAAAACAACTCCAACATTGTCTTCTTCAAGGTTTAATACAATTCCTTCTAATCCGTTTTCAAACTCAACTAATTCACCATATTGAACATTAGATAACCCGTACACACGAGCAATACCATCTCCAACTTGTAGAACACTTCCTACCTCTGCCAATGATGCATTTGCGTCAAAATTTGTTAATTGTTGTTTTAAAATTGCTGAAACTTCAGCTGGTTTAATTGCTGCCATCTTTTAGATTTTGATGTAGGTTTAAATTTTTGGAATATAATGACTATTGTCAAATTCCTTTCTTAATTCATTTAAGTGATTAGAGATACTTGCGTCATATTGCACATCTCCAACCCGTAAAATAAATCCTCCTAAAATAGACGGATTTACAATATTTTCTAAGCTAGCTTTATGGCTAGTTAGTTCAACAATTTTTGCCATTACCTTAGTTTCTAATTCTGTTGTTAATGGAATTGCTGTAGTTACCTTTGCTACCTGTATACTCTTTGAATAGTCATATATGATTGAATATTGTTTTGCTATAGTTAGCAACATATTCATTCGTTTATTATCTTGTAACAAGTCAAAAATTCCTAAAGAAATAACATGTATTTTATTAGAAAAGATTTTGATTAGAGCATTTTTCTTGTCAGAGGACTTGATTACTGGGCTTTTTAGCATAATTCCCAAGTCAAGATTTTCAGAAATAGTAGATGCAATTAGCTGCATATCTGCATTTACTTCTGTCTCAGCCGATTTCTCTTTGGCTAAATTCAAAATGGCTTTTGCGTAACGTAATGCGGGTCTTGCGTCTTTCATTCTTTTACTTTAAAGTAACTTCTTTTAAGATTCCTTCAACTAGTTTTAGCTGCTCTTTTTTAGAAGTTAATTCTTTTTTAATCACTGTTTCTGCAATACCTATAGATAAATCAGCAACTTGCTTTTTTAATTCTGCTAAAGCCGCTTGCTTCTCTTGTTCTATAGACGCCTGAGCGTTTTCAATGAGTTTTGAGGTTACCTCTTTTGCTTCTTCTTTTGCATCAGAAATCATTTTATCTTTAATCTCTCGTGCGTCTTTCATTAATGCATCTCGCTCTGCTCTAGCATCTTTTAATAACTGCTCATTACTAGCATTTAAGTTTTGCATTTCTTTTTTAGCGTCCTCTGCTGAAGCTAAAGCATTTTTAATTCCGTCTTCTCTTTCATTAACAGAATCAAGAATTGGTTTCCAAGCAAACTTTTTTAATAAAAGGACCAATCCTACAAAAAGAATTAGTTGCCAAAAAAACAATCCAACAGAAAAATCTCCGATTAATTTATCCATAATATCTAATGTATACTGTTTTTAAATATTTTTGTTTAATATGAGTAAAAAGTCATAGCCAACCGCTATGACGTTTTACTCTAAAATGTTAGCTTATACTGCAAATAATGCAGCAAATCCAATACCTTCAATTAAAGCCGCTGCAATAAGCATCGCTGTTTGGATCTTCCCAGTCGCTTCTGGTTGACGAGCAATTGCTTCCATTGCTTTCCCTCCAATTTGACCAATACCGATACCAGCTCCGATTACTACTAATCCTGCTCCGATAAAATTTAAACCTGTCATAATATATATTTAAAATTAAAAAATTCTTTTTGTTGATCTCAACTTAATGATGATCGTGTTCTTCTACTGCCGACCCAAAATAAAGAGCAGACAACATTGTGAAAATATAGGCTTGTAAAGCCGCTACTAATAATTCTAGTATTCCTAATACCATAGCCAATAAAAATGATAATGAACCCCCCAACCAATTTTGAGCAATAAAAATCATTCCTAAAATGCTCATCAATACGATATGTCCTGCGGTTATGTTTGCATACAAACGAATCATTAGAGAAAATGGCTTAATAAAAGTTCCTAATAATTCAATTGGCATTAATATAAATTTCATAGGTGTAGGAACTCCTGGCATCCAAAAAATGTGTTTCCAGTAATCTTTTTTTGCCGTGGCAGTTGTAATAATGTAGGTAATGATTGCCAAACAAAATGTAATAGCAATATTATTAGTAACATTTATTCCTAACGGAGTTAGCCCTAATAGGTTAATAATCCAAATAAAGAAAAATACCGTGAGTAAATAACTCATGTATCTTTTGTAATGCTTTTCACCAATATTAGGTCTAGCAATATCATCTCGTATGTATATCACTATTGGCTCTAGTAAGCGCCCCATTCCTTTTGGCATAGACTCATTGTTATTGTAGGCCCTTGCCATGCGGCTGAACATAAAAAACATAAGGATTCCAACCATAATCACAGTAAAAACATTTTTTGTGATAGAAAAATCTAATGGCTTACTGTTTGTTGCATGATGATCTGCATCATAAGTTATGGTCCCTGCAGCATCTGTTTTGTAAATTTTACCATGATCTAACTTGTAATAATTTTCTCCAGATTTTGCGATAGTTTCACCGTGATGAAACTTTGAAGACATAAAAATGTTTAATCCATTATCCCATAAAATAACCGGCAAAGGAAATCCAACATAAACATGCTCTCCATTATCACTTGTGTAAGAAAACAAGCTGAAATCATGGGAATCTAAAAGGTGATGAGGAATATACTCTTCTACTTCTTTTTCTCTTTGCTCTTTTGTTTTTTCAGTTCCATGAGCTTTTTCTTCTTTTGATTTATCTATTGCAAAAGATACAATTGAAAATAAAAAGAATACTAGGGTTAACGCTTTTATTGTTATTTTTCTATGCATTTCACTCTAAATAATAGTGGCTTAAAAATCGATGCAAATGTAAGTCTTTATCCTAAAAAGAAAAACTATTTTAAAATTTATTTTAATAGGCTTTCCCTAAGAAGCTGTAAGGGTTTATTATTGAATATTGTTTAGCCATTTAGATAGACTAAAAATCTCTATTGTGTGGGTAAAAAAGTAAGGAATAAAGAATGTGAAGAACTCTGGTTTTGAAATAAGACCATCAGCATAAAATGGCTTATATAAAAATAAAATAAATAGCCCAAATTTAATAACACTTCCAAATAAAAAAACAAACCCTAGTTGATTTTTAAATTTATTTCTCAAAAGAAATAGCATTAAAAAAATTATAATTGCTGATGCGGTATTAATACCGTACGAAAAAACTATCTCGTTATTAAAAAGTGGAAATTCTAAAGCATTTAAGATAAGCAAGTGTATCACAAAAACTAATGTTGTGAACACAAATAACCTCACTAAAAATTTTGTAAGTATAGGGTTCATTAAGAATTGGTCCTATTCAATTGTTTAACCGTAAGATAAAGTGAAATCCCAACACCAACCAAAGTGCTAACTATAATATAAGCTCTATCTCCATTATTGTAAGTGCGGTCTAGCCATTTACCTAGCACTACAAAAAGGTAAATTGTTGCTCCCATTTGAAAAGCAACTCCAGTAAGTATCAATGCGTTTTTAAGCGGTTTTCTCGGAGAGTTTTTGCTGCTCATTAGGCTTGTTAAGTTCTTTAATTGCTCCTCTCATAGAACAAGATGCATTAAATGTTGCGCCTGGCTCTACAGACAGTTTTCCAATAACTACATCTCCAGAAATAACAGCAGTAGCTTTAATGGTAAGTGTTTCTTGTACTAGTAAGTCTCCTGAAAATTTTCCTTCTATATCCGAATTTACAGCATCTATTTTCCCTTTTACGGAACCCGAAACCCCAATAATAACTCGTCCTTTTGTTTTAATATTTCCTTCTAGAGTTCCATCTATTCTAAAATCTCCTTCAGAAATAATATCTCCAATGATAGCGGTGTTTTTTGCGACTACATTTATTTCCATAACCTTCGGTTTTTGTGTTTTTTCTTTAGTGCTGAACATAGACATTTTTTATTTAAGTCTTTTCATAATTTCCAAGGCTTTTTTACCTTGCTCTGTTTGCGGATAACCTATCGCAACTTTCTCTAAGGCAGCAATATACGAATCTTTATTTTGATATTTACCAATAGCATATGCTTTTAGCAGTTCAAATTTAGACACTAAAATAGATCCTTCTGCGAGGGTTGGAATTGTCATGTCTATAAAACAGATTGCATCTTCAAAAAAATCGTCTTTATATAGTCGATACGCAATTTCATATACTTCAGAATCTTCATCAACTTCTTTCTCTTTTGAAAGTTCAATCTCTGGATTTAAAATAATTTTTGAAAAAGGAGAATCTGGATATGAGTTTACAATGAAATTTTTATACTCAATAGCTTTGGAATTTCCACTCAACAAGTAAAGTTGATACAAATGATAATTTGCTGGCAAAATTAATTCTTTATCAGGCTCAGACACTAATAGTCTTTCTAAATTTCTAATCGCTTTTTTAGGGTTTTTGAACTGTTCTTTATAAATTAATCCTAATTCAAATAATGCAGTATTTCTATCAAAGGCTATAGAGTCTAATTCTTTAGCTGATGTAGGAACTGTTTCTAAATACGTAGAAATTTCATAACGTGGGTTTTTAATAGTTTTAGCGATATCATTATCTATATTGGATTCATTAACCAATATAGATTTATCTGATATTCTCCAATTGTCTTCTAACGGTCTATTACCCCATACACGTTTAAATTCACCTTTACCAAAACCTAATGATTGTGAATTGTAAAAATACCATTTCCCTTTAGCATCTGAAGATTGAAGCCCTCCCCCAAAAGAGCTTCCAAAAGAAATTTGATTCAACTTTTTTTGAGCTAACTCTTCATCTTCTTTTTTAATTTTATCAATATAATCCTGGAAATACTTCTCTAACTGTTCTTTTGGTAAAGCTGCAAGAATTAAAATACTATCGTTCTTTTGAAGATTTTTTTCATATTTAACAAGTGATGATAAATTCTTTGCCCTTCTCTCAAATCTTTTAATTCTCAATGTATTTTTATTATTGGCAACCTGAAGTATACTGTCATAATATGCTCCTGAAGTTACATAATCTAGGTTTTTAAAATAGATTTTAGCAAGCTGCTCGTAGCTATATGTTTTTTGTTTAGCACCTCCATTTTTAGCACGTAATGATTTGTTATAATTAAGAATAGCGAGACTAAGACTATCTCTTTCTTGCTCTAAAACAGCCACTTGATAATAAATCTCATCTAAATATGGCCTATTGTCTCTATTTTTTATTAATTTTTTGTACCGCTCTAAAATTGCTAATGAAGATGAATCCGAAACGGAGTTTTTAGCCAATTCTATTGCAGCATGGATTTTATATTTATAAGGAGCTTGTTTAAAGTTTATAAGCTTTTTAAAAACAATTGATGCAGTGTCTTTGATTTTATCTAAACTATATAGTTGACCTAAAACAAATAAGTTTCTAGCTCTTTGAGTCTTGTTTTTTGAAGTTTTAGTTGCTTCCCAAAGATAGTTTCGTACTGTATTTATACTGTCAAGCTTGGTATATGCCATAGCTAGCGCAGTATTAGCATCTTCTCTAATAAAATCTGGTAAATCTGGTTTTCTTAGGAGAATCTCGAGGGTTTCAATTGCTAATTCTTCATTTTCTATTCTAATGTGAGCTTTTGCTCTCCAGATCTTTGTTTCATTAATTAAACTTGCGTTTGGATAATTTGCAATAATATAGTTGTAAGCATCTATTGCAGGAATGAATCGTTCTGTATAATATCTAGATTTTCCCAATAAAAGATAGGCATCGTCTATTTTTTTATTACGCTCTTTCCCATTAATGTTCATGGAGTGTTTTTGAATTGCTTTTACTGCTTTTTGCTCTGCAATATCAAAAGGGGTTAATTGTTCTTCAGGCGCTGCCTTTGCGTTTGTATTATTATTAAAATCAAAACCAATTCCTGGATCTTTAGCACCGGTTGATAATATTGGAATTCTAAATTTAGTGTTTTCAAAAGACAAGGGTTCTATGGGAAGTAATTCAAAAAAATCATCTTCATAGTTTAAATTAATTTCACTTAACCCTTGATCAAAAGCAACCCCTCCATTATATAATATATTATATTGAGTAGTAAGGGCATTATAGTTTCTATTTAAAAATGCATCTTTCTTTGTGCTACAAGAAATGACGAACAAGAGCACACTTAAAAATCCTATTTTTTGAATATTTTTCATGGAATGTAAAGCTGTTTATTACAACTTATTCATAGTGAATATATTGTAATACAGATTGTAAAAATAACAATAAAACTATTAGTCGCTTTCTTAAACTGAAAAATAGCTCTCTAGCTCTTTTAAAGTTTCTTGAGAAGTTTCAATATCCTTGACCAAATGGCCTTTATCTAAAACAACAATACGTTCACAAACCTCAGTTACATGGCTTAAGTCATGGCTAGATACAAGAACGGTAATCTCTTTGTTTTCGGTTAGGGTTTTTAAAATCTTCTTTAAACGTATTTGTGTTGTAGGATCTAGGTTTGCAAAGGGCTCGTCTAAGATTACTACTTTTGGGTTCCCCATCATAGCAGCAATAATCCCTGCCTTTTTTTGATTTCCTTTACTCAAGTCTCTTAAATATTTTTTCTTTCCTAAAACTTCGTCATTAAAAAACTCTCCAAACTGAGTTAAAAATAGTTTTACATCAGCTTTATTCATCCCTCTCAAATCTCCTATAAAATCAAAGTATTCGTCTGGAGTTAAATACCCAATTAAAAATGACTCATCAATAAAAGACCCTGTAAAGTTTTTCCATGCTTCGCTTTGGTTTACAACAATATCATGATTAGTGATTGAACCCATTGTGGGTCTTATCAAATCTAACAACATATTAAAATATGTAGTTTTCCCAGCTCCGTTGTTGCCAACCAAACCAAAACTTTGACCTGTAGGGATTTCTAAAGATGCTATATTTAATACCTCTACTTTACCGTATTTTTTTGAAAGTTGCGTAGTTTCTATCATAGTTTTTTAATTTTCTTGTTTGAATGCGTGAATCATTACGTATTTATTAGTAATATATTTTTTTGTGATGGCTGCCATGAACTTTTTGTGAAGAGCAATACCAATAAAGCCCATAACAGCAATAGTTGCAGTAGCAATTTCAAAACCAATTAACCAGTTAATTAAACCAAAAATTGCCATTGGTAAAATCATTAATGGAATACCAATAATCCATTGAACAGCTCCCGTACCTTGAAAATTAAAGGCTGCTTTTTCATCTAAATTTATTCTTTTTCTATTAAAAGTTCCACCAAGCAGAATCACGTGTGTGTTAACACCTAAATTATAAATCATTGCTGCAAAATGAACTAATAACACCTTCCACCCAAAATAAATATATGGAATCCCTAGAACAAAAAGTGCTACAACACTTATAGCCATGATGGTAAATTTTGATTTTAAATAACGTTCATATTTAAAGTTTTGACTCATTAACATATTAAAATAACCACTATCCCAAGCAGGAATAAACTGACCAAAATTGATTAATAAAGTTCCTGTGGAAAAGATACCCACCAATACATAAATAAACTCCATGTCTGCGTACATTGGATTAGGATAGAAAAAAAGACCGTACAATAAACCCATAGCAATCATCCAAACTGATGATTTTGTGCGTTTATTTCTCCATATTAATCTCAAATCATTTTTAATAAATGGTGCTAAGTCTCCCAACTTTTCAAGAAATGACAAGTCTGCTGAATTTATTTCTTTGGTTTGCTCTGAAATCAAAGCATCTAAGTAAACTTCGTTTCTTAATTGTTTAAAGTTTACCATGTATAAGCCTATCAGCATTACTAAAAACAAAAGGGAAAGAATTGGAGATTGATAAACCGCATCAAAACCCTTCCCTATAAAGCCGGGTAAATCAAACCAATTGAAGTACTGAATAAAATAACCAAAAATTAACAATAGCAGTAAGCCAACTAGAACACTATTGTTTTTATTCACCAGAAAATTAAAGAAATTAACAGACTGAATAATTAAAATCATTGAAGCTAACCACCCTAAAATCCCTGCAAGATTGTATCCTTGTGTTATTAAAACTACAGAAAATGGAACATAAAAAAACAATCCCAAGATATTGAAAAAAGAGCATGATGATTTCGTTAAAATAAAATGTACAATTTTGCTTTTTTGAATTGGTAAAACCAACAAAGGCTTAATATTCATAACTGGCAACTTTTGCATAAGGTATCTGAAAATTAAATCAGCAACGATAACATACATTAAAAATGAATTTACCAACACTAAAGGGTCTTGCTCTGGAAATTGTTTTTTTAAAATCCAATACGCTCCGATACCAATTAGTAAAAAACAACCAGTAAAATATAAGCCAAAAAAACCTATGAGAATTTTTGCTCCTATAGATTTACTAAAGGAAGATGAACGAAAAAATTGTTTCCATTCTAGTTTAAGAAAATGTGAGATCATGAAATTGTTAGTTTAGTAATTTATAAGAGTCTTTATGGGGTAATTTGTTACAAACAAAACTAAACTTCAGCCTTTAACACCTCTCTTATTAGTTTTTGCAATTCTTGTTTTGGCAAAGCACCATTGGCCATTTGAGGCTGTTCATTCATTGGAATAAATAACATAGAAGGAATACTTCGTATGGCAAATGCAGCTGCTAATTCTTGTTCTGCCTCAGTGTCTACTTTATAAATATTTATTTTACCTGCATACTCATCACTAAGTTCTT
>Ga0233426_10001837_pt1 | contig 18545 bp, 19 predicted proteins | sample SI_118_April2016_6_FD_179875 | JGI IMG/M metagenome (GOLD analysis project Ga0233426, IMG submission 179875) | Seawater microbial communities from Saanich Inlet, British Columbia, Canada - SI_118_April2016_10_MG | ecosystem: Environmental > Aquatic > Marine > Inlet | place: Canada: British...
CGAAGCTTTCATTCAAAAGTGCTTCAAACTCGTCCATCATATTTGCCATGTGGCGTCTATTTCCTAATCTACATATTTGATTCTGGCCGTGCGGTTGTCTCCGCCGGTCTTTGGGGTTTCATTGGTCTAACAGTCGGCATCGGGAAATACAAAAAAGGGTCGGCAAAAACCTGACCCTGTAAATATCATGCCCAACGGTAAACCCGTCTTTTAAACAAATGTGTCGTTATGCGAGATTCTGTAAAATTGCAAGGGCTGTTGGCGATCCGCTCAGGAACCGCCACCCCTTGTAATACTGACGCTTAGAGACGAATTGGCTGACCTTCTTCCCCCTAATTGGAAACGCTAGGTCAACAATTTGCCATTCACAGGTCGTCCTTAGCCAACAGAGCGTAAAACAATCACCATCAACAGTGTGTAAAGCGCGATACCACCACCAATCAGAACGATTGGCCAGTTCTTGAACACAGTCGCGGACGCGATCGCTTTCATTTGATAGATTAGGTCCGGCCATGTGTAGGAAACGAAATCACCTTGGGTGAATACGGCTTTGATGCGCCCTTCGTCATCAACCACTGGCAAGCGGCGAAAACGTTCGTTGGACATTATGCGCAGCCAATCGACCATGTCATCGGTCTCGCGTGCGATCCGCGGATCAGGCGTCATTATGTCAGACAAGAGCGTGGTTTTGGAATCCAACCCTTTGGCCACAAGTTTGTTCATCACGTCACGCTCTGTCACAACACCCAAGATCTTGCGTTCATCATCAATCACAACGACAGACCCAAAGTTCCTCTTGGACATATCCAAAACCGCATCAAACACTGTTGTTTCCGCAGTAGCAGTCAATGGCTTCTGCTTGGACGCATATTCCGGGCGGTCCATAAGACGGTTGCCGGCACGGGTTGCTGTTTTTGGCATAACTTGAAGCTCCTTAATTTCTAATTAGATACTATCACGTAGAGCAGGATCAGAATATCTCCAGTTTTCAGTTCTGAACTGCGCATAGCTTTTGAAACGAAAAAATAGGCAAAGGTGCTCCGACCAGGCTGTGGATTAAACCATAAGAGAGTACAAAGATAAGAGACTGGACTCTTACTCTGACCAGATCAATCGATTTTGCGATTGCAACCTCACCGCTAAAATTTGATCTTAAAAGATAGGGGTCGTCGGGGGTTTTCGCAAGCTGGGCAATCCAAGCGCAAGCACGTTATTTTGGCATCCTCGTGTCCGGCATAAACTGCGAAACATGCAATTTTTCACAGAACTCGCTCCGTGCAATATTTTCAACGCTTAATCTTTCAGATCGAAAAATAAATACGAAACTAGCCCACTAGTTCTTCATTACACAATCGTACAAATTCTATGGTGTAACGAAGTTAATGAATAAATTTTTCGGTTACAGCAGCGATTGCCACGGCGACTGCTTCCTCAATATTAAGATCAGAGGTATCTATCTGGATGGAGTCTTCCGCAGGCCTTAATGGGGCCTCGGCACGTTCCATGTCGCGCGCATCGCGGGCCCGTACATCCTCGATGACTTGGATAAGATCAGCGTGTTCCTCCCGTGCAGCCAATTCGTCGAACCTTCGCTTACCGCGCACTTCGGCGCTGGCTGTTACGAACAATTTCACTTCGGCTTGTGGGTAAATAACAGTACCAATATCACGCCCATCCAGAACCGCGCCCCCTGCCCGGCGCGCGAACGCGCGCTGGAAATCGAGGAGAGCTGAGCGGACCTCTGCAATAACCGCAACTTTGCTAGCAGCTTGGGCAACTTCGGCTGTACGCAAACCGTCGACTTCTAAGTCGTCGGCGCGCAATCCAACAGCGGCTTCAATCGCATCGCTGCCAGCCATGACCTTTGCGCCAACAGCGCGATACAACAGCCCGGTATCAAGATGAGCATATCCAAAATGCGCGGCAACTGCTTTGGAAATCGTGCCTTTGCCTGCAGCCGCCGGTCCGTCGATCGCAATTGTAAATGGTTCGATCATGCCTGGTTCGTCCTTGTCGCCATAGCCAAAACACCACTGCCAGAGACAGCACTGTGAAGAGCCATTTTAGTTGTGTTATATCGCTCGCACGAAAAAACCGTTTCAGCGTCGATAGTGGTTACTTGCAAGATTTGTCCAACCAATGCGTTCTCACGCAAGTCGGCAATCACATAGATCAGAGGGAAAAGGACCGTAATGCGCCAAAGAGTGCTGCCAAGCGTCCAAATGATTGCAGTAAAGGTTGCGGCCAGCAGCGGAGGGACGATGGTGTCCAATGCGCGGAAAGGGCCGATGTAGACTTGACGATTTTCCGCAGACAACAACGCAAGGTATCGGGTCACAGCTTCAACGTCGTAACCGTTGAGGCGACCATCGAGCAGGCCAAAGCCGACACTTAAGTAAATTTCCGAAAAAACAACCAGCGATCCAAATCCAATCACCGAAGCAATTGCCAAAATCGCAATCGTTTTTGTCGTAATCGCCATCACCCGTCGCGCCTTACGTCAGCGCCCAGACCGCCCATCAATCCCTCAAAAATCGGGAATGATGTTGCGATTGGTCCACCGTCGTCAAGTGATACGGGGTTTGATGTTGCCATGCCCATGATCATGAAGGACATCGCAATGCGGTGATCCAGGTGACTGACACATGTGGCCCCACCCTTGACGTTGCCATGGCCCAAACCTTGAACGGACCACCAATCTGGTCCCTCGTCGACTTCAACACCGTTGGCACGCAAGCCCGTTGCCATTGCATCAATACGGTCGCTTTCTTTCACACGCAGTTCTTTGACACCCGGCATATGTGTTTTGCCTGTAGCAAAGGACGCAACAACGGAAAGCACAGGGTATTCGTCGATCATGCTAGCAGCGCGTTCCGCTGGAACCTCAATACCGTGCAGATCAGGTGAGAAACGTGCGCGCATGTCTGCAACAGGTTCACCACCTTCTTCACGTTCATTTTCATAGGTAAGGTCTGCACCCATTTCACGTAGTGTTGTGAACAACCCAGCGCGTGTAGGGTTTAAGCCAATACCTGGCACCAAAACATCCGAACCCGGGACGATGATCGCGGCACATACTGGAAAAGCAGCGCTGGATGGGTCGCGTGGAACTGTAATCGTTTGTGGCTTCAATTCTGGCTGGCCGGTCAACGTAATAACCCGGCCTTCATCAGTTACTTCAGTCGTGATTTCAGCACCAAAGCCAGCAAGCATACGTTCCGTATGATCACGTGTAGCTTCTTTCTCGATTACAACTGTTTTCCCGGGAGCGTTCAGACCTGCAAACAGAACAGCTGATTTTACTTGCGCCGACGGCACAGGCACCACGTAGCGCACAGGTACAGGATCAACGGCGCCAACAAGTGACATTGGCAAACGGCCGCCTTTGCGGCCAACGCTTTGACAACCAAATTCAGCCAAGGGATCAGTAACGCGTGCCATTGGACGACCATTCAGGCTGGCATCACCCGTAAAGGTCGCTGTGATTGGTGATGTCGCCATCACGCCCATGATCAGGCGAACGCCTGTTCCAGAGTTACCGCAGTCGATAATATTTTCAGGTTCTGCAAAGCCCCCAACTCCAACGCCGTGCACGGACCAATTCCCCTCACCCAGATCAGTTACTTCAGCCCCAAAAGCACGCATGGCCTTCGCGGTATCAAGGACGTCTTGGCCTTCCAACAATCCGCTGATCTTAGTTTCACCGACACTGAGCGCACCTAAAATCAAGGACCGGTGAGAAATTGATTTATCACCCGGCACTTCAGCGTGACCATTAAGTGGCCCACAAGCGTAGGATGTCATCGGAATTGGGGTGCCGTGGCTGGACATATGCAGTCTTTCAAATCGTCTAAAGTTTGCGCCAGACCTATCGTCTGCGCAGACTTTGGTCCAGTCGAAAGGCGAAATGCCTATTTACGGATAAACGTCATGTAATGCGGTGTACGATCTTCGCGTAGCGCTTTTTGTTCGTAACGCGTGCTGATCCAATCACCCCACGGTACACGCCAATCTTCTGGTCCCTCAGCTGTCCATTCAAACGGCTGCTTTGCGACTTCCTGCATGGTTTGACGCACATAGTCAGGAATGTCAGTCGCAACGCGAAAAATTGAACCCGGTTTCAAAACGCGAGCAAGGGGCGCAAGATGTTCTTCGGTTACAAAACGACGACGATGGTGGCGTGATTTCGGCCATGGGTCAGGGTATAGCAGGAACGCGCGATCAATTGAGGCATCAGGCAGCACATCAAACATATCGCGCACGTCACCCGGATAAACCGCAAGGTTTTTGACACCCGCTTTTCTGATCTTGCCCAGAAGCATCGCAACGCCATTGATGTAGGGTTCGCATCCGATGATGCCTACGTCTGGATTTTGACCACATTGGTGCACCATGTGCTCACCACCACCAAAGCCGATTTCAAGCCATGTGGGCTTGCCATCAAACAAGGCGTTCAGATCCAGATTATTACGGTCTGGGTTCATATCCCAATCTACTGCCCCCGGGGACAATGCATCCAGGTCTTCGGCCAAATAGCCCTCTTGCGATTGCTTGAGATGCTTGCCTTTGAGGCGGCCATAAAAATTGCGGTGTGGGCGTACAGGTTGTGTCATGGATGCGGTTTAGCTAGCGCAACGCATCAAGGCAAGCGTATGCTAAAAAACGGACCGATTTATACCCTCGGTTAGCACGCCGTAAGAACGGCAACGGGCAGCGTCGAAAATGATCGCTGCCCGTCCTAAAAATTATGTAACAAAAGTTAAACGGCGTTTTTCAAAGCTTCTACCAAATCCGTTTTCTCCCAGCTGAAACCACCATCAGCTTCAGGCGCACGGCCAAAATGGCCATAGGCCGCTGTTCGTTCATAGATTGGTTTGTTCAGACCAAGGTGCGAACGGATGCCGCGTGGTGTCAGGTCCATGACGCTATCGATCGCTTTTTCGATCATTGCATCATCAACCTGGCCCGTGCCGAATGTATCGCAATAGATCGACAACGGCTTGGCTACGCCAATTGCGTAGCTCAATTGTACAGTACATTTGTCAGCCATGCCCGATGCGACAATGTTTTTTGCTAAATATCGCGAAGCATATGCGCCGGAACGGTCAACCTTAGTTGGATCTTTACCAGAGAATGCGCCACCGCCGTGCGGTGCTGCACCACCGTATGTATCAACGATGATCTTACGGCCTGTTAGGCCTGCATCGCCGTCTGGTCCACCAATTACAAATTTACCGGTAGGGTTTACATGCCATGCTGTATCCGGAGCAATCCAGCCTTCAGGAAGAACCTCAAGGATATATGGTTCAACAATCGCACGGATGTCAGAGGATTCCAAGGTTGGATCAAGGTGCTGTGTAGACAGAACGATTGAAGAGACACCAACTGGTTTGCCGTCACGGTAGATCACCGACAACTGGCTTTTCGCGTCTGGACCCAAAGCTGGCTCAGTACCATTCTTGCGCACCTCAGCCAAACGGCGAAGGATCGCATGAGAATACTGGATCGGGGCCGGCATTAGTTCTTCGGTTTCCGTTGTCGCGTAACCAAACATAATGCCTTGGTCGCCTGCGCCTTCATCTTTGTCTGCAGTTGCATCAACACCCTGAGCGATGTGAGCTGACTGTTCGTGCAATAGGTTCGTGACCTCAATCGTGTTCCAATGGAACTTATCTTGCTCGTAACCGATGTCTTTGACGCAGTCGCGCGCGATCTGTTCAATACGCCCCATGTAATCTTTTAGTTTGGATTGATCAGACAATCCGACTTCACCACCGATGACAATGCGATTGGTTGTTGCAAAGGTTTCCGCTGCAACGCGCGCTTCTGGTTCTTCACTCAGGAACGCATCCAACACCGCATCCGAAATGCGATCACACAGTTTATCTGGGTGACCTTCGGAAACGGACTCCGAGGTGAAAGTATAATTTTTACGGGACATGTAGTGCTCCATTTTTTTATGTGTGCCACGTCAGGAAGCCGTTGTGGTACGTCGATTTCGCGGCTACCCGCCCTCGCCCGGGTAGTCAATCAGTCGTGGCTGCAGGCAAACGTCATTTTTGGTAAAAGAGCCATGAAAGTCACAAAAATCAACAGAAGTGCAATCGGCAGGTCGCCAAGCTTACTGTAAACCGTCGGTGGCAACGGCATCGGCAATGAGGCATCCACATAGCCCGCTTCATTCAACGAGAGGCTTTTCAACACGCGGCCATAAGGATCGATCATAGCGCTGATCCCCGTATTGGCGGCGCGCGCCATTGGCAAACCTTGTTCAATGGATCGCATCTTAGCCTGTGCCAAGTGCTGCTCTGGCCCCGCAAACGTTCCGAACCATGCGTCATTTGTAAGTTGTATTAAGAAATCTGATCTTTCCACAGCCCCGCCAACGTCATGCGCAAAAACGGCCTCGTAGCAGATCAATGGTAATCCTTTGCCCAGCGGCCCAAAATCAAGCGTCTTCGCACCGCCCCCTTCACCAAAGCCATCAACGAACATGTCGACGAATGCGTGCAGCCCAAGGGCAGACAGAACTGGACGAAATGGCATGTATTCCCCAAATGGCACCAAATGGTGTTTGTCATAAGTTGCCGTGATTTGGCCAACGGGGTCCAAAACCACCATGCTGTTATATAATGTTGGTCCATCAGCCCGCAAAATCCCGAGGGCGACGGGCGCACCTCGCCCCGCTTCACCTGCAGCTTGCAAGATCTCAGGTGCATTATGTGCAAGGTACGGCAGCGCGGTTTCAGACCAAAGGACCAAGTCAGGCACATCACCTGCCTGCGTAGATTGTAGCAATCGATTGATAAAGACCCCAAACTTCTCTGGGTTCCACTTATCGCGCTGTGGGGCATTGGGTTGAACAAGTCGGACGGTGTGTTCCGTCAATTGCGCGCTACCAGCTAAAGGTGGGCTGAGGGTAGCTGCAAGTGCAACAATACCAACGCCAAACGTCACCACCTTAGACATTTTCGCGGAGTGGAAGATCGCAAAAGCCGCAGCGCACATGACCAACATGACACCATGTGGACCGCCCCAAGCCAAAGCTTGTCCTCCTAGGACATCCACCAAAGCCTGCGGAGGCGTGCCCCATGGAAAACCAGTGAACAAATAGGCGCGTAGCAGTTCAACCAAAGGCCATGTGAAAATCAATGCCCAAAGCCGCCCTGTAAAACCTGCCAACACAAATGCCAGCCCCCAGAACAATGCCATTCCACCAGACATTAAGATAAGTGCAAAGGGTGCCATCCATGCCGTCTGCTGTGCATCCACTTGAAACGGTGCAGTTATCCACTGAAGCGTGATCAGGAAGTAACCAAAGCCGATTATCAATCCGAACCGCGTGGCATCACGCAAGTTCGAAGACGCCGCTAGTGCTGTAAACCCCAGCACCAACATAACCAGTATCAGCGGGACCAAACCAAATGGTTGTTGGGCCAGCGCACCCACGCCACCAACACAGATCGCGCCCAGACTTTGCACCCAAAGCGGCAACGCTTTGAAGCGATCAATCATCCTGAATGATCAGGCAGGCGAACACGCAAGCGCTTAATCCGGCGTGGATCTGCATCAATAACCTCAAATTCAGTACCTTCAGGATGAATGACAACTTCGCCGCGGGCAGGAACGCGCCCAGCCAACATAAAGACAAGCCCACCAAGCGTTTCGATATCTTCGCCATCCACGTCTTCGTGTCCTGTCAAAGACAAGTTCACTTCGGTCTCAAAATCCTCAAGGGGGGTTTTGGCTAGAGCCAAGTAAACAAAGGGCTTTTCGAGGTTCCAATGTTGGTCTTCTTCGACATCATGTTCGTCTTCGATCTCGCCAATAACTTGCTCGATCAAATCCTCAATTGTAGCCAACCCATCAACACCACCATATTCATCAATGACCAAAGCCATGTGTCGCCGTTCGGCCTGCATTTTAGTCAGCAAAACACCAATCGTCATGGATGGCGGAACAAACAGCAAAGGCCGCAGCATCTTTGCAAGATCAAATATTCCACCACCATCATTGAAGCCGTGGGTCAAGGCAAGGTCTTTAAGGTGGGCGAACCCAACAGGAGTATCAAGTGTACCGTCATAGACGGGCAACCGCGTTAGGCCGCTTTCTTTGAACTTAGCAACAAGTTCTTCCAAGGACACAGTTATTGAAACCGCAATAATATCGGCCTTGGGCAAAGCGACGTCTTCAACCCGCATACGACGCAGGTTCAACATTCCATGGCTGTATGTGAAACTAGCCGGCTGCGGGTTCGTTTGAACTTCAGCGTTTACATCAGTTGGCCTGAGCGTCGCAATCAAGCGGGTTAGAAACCCAGCTTTAGGCGTCGGCGTCCCAGTAATTTCAGACGGTTCCAAAACAGGAACGGCAATCGTTGTGGTGGTCGCTATAATTTCTGACTGCGCGCGTTGCGCTGCGCCAGACGATTCGTCGTCAGTGTCGCCCATTTGGTTCCGTTCTGTAGAGGCAGGGAAATCTGCCAGTTCATTGCGGCAGAGTGGCCTGCCTATCGTGTATAATATGGGTCATCTATGCCCATTTTTTCAAGTATTTCCACCTCTAACGCCTCCATCAACGTGGCATCTTGGTCACGCACGTGATCAAAACCTAGCAAATGAAGCGTCCCGTGGATCATCAAATGCATCACATGGTCTTGCATGGCCTTACCCGCAGCCGCCGCTTCGGATGCACATGTATCATAACTGATTGCAATGTCGCCCAATTCGACAACACCCATGGGATCGGCGGTTGGGCAGTCAGGAAGCCCCCCCGCGACCTGGGAGCTAAGTTCCGCAGCAGGCCAACTTAACACATTGGTAGAAGTTGGCTTTTCGCGAAAATCTGCATTCAGTTCGATTATCCGTGGATCGCCACAAGCGAGAATAGCGACCTCAACATCCTCACCATCAAACTGAAAACGCGCTAAAACGCTAGCGACTGCCCGATCTGCAATGGCTTGTAAGTCAACGGCAAGCCATCGTTTATCTTCCACAACGATATCAACTTCAGCGATGCATTGGTCTTTGACCATCACGTTGAATGGTTATGAGGCTCGTCCGCCTCATAGGCCTCGATAATTGCAGCAACCAAAGGATGACGGACCACATCTTTAGACGTGAAGTAGTTGAAGCTGACTTTAGGAATTTTGTTAAGCAGGCGTTCTGCATCGGCCAGCCCCGATGGCACACCACGCGGCAGGTCGATTTGTGTGCGGTCACCCGTAATGACCATTCTCGATCCCTTACCGAGACGGGTCAAAAACATCTTCATTTGCATCGTTGTAGCGTTCTGCGCTTCATCCAACACCACATAAGCACTGGACAGTGTGCGGCCACGCATGAAAGCTAAGGGTGCAATCTCAATGATTTTTTCTTCACGGAGTTTGGCAAGCTGTTTGCCAGGCAGAAAGTCATTGAGCGCATCATAAAGCGGCTGCATGTATGGATCGACTTTTTCTTCCAGCGCTCCAGGCAGGAACCCCAAACGCTCACCCGCTTCAACGGCTGGACGAGATAAAATGATCTTATCTACCTTGCCGGAGAGGAACATCGAAACACCGACAGCTACCGCAAGATAGGTTTTACCGGTACCTGCAGGGCCAATGCCGAATGCCAATTCGTTTTCAAACAGCGATTGCACATAGGTTTTTTGTGCATCGGTGCGTGGTTCAACCAATTTCTTGCGGGTTTTAATCTCAAAACGTGCTCCAACAGGCATTTCCAATTGATCACCTTTGACCAAATTGCGCTTGCTCGCGTCTTCATCTGGGCCACCCATCCGCAGTTCACGATCGACATCCGCGGCCTCAACAACACGGCCATTGATGCGGCGTTGGTATAGAGCGTTCAGAATTTCAATCGCACGGTCGCGTGCAACGTCATCACCCATCACAACAATCGAATTACCACGCCGCACGATCTGCACTTCGAGTGATGTTTCAATTGTTGTAAGATTGCTGTCGAATTCTCCACACACATCCATCAACAAACGGTTGTCAGGGAATTCAACCCGTGCTTCGGGATTTGAAGGTTTAGACCCTGCAGAGTCTAGAGGTACGTCTATGGGGGACAAAAATGCGCTCCTGATTCACGGTTAACCTATCTGGTAACAAGGGTGGCGTTTTCATCGTCTGGACACAATAGGACAAAAGTGTCTTTTCATCATTTGCAAAAGAATGGGCCGCAGCGACTAACGCTACAGCTCAAATTCTAAATCTAATAGTCGGCTTAGATTGGATCGCCAAATGTGGGACCAGCTTTGAACAGGTCATTAACCGTGTTCGGTGGTGCGACCCCTGAAAATACAGGTTACCGTGTTTGTCGAGACGTTGAGACAAATAGCCCGCAACACCGTCATCAATGATCCAGTGATCACAGCCGGTTGGATCGATCCAAGCACCCGCGACCAATTGGCTAAAGTGTTTTTTGTCAAAACTGCGGTCAATTGTTTTGTCTGATTTTTTGCCGCTGCCAGCAATTTAGCAAACGCCATAAAAGGCAACCAACGAACAGGCAGTAATTATTTTCACAAAGGTCATTTCTTGATCCCCTAACGAATACAGATGATTTCGACACGGTAGTTTTGCTGCATACCGTGTGCCGTTTTGTTTGAAGCTGCTGGCATACGTTCACAATAGCCACGAACGTCAGCAATACGTGCGCCTGAGCTTTGGGTGGTACGAGCGAAAGAAGAAGCACGTTTGTATGATAGCTTCATGGTGTATTCATCAGAAGCACGCGCATCGGTGTGGGCCGTGATGTTGTAGCTGGCTGCGGCAGTTTGCAGGAAGAACTGAGCCAAAAGCTCACGTCCTGCACCAGAAATTTTCGCGCTATTGATAACAAAGAGCTGGTCGGAGTTAATGGCGCCACAAACGTTTCCACGACGACAAACCGGAATAACCTGACGGCTTGTGTGAGGCTAAATTTAGCCTTCAACACCGTCGTCCATAACTCAGTGCCCACATCCATCCAGATCGATCCAGACGGTTGGGACAGATTGATCGTTTTGCGCTTTTGAAGCTTTCAAAGCCGGATAATGCTGCGTTTACCCTACGAGAGAATTTCGCCTCTCAGCGAATTTGTACCCGCATCGACGATTCTTACCTTTGCGATATCCCCTACTTGGGCATTTGCATTGGCAACATGCACCGCGTGTAGGTACTCAGATTTACCAACCATCTGCCCTTCATCGCGTCCAAGCTTTTCAAACAGAACGCTGACCTCACGACCAATCATACCGTCTTGAATTTCGCGCTGATGCTTTGTGATCAATGCCTGCAAACGTTGCAAGCGATCATCGGCTTCAGCGGCATCTACCAAGGCGCGTTCCGCTGCGGGTGTGCCGGGGCGTGTGGAATATTTGAAGGAATACGCGTAGCCGTATTTAACTTGTTCAACCAGATCGAGGGTCTCTTGAAAATGCGCTTCAGTCTCTTCGGGGAAACCCACGATAAAGTCACCTGACAATACAATATCAGGGCGCGCTGCGCGAATGCGTTCGATCACGCGCAAATAGCTTTCTGCGGTGTGGCTGCGGTTCATGCGTTTTAGAATGTGGTCACTTCCTGATTGGACAGGAAGATGCAGATACGGCATTAGTTTTGCACAATTGCCGTGCGCCTCAATCAACTCCTCTGTCATGTCATTGGGGTGGCTCGTGGTGAAGCGAATACGCTCCAACCCATCAACCTTATCCAGTTCCCAGATGAGCTGTGCCAATGTGTAGTCGGTCCCTTTTGGACCTTCACCGTGATAAGCGTTAACATTTTGACCCAGTAAGGTAATTTCGCGCACACCACGTTCCACAAGATTGCGTGCTTCATCAAGAATACGTGTTACCGGACGACTTACTTCAGCTCCGCGCGTATATGGTACTACACAGAAAGCGCAAAATTTATCACAACCTTCCTGAACAGTCAGGAACGCAGTCGGACCACGCGGGGCTTTAGGGCGTGCTTTCAGCTTCTCGAATTTGTCCTCTTCAGGAAAATCAGTGTCCACGGCGCGTTTACCCTGCTGTATCAAAGCCTCCATCTCTGGGAGCCGGTGATAAGATTGCGGCCCAACAACCAAATCGACCAACGGCTGACGACGCATAATTTCGCCACCTTCAGCCTGTGCAACACATCCAGCCACTCCAATCTTAAGATCAGGCTTAGCCTCTTTGAATTTTTTTAACCGGCCCAAGTCAGAATAAACTTTTTCAACCGCTTTTTCGCGGATGTGACAAGTATTTAGCAGAATCATATCTGCTTCTTCTTGGCTTTTTGTCTCGACATAACCCTCGCCGCCCAGCGCTTCGGCCATGCGTTCGCTGTCATAGACGTTCATCTGGCAGCCGAAGGTTTTGATGAAGAGCTTCTTTGGGCTGGTCATGATCGTGATCCGGTATAATTTTGGCGTTTGAGCGTCATCTAGCAGGGGCAAGTGCCGCTTGCAATGCGCGCCGATTTGAAGAAATTTAGCAACAACATTCAAAACTAGCATCCAATGCAATACAAAGACCTAGAGACTTCCTTAAGAGACGCGGTCGCGGCCTTAACCAAGGGGCCTGTCGCGACCATTCTCGTTGAGAATAATGTGGAAATTGACACGACACTGTGCCATCATCAGCATGCAGGTTTCGCCAGTTTAATTGCCTTCATGCCTGACGTTTTTGAATTGCCGCGCAATCTGCAAGACGAGGTTCAATGAGTTAAGTATAACCCGGCACGCGAAGGTGCGATGTAATTTGCGGCCAACAGCGTGATTTCTGCGCCCCCTGGACTTTGGACGTACTACTGCTGTAACGCAGAGTATTTGTTCCACCCATTTTGCAAAACACGCACTGTTGGTGAAATGCTGTCGATCCATACCGAGGAACGCCGCCATTCGATGCTAACTTAAGTTGTCGATTTATATTCTGATGATCTGGACGCTAACCCAGGTGCGGTGTCCTTAGATCGCGCCCACCCTGATCGTTCTGATTATTACGCACTGGTGCCCGGACATTATCAAGCACAATCACCCTAAAGACCGTCAATTGGATTTCTTCGGTGGATTGCACTGGCGCTATGAAGAACACGTTTCTCTGACCTGCCGTAAGATTGACCGCATCGCACTCTTCAAAACCAAAGAGGGTCTGAAACAACGCGAAGGTCACACCTTGAATGACGAAAAATACATATGCCCGCCCATGGCATCACAATCTGCCATCTGCCATCTGGTCGTTCAGAACAGCCAAGGCATTGAAACAAAATCCAAGCAGCATCTTCGACATCCCAACCTTTAAATGGCACAACTTGCAGGCTTTGAATGGCAATCAGGTCAGTTGCTTAATCTGGGGCTGATAGAACCGGGACACTGGTTCTAATATAAATCAAAATTCGTAGACTGAATTAGCGTTCAAATAATGTTGGGAACCAATCAGAGCGAAGCTTTTGTCCGGGCGTCATATTATGTCCGGGGAATGGTGGTGATGTTGGCCCTGGGCGTTCCACATAGCGTGCATCATCTCCAAGCAAGCGCAGCGAAAATGCCCGTCGTCTGGTTGTGGCCTCGTTCCCACGCGCCCCGTGCAGAATATTATAGTTAAACGCCACAGCGTCGCCTGGTTCCAGCTCCCACTCAACGACTTTCATCCCTTCGGCATCAGGATCAGGCACAGCCATGTATGTCTCGTCGTCTGGGTAGAAATTTGTTTCGCTAAGCCAACGTGTCGGCAATACTGGCTTTTCCCACAAATGTGACCCGGCAACGCAACGCAAGCTTGCATTTGTTACAGCATCCAAAGGCGACCAAAAGCTAACCGTTTGCTTACCCTCAACAAAATAATATGGACCATCCGTGTGCCAAGGTGTCGGCTTTGAGGTGCCGGGCTCTTTGACCAGAACGTGATCATGAAACAATTGCACCGAATTGGACAGCATAAGATCAGCGCCGACTTCGGCAGCAGCAGAGTTGCAAATAACATTTTCAAATTCAGGAATGCGACTCCAGTTGCAATAATCATCAAAGAAGCGACCCGACTCACCCTTATGCAAATTTTCTGCGGCATATGGCCCGGGATAAGACATGTTGCGGGCGACGCCATCGCGCAACATATCCACATCATTAACAAACAATCTTTTGATCATACAAACCCCGTCCTTCTGGAAGGTATCGATGTGATCTTGCGTGATAAGTGGATGGGTCATGCATGTCCTCCTGAACTTTTAGGCTCACGCTAGTTTGCAATCATGTGTTAGGGTAAGCCCATCACTTAAAATGCCAGCTCAAACTTGGGTTAATTTTTGGCTTTGCGGCGCAAACGAATGACGACGTCCACAGATGCGATCTCCGCACCTTCAGGTGCATCTGGCAAATGCGCAATTAACAACTGGTCTGATGGTGCATCAGTCAATCTGGCTTCGTCTTCCCAGTAAAAATGCGGGTGATCATGTGTGTTAGTGTCAAAGTAGCTTTTTGAACCATCAACAGTTACCTCTTGCATCAGTCCCGCATCACAAAACGCGCTCAGGGTATTGTAAACAGTCGCAAGCGAAACCGCATTGCCTCTTGCATGGGCTGCGTCAAACAGGCTTTCGGCAGTGACGTGACGGTGTTGACCATCCCCAACCAGCAAAGCTGCCAAAGTCACGCGTTGCCGCGTTGGGCGAAGCCCAGCGGTTGCCAACCAGTTCGTGCCTATTTGTTCTTGCGACATTACAATTGAGCCTTTGTAAACCATACACTATTTACACCTAGTGTGGCCAGCACATGTTTTCAATTCCTTTCCTTGAATTTGGCACAAACCGCAAGTTTCCGCGCTGCTTGCCCAATATTACTGTCAAACCATCCTCACATTGCATCGCAAAGACCGCATCAGCTTTCTAAGCGCACAACAACGACACCATACCCTTGCAGGACCACAAATTGCGATGATAAAGAGAGGGTGATACCAAATATGATATGGAGATCCGCCAACATGTCCCTTTACCCATCAAGCTTTGACAAGGACGACCTACTAAAATGTTCGCGCGGCGAACTGTTCGGCGAAGGCAATGCGCAATTGCCAGCTCCACCCATGTTGATGATGGACCGGATCACTGACATCTCAGATGATGGCGGCGAGCATGGCAAGGGGCACGTTGTTGCGGAATTTGACATCACGCCTGACCTTTGGTTTTTTGACTGCCACTTCCCTGGCAACCCAATCATGCCAGGCTGCTTGGGCCTAGATGGATTATGGCAACTCACCGGATTTAACCTTGGCTGGCGCGGCTGGCAAGGCCGTGGCTATGCATTGGGTGTGGGCGAAGTTAAATTGACCGGCATGGTGCGCCCTGACCGCAAGAAACTTACCTATAAAATCGATTTTACCAAAGCGATCCAAACCCGCCGCCTCACAATGGGCGTGGCCAACGGGATTGTAGAAGCAGACGGCGAAGTCATCTACATGGTCAAGGACATGAAAGTTGCATTGTCTGAAACCTAATCCTACCTCGGTTTAAGTTTTAAAAACATGGTCGGGTCGGTTCCAAGACCCAGCACAGAACAAGGAGAGCGCCATGCGCCGCGTTGTCGTCACAGGTTTGGGGATCATCTCAAGCATAGGAAATAATGTTGAAGAGGTGCTTGCAAGCTTGAAGGCCGGAACTTCTGGCATCGTCGCAAGCCCAGAAATGGCCGAGCACGGCTTTCGCAGCCAAATCGCTGGTACGCTGAAACTGGATGTCGCTGAACACGTCGACAAACGCACCCTTCGTTTCATGGGCCCAGCAGCTGCTTATGCGCACATTGCAATGGCCCAAGCCATTGCTGACGCGGGTTTAACTGAAGCGGAAATCGTGAATGAACGCACGGGCCTTGTTGCAGGTTCTGGTGGTCCCTCCACTTCTGCAATGCTGGCAGCGCACCAAACGGTTGCAAAGACAGGTGCTACAAAACGCATCGGCCCATTCGCAGTTCCAAAATGCATGTCTTCGACCGTCAGCGCGAACCTCTCAACTGCTTACAAGATAAAAGGGATCAACTATTCGATCACCTCTGCTTGCTCCACATCCCTCCACTGCATCGGGAACGCAGCGGAACAGATCATGATGGGTAAACAAGACGTTATGTTCGCAGGCGGCGGCGAAGAATTGGACTGGACATTGTCCTGCTTATTTGACGCGATGGGCGCGATGAGCAGCAAATATAACGACACCCCAGAGCAAGCGAGCCGTGCCTTTGATGCGGACCGCGACGGCTTTGTGATTTCAGGTGGTGGTGGTATTGTTGTTCTTGAAGACCTAGAACACGCATTGGCACGTGGCGCGAAAATTTATGCTGAAGTAACAGGCTACGCAGCGACATCAGACGGCCACGACATGGTTGCGCCATCTGGTGAGGGCGGAGAGCGCGCAATGCGGCTCGCACTGTCCACACTGCCAGAGGGCCGTAAAGTTGGCTACATCAACGCACACGGCACATCCACACCAGTCGGTGATGTTGGAGAAATCGAAGCGGTCCGCCGCGTCTTCGGCCAAGGCCAAACGCCACCTGTCAGCTCGACCAAGTCTATGACAGGGCACGCTCAAGGTGCCGCTGGCGCACTAGAGGCGATTTTCAGCACTCTGATGCTGGACAACGATTTCATCGCCCGTTCGATCAACATCAAAAATCTTGATCCTGCGCTCGAGGGCTCAGAAATCGCACTTGAGACCAAGCAAAATGCTGGCCTAGATAGCGTTATGACAAACTCGTTTGGGTTTGGTGGCACCAATGGATCAATGATCCTTTCCAAATATTACGGGTAAGAATTTTTATGACTAATTTGTTAGCAGGAAAACGCGGCCTTATTATGGGTGTTGCCAATGAACGTTCCATCGCTTGGGGTATCGCAAAATCGATGGCCGAAGCTGGGGCCGAACTTGCCTTTACCTATCAAGGTGAAGCATTCGGTAAACGTCTTGAACCATTGGCAGCTTCTGTTGGTTCCGACTTCATGGTCGACGTTGATGTAACGGATGATGCAAGCCTAGATGCCGCTTTTGATGCTTTGGGTTCACGCTGGCCCACAATCGACTTTGTCGTCCATGCAATCGCGTTTTCTGACAAGTCAGAACTCACAGGCCGTTTTCTGAACACATCCCGCGCTAACTTTAAGCATACAATGGATATCTCAGCGTATTCCTTCATCGAAGTTGCCCGTCGTGCGCACCCATTGATGGCTGAAAATGGCGGGGCTTTGTTGACATTGACCTACCAAGGTTCAAATCGCGTTGTACCAAATTACAACGTAATGGGCGTTGCCAAAGCGGCTCTTGAATCCGCAACACGTTACCTTGCCAACGATCTTGGACCAGAAGGTATTCGCGTTAACGCAATATCACCTGGCCCAATGAAGACACTCGCAGGCGCCGCCATTGGTGGGGCACGCAAGACCTACAAACACACAGATCAAAATGCGCCAATGCGTTCAAACGCAACATTAGAAGCAGTAGGTGGCACAGCTGTATATCTTGTATCTGACGTTGGGGCTTGTACCACAGGCGAAATCATTCGCGTGGATGGCGGCTACCACGTTTTAGGCATGCCACAGCCAGATCACCTGTAAAAATAGAATTTGGGCGGAGCATGCAGTATAACCTGCATAAATTCGCCCGATTGTTACCCAAACATGGTCTACAACATAAGCAGCAATGTAGCCATTAAAAAACCTAACCCACATTTTGCGAAGATTTTAGCCCACTGCGAAGCACGTGTGCGACGCTCCAATAAAATGGGGCGGGTTCTGTTTAAAGTCTTCTTTATCTGCGCATCAGCAACACTGCGTTTATATCCAAAATGGTAGAATTTGTTGTGCTCACCACGTGAGAATACAACAAGACCCGACTTGCAGCCGTCCAAAAGACACCGAAAGCCCCAGGGATCCGTCAAACTATGCCAGAAGACCAGATCAAAGTGCGTAGAGGCTTCACTCACCAATTAGAAAGTGATGCCATTGACAGTCAAGCAATGGCCAAACAAGTTGAACAAATGCTTGGCGAAATGCAAGCGGGCCATTAACAGCCCGCTTTAATCAGTTAATTGAGACAACTTCGAAGTCAAAGGTCAGTGTCTTACCAGCAAGTGCGTGGTTTGCATCAAGCGTTACAGTCGCTTCATCCATAGAAACAACTGTCACAGGCAAAGGCTGACCGCTTGCCGTTTGCATTTGAAGTGTGAGACCAATTTCCAATGGAATACTATCTGGGATTCCTTCGCGTGGCACCGCTTGCTTCATCTCTTCAACAGCTTCGCCGTATGCCAATTCACAAGGAATGTTTACGATCTTCTTTTCGCCAACTTCCATGCCGGGCATTTCTTCATCAAGGCCAACAATGATGTGACCAGAACCCACTTCAAATTCCAGCGGTTCACGGCCTTCGGAGCTATCAAAAACGCTGCCGTCTTCAAGGGTTCCAGTATAATGGATGCTCACGTTGTCGCCGGTTTTGATCTTGGTCACGATGATGTCCTTTGTGCCGTATTTTAAATCTCGCGCACACTGCCCCGAACAAATCATCGGGTAAACCCATCTTTTAACCTTTTCGATCG
>Ga0233426_10001840_pt1 | contig 18537 bp, 20 predicted proteins | sample SI_118_April2016_6_FD_179875 | JGI IMG/M metagenome (GOLD analysis project Ga0233426, IMG submission 179875) | Seawater microbial communities from Saanich Inlet, British Columbia, Canada - SI_118_April2016_10_MG | ecosystem: Environmental > Aquatic > Marine > Inlet | place: Canada: British...
GTGTCTCACAGACACCCCAAGTTATATCTAATATAATAAATATATCTGATAAGAATAATACTACTTGGAGTGTCACACAGACACCCCCTAACTTCGATGCCTTCTGGTCTGTGTATCCACGCAAGGTAGCCAAGGGTCACGCACGTAAGGCGTTCGACAAAGCATGCAAGCTAGCTGACCCAGCCGAGATCATCGCTGCTGTTGGTAAGTTTGCCTACGCAATGCAGGATACCGACAAGCAATACATCCCGCACCCAACCACTTGGCTTAACGGCGAGCGATGGGAAGATGACATGGATGACGTGGCACCGCAGGCTAAGACCAATGCTGATTACCTCGATGACATCTTGTCCAACATGACCTCAAATAATCTAGCCATAGGGAAGGACTAACTCATGGAGTACACCCAACGTGTGCAAACCATAGGATCGTGGCTCCAGCGGCTACTCAAGAGGTACACGCCACCATCTAGCATGGATCAGAGCGCATTGTCCGAAGAGCTTCAGCTAATTGTCACCGACATCAACTCATACATACCTTCTCAGTTCGAAGCCAAGGACATGGATATCGTACTTACTAAGGTCGATGCAAACGTCCGCGCCTACCAAGCGTCACGATCATGGCCGACCATCAAGACGTTCATCGAGTCAACCAAGAAAGCTGTCGATGATTACAGTCGCAACACCAACCCACAAGTTACGTCGATCAGACTCAACAAGACCGATAACATTATCGTCAAGCAGGTTAAGCAAGGCTTGCCTATACCTGACTGGCTGCTCAACCCCGACTCATTCCAGCGTCAGAAATTATTAGAAGAGACAGACCTGACGCTCGATGACCTAAATAAATATCTTGATCCTACTGCAAAGGTGCAGTAAATAAGTATCTGAAAGTGGAGGACTAACATGGAACGCAAAGGTTTTATAGGCGGCAGCGATGCGGTCAAAATCATGAACGGAAATTGGTACGACCTGTGGGCAGTGAAGACTGGCAAGGCAGAACCTGAAGATTTGTCACGCAATCTCGCAGTGCAGATGGGTACACTTACCGAAGACTTTAACATCGAATGGTTCGAGCAAGAGTATGACTACACCCAGCTAGTCGAGGATCAACAGAGAGAGTTCAAGCACACAGTCAATGGCGTACCTTACAAGGGTACTGTCGATGGCATCATCAAGGGTGGCGCAGCAATCATCGAGGCCAAGCACACCCACGCATACAACACTATAGCTAAGGTGGCTGAGTATTACATGCCGCAGATACAGCTGTACTGCTGGTTGTCTGGAGCTAGCGGTGCCTACCTCTCGGTTATCTTTGGTAACAACAAGTGGGAATCAACATACATCTCAGCGCACGAGCCATACATAGCCGTGCTGCTCGATGCCTGCACAGATTTCTGGGCACACGTTGAGTCAGGTGATGAGCCTATCGGGTTCGATCAGCCAGTTGCAGCGCCAATCAATCAGATACCTATCGACGAGATGATTAAGCGTGATGCTAGTTCAGACAATCACTTTGTCTCTGCTGCTCACGATTACCTTGAGCACGAGGGCGCAGCCAAAGCGTTCGACAATGCCAAGAAAGACCTCAAGGGTATGGTCGCGGACAACGAGCGCGAGGTGTACTCCAACGCAATAACAATCCGCCGCGACAAACGTGGCACTCTACGCATAAGCAAACGGAAGGACTAAGACATGAGCACAGCAATCAAAGCACTAATCAAAGCGCAATCAGAGATGGATCACGTCAAGAAAGACAGCACCAACCCTCACTTCAAAAATCGTTACGCTTCACTTGAGGCGGTGATCGACGCGACATCTAAGGTATTCCAAGCCAATGGCTTTGCAGTTATGCAGCCGTGTGGCCGTGACGAGCTAGGCGTGTACGTTGAGACGTTACTGTTGCACGACTCAGGTGAGTCACACTCAAGCAAGGTGTACCTTGTACTAGACAAACAGAATATGCAGGGACTTGGCTCGGCCATTACCTATGCACGTAGATATGGATTGCTCGGCATGGCCTGCCTTGCGCCAGAAGATGATGATGGCAACGATGCCAGCAAAAGAATTGATGGGGTTCCAGTAAGTAAGGGACGTTCATCAGGTAGCCCAGCCGCAAGTGGCGGTTGGTAAAAGGGGTTAATTGCCCAATTAAAATAAAGGAGCCAGAAGCATGGCATACGACAACACGAACACAGGCGCAGCCTTTAAGCCATTCGACTCAATGAAGATGATCTTGCAAGGCAAGGTTAATCTGGAAGGCAACGATCACAAGACTGTCCTAGTTGCAGACACAACGAAGAGCGGCATGAAGATCATCGAGGTGTACCAGAAGGTAGGCGTCATGTTCGAGAACGATAAGCGTGGCAATGACAACGCGCCTGATTACTCAGGCCCAATGGAAGATCACGTTGCCAGTCAACCAATGCAAATTGCAGGCTGGAAGAAGCAGAAGGATGGCAACAACTACTTGTCCATGCAGATCAGCCCCAAGCAAGGCGGCGGTGGCAACCAAGTGCAAAGTGTAGCCGATGCAATCGGTGATGACATTCCATTCTAAACAATAGGGGGTAGGCATTGCCTGCCCCTTTACTAATATGAGGCAAGGCACAATGAAAAAAGAGATGGACTATGAACGCGAGCAACCAAGAACAAGCACAGAAAAGAATCAAGAGATTGCTGGACTTAATGATCCAAGATTCAGAACGGTACGCAAGGCCCAACCTAAAGCAGAAACTCGAAGAGCTACAGGCATTGTCAAGAATAGCCCATGCCCCACAAGAAAAAGAAACCTAACGATAGCCCTGAAGAAAGCTAAGAGTTTTAGTGAGCGGTTCGAGGTCACATACGCCTACGCACTGCTAGAGTTTGAGGTACTGCAAAGCAAGCTCAAGCTTAGAAAGACACTACCTTGCGATCCCAAGTATGTTCACCCACCCAAGAAACCAAAGATTCAAATCTCACAAACTGAGGCTGGCATATTTGAAGCACTAAAGTTTGGCGAACAGCCTGCTGAAATCGTAGCGATGATAGCCAAATCAAATGTTAAGCGGGTCGAATCAATCATGCACCGCATGAGCATGCAGAACAAAATAATACGCAGAAGAGTTGTGCCTGACACACGCTTTCGTGGTCACTGGATGTACTCTCTGCCTGAGGAAAACAAATGAAGGAACCAGTCAAGCACGACCAAGACAAGCCTCGCATTGACCTGATCCCACCGCAAGCGATCAAAGATATTGCAGAGGTTCTGACATACGGGGCACAGAAGTATGACTCGCACAACTGGAGAGACAACGGTGGACTTGAATACTCACGCGTATATGCGGCCGCTCAGAGGCACCTGCTGTCATTCTGGGATGGTCAGAGCTTAGATGAAGAGACGGGCATGTCACACCTCGCACACGCAGCCTGCTGCATAGTATTCCTCATGTCATATGAGACAGAGGATAATGGTAAGGATGATCGCTATCTTTAAGGGGAAGTAAACTCTGTATGGGTGGCCAGTTTAATCAAACTGTGGCGCAATCTGGTAAACGCTTCAACCAACAATCGACAAACCCAAACCGTCCCGTGGTTAGATGTGAGAACGAAAGCTGTTGTTAAGGTTAAGCCACCCATACAAAAGTTCGTGTGGTCAGGTTGTTAGATTCCATCAACGCACTCTATCAAGTGTTAAAAGAAAACCCGACCACACCCAAACATAACGCTACACTCAGGCAGCGGCAAGCCATTTGTATATCATGTGAGTTTGTTTTTCACGATCAGCCAGCCCATGCGTACCGCCGTTCACACGCTTGGTGATCTTGCGAATCACATCATCAGTCACACCCTCGTCAGCAATATTAAATAGCTTGTTGGTTTTGAAGAACCAGACGGCCGTGTCAAATGCGTACTCGTCCTCAACCAAGTCAGGGTTATCCATGACAGAGCCGATGTCCATGTCAGCAGCAAAGCGAGAGTAGTTATCCCTGCCAGTCAGTTGCAGGAACCCACGACCACGCCACTTGTAACCCTCACCATCATTACCCATTCGCCCACCGTACACTTTGTCGGCCAGCTTCTCTGGGTTCTTTGCGTAAGGCTCAGCATCAGCGACAGTCTTAAACCGTGAAGGCCAGACAGCTTGGATACGCTCAGGCGTAGAGTAGTACAGACCCTCACTCACACGCTTAAAGCCTGCGCTTTCATGGTGTGACTGACCAAGGATGTGTGCGCCACGCTCAGGTGACAGGCCGTAGTGCTTGGCTACTGCACGCGCTGTGTTGGGACCGAAGGCTCCATCAGCACCGACCCCTGCTTTTTCTTGCAGGCGCTTCATTGCGTTACTCATTTCTTAAACCCTTTCATGGTTCTGATGCCGAAGCTGGCGGCAATACTTGCATACATGGCCCACTGAAACCAGCTTGGTGCTCGCTCAAGGTTGGCGAATCCCTCAGCCATGTACGGTTGCAGCGGAGGAATGAAGCTGCCGATCACAATAGCAATGAAAGCTACAGTCCAAGCCTCATCCTTCCAACTGTCCTTGCTGGCCTCGATAGCTGCTTGCTCCCAAGAGATTTCGCCAGTGGCAATCTTCATCTTGGTCTCAGCTTCTGCTGCCTTAACCTTAGCCTTGCTATCTATCTGCGCAGTGACCAGTCCAATAACACTGCTTGCTATCTGTCCAATCATTGACCTTTCCCCATGTTAGTAAAGCCGTAGTAAGCACCAACAATAGCTGCGATAGACACATAGTAAATGTTACTCATACTCGACAGCATCTGGCTGGCCTGCGGTAGGCCCATCCATTCAGCGAAGACAACACCGAAGGGGAACACAAGCATCCCTGTCAGTGAGAACCAAGCCATGCGGCGCTGCGCATCCCGCTTAGCGTCAGCATCTTCCATCTTACGGCGACGATCCTCGAGCATAATCTCACGCTCTTCTGGATCAATCACCCCGTTCCCATTCAAGTCATACTCATTCATAGCGGTTTACCTAACTCATCTATGGCGTCCCACGTACTGTCGAGGTCTGCCTTTAATTGTTTTAGCTTGTCGTCGATGCCGTTTGTAATTAGCTCAGCGCGTTCGACCTTGCTGCGGAGATCAAGCAACGTCTTCTGTTGCTCAAGGATACTCACCATCTGTGTGCTGATCTGAGATAGTTGAGTATTTAATCCAGCGACATTGTTCTCACCGATGGTTTGCTCAAGTGCTTGAATCCGTGAGGTTGCAGAGAGAACCTCGTTGACAGATTCCTCCACTCCCCAGAAACGATTAACCACATCGTACCCGTAGTAAATACCACCACTAAGAGAGCCAAGCAAAGGAAGGGCAGCAGCAAGATACACTCCTTTAAACGTAAAGCCGCCAACCTTGAGTTCTGTTTCATCCGCCATACGCTATGCCTGCGCTGTAGATGTCTTCGGCTGTTTTGAACTCGCCATTTAAATATCCCTCAAAACCTACGCCGCCGTAAGTTTCGTTATTCTGACCGTAAAACTGCAAAATCAAGAGGTCGGATGTGGCGTCGTAAGTTACTGATCCGTATGCGGCAACGCTGATATTGTTGCCCTCGGCCCATCTGTCAGTTGATGATGTGATATGTGTGTTGTTCGACGCTGCCAAGAAACCAGCCGCCTCTTGTGCGTAGGCTTCAACGTCAGCCAGTGCTGTGTTGTACTCTTCTACGTCTGATTCTGTGACCGACATGTCAGTAACCGAAACTACTTCTTGCAGGTCCATCTGCTCTTGCACAGTATCAGCTTCAGCAGCCATTTCAGCCACCACGCCAACCGTTGCGAAAGTAGTGGTTGCATCAACTAGCGCATCAATGGCCAACGACATGTTTTCGAGGGCGATGTCAGCTTGATCATTAAGAAGCATAGAAGTGTTGTAGTATTGTGAATTTTGCACATCAGTCAGCGCATCGTTGTAGGCAGATACCATTTGCACATTCAACTGAGCGGCTGTGATCGAGCCGTCAGGTGCAATGCCACCGATGCCAGCGTAGTAACTAGCCCCCGCTGCCAGCGTTCGTGATAACCTCACTTGATCCATCAGATTGTCTGCTGCCGTTGCCAAGTTGCTGATCGTTTGATCCGCCACGGCGGCGGAACCTGTCAGACAAAGAAGGCTGGTTCCGATTACTTGCTTCCACATCAGGTAAGTCCTTTCCAATCATAAGTATTGCGTTCCAAAACGCTGTGTCTTCTCCGTACCCAACAACGAACAGAGAAGGGTTGGACCTATACTTAACGAAAGCATCACGTCCGATTAGCAATCTACCTGTAGCCACATCCATAATGGGGCAAGGTGTATTGGCTAATGCCATAGCTCTGAACACGCGAGGCTCAGAACACATTACTGAAATACCAGACACTTGCAGGCCCAGCCCACCAACAGCTTGCGGTGCGCCCATCAGCCTTGCGTCTTTACGCCTGTTGCATTGCGTGTCTTGCTCCATCTTTCCCTCGGCCACGCCAAACAAACTAACTTGGAATCCTTTTGAGCTAGGGATCAAGCAACTATCGTTACCTCCACCGCCCATCATGGTGGGTGCCATAGCTGTAGGTACAGGATTGCCCACGATACCCTGCCCACCGTTGTTGGTTACAGAGTTGGAGGTGTTGGTGTTGTTGCTATCAACATTAGAGCCAGCACCGATGTTGGTGTTGAGGTCTCCGTTAATATCTTGGGCAAAACATGGAGACGTTAGCAAGATCAGGGATAAGGCAACGCGCTTGATTCGCATTCCACCTCCAAAACGTCTCTGATCTTAGCGTCATCACACATGATAACAAGACCAGCATCAGGATAGCCCATGTTAGCAAGCGTCTCTGCATTTTTTCTAGCCTCACAAACCGCCTCACCCATACACACTGAAGGGAAAAGCATAGGGGTTTGGTTGTCTACCGTAGTGCAAGCGCCGAGAGCAAGCACAGGCAGTAGACGAATCATCATCCGACCTTCATCAAGACAGCAAAGAGAAGGCCGATAATAGAACCAGTAGCAGCAAGCATGATACTTTCCATGCGCTTAACCCTGCCAAATAAATCTTTAAACTGAATCTTTACTTCAGTCTTTATTGCGATCACCTGTTTCTCAAGGCCATCAATGCGCTCATGCGCGGAAGCTACTGTTCGTTTATCCATTCTTTAACCTCAGTTACGGCTTCGTAGGCCAATTTATTGTATTCGGGAAGCCAGATTGCTGCGGTACACCCAAGAGGTCTGTACGGTACTGTGACCACTCAGCCTGTTTGTCTGCTGTAAGGCCAGCCCAGCGAAGTGGGTTAGAAACCACTTGGTCTACTGTTAGTATTCTATAATCTCTGTCAGAACGAACCTCATCTGCAAGTGCTGCATCTAACTCTGACTGAGTAGGGGCAACGTAAGCTGTGAAGTCTGTACCAATCAAAGCCATGACTGCATCGTTGTCGATGGTCGTGTCAGTGTCATCAGGGTCTAATGTGTAAGGAATCCAGCCGTAGTCTGGATGGTTTAACTCTACGTCCATACGAAGGTTGTCAGACTGTAGTGATGCCGCATTGCGGACTTCTGTAATTGTAATGCTCATTACGAAGCCTTTTTTACTAGGCTAACTGTAGCAGCAAGAACAATAGCACCTACTCCTAACAGCAGAAAGGAGTAGTCCGTTGAAACGATATGCTCAGCATGAATAGAGTGTGCAGATACTGAGAGTGGGGCGGTTGCTAGTATAGCTACTAATAGTTTTTTCATAGTCAGTCCTTTATGGTTAAGATATTCTAACGAACGCGGTAGCTGGGTAGGTGTAGTAGCCACTCGGCTTCTGACCCATACACCGCCAAGTCCCACTTGGGGCTGTACCACCTGCGTTTGTAACAGAGTGACCAGAGTTGTTTGATCCGTTAGCACCAGAAACAGCACCGTATCTAAGGGAGCCGCCCCCTACGGTTGTCCCAGGATTTAAGACAGTAACATAGGAAAATAGGAAGGCATAAGAACCGACAGAACCTACAGTCGTGTTTGGGTTTCCAGCAGGGCCAGTAGCACCAGATGGACCTTGAGAACCAGTAGCACCATTAGATCCAGCAGAACCCTGTGGACCTTGAGGACCTTGAGGACCTTGAGAACCTTGTGGGCCTGTATTGCCCTGTGGGCCTGTATTGCCCTGTGGGCCTTGAGCACCAGTGGCTCCATTAGCACCAGCGACACCCTGTGGCCCCTGCAAAGCAGAGGCAGTTACAGTGGCTTTTTTCCAAGAGTTTGTTGAGGTATCATAGATAGGTAAGATGTCACCAGCATCAGGGCTGGCGTGAGTAGACAAAGACGTTAGTGCAGTTTCAATATCGTCTGGTTTGTTTTCTAGTTCGTTAAAGTTTCCTGTTGATGCAACGGTATGCAGCCCCGTAACCTCAGAGGCTGCGACCACACCGTCATCAAATGTACCGCCTGAGATTAGGTCGGCTATCTTTCTGTTCTTTGATCTACTCATGCTGAAGGCTCCTGTGGCCACGTATGTGTTTTAGGGAAACCAGCTTGCTGCGGTACGTCCAGCAAGGCTTGACGGTATGTAGCCCAAGCAGCTTGTTGTTCCGACGTTAGTTCTGCCCAACGTAGAGGGTTGCTGACAATAGGGTCGAGGGTCGTGTTTAGAATGTCGTTACGAATCCCTCTTGCTTCCTCCACCTTTTCTGCCTCTGTTCTAAAGTCTTCAGTTGAGCCAGTGCCGTCTGAGTTGATCTTATTGTAGTTGTTTTCTAGTGCCACTTGCCACTGATCGTCTGTGACTTGTATGTTAGGGGTTGGTATTTCATCGTGTATTTCGTCAGTGTACCAACCCAGAAGTTTATTACCTTTTGTTACGTGTGCGTACTTCATTCTGTCCATCCCACCATTAGTATCCTATTGCCATCCATGTAATTCCAGCAGACCCGCTATCAGTCCTACAACGAACTATAGCATAAGAAGTGTAGAAGCCGATAACACTGAAGCCGTTGACCCAGTTCTCAGAGCCAATACCTCCAGTCATCGTTGACGTGAATGATCGACATGCGCTTGGGAAGGTTGTGGGGAAGGTAACGTTTACGTCACCACTTGAGGTGGCACCCGACTGGCCCCATTGGATTATAAGACCGCCAACTAGCTTAATGTAGCCATTAGTTGCCAATGACTGTGCAGTGTAAGGGTTAGACCCACCCATCTGACTTTTAAGGTGAGACAGCGTAGATTTGCGTATGAAGCCATCACCTGTGTCAACATACACTCTAGATAGGCCACCACTTGTGTCACCAGATGTAGTATTGATCCAGCCAAACTCTGCGTAGCCATCAGCCTGTGTACGTACTACGCTGTTTGCTTGGTTGTTTCTGTTTTGGGAGGTTAGATGTAGGCCATCCAACAAGTCAGCGTCTAAACCAGAGCCTGAACCATCAACAGTCTTAACTGCAGTGAGTAACTGCGCAGCAGTCTGGTCGGCGGTGGCCCCTGCTTCAATGCCGTCGAGCTTAGTGCCGTCTACAGATACGTTACGACCATCAAAGGTTGAGTTCGTAGTGATAGCACCTGTCATTGCCCCGCCAGCTTTAGGCAGGGCCGCATTGGCTGTCGTAGTCGTAGAGGTTAGGATTGCATCTCGTGCAGCAATATCTACGCCATCGACTGTTCCACCTACAACTACGTTACCAACACCAGCTAAGTAAGTAGCTACGTCAGTGTCTGTGTAACCAGCAGGTAAACCTGTAATTGCTGAACCATCACCAGTAAGTGTAGTAGCAGCCAGTGTTCCCGTGACCGTGACGTTACCGCCAAACGTACCACCCGTAGATGCTGATACTGTGTCAGCTACAGTGAAAGACTTAAACGCATACACGTTAATCAAATCATTTAAAGCAGCAGCCACGCTCAGAACAATGCTAGTACCTGATGTTGAGTTGTAATCTGATGGGTCTAAGATAATACCGTTAAACACAACAATCTCATTGCCTTGAATAAACGAGATAGAATTACCGTTATCATCAGAGCCTGTGAACGTAGTCTGGCCAGCAGTAGCTGTGTACTCGTACAAGATCATTGATGCTACACCAGCCGCAGAAGCAGCGATCCAGTTAGCACCGTCGTATACCTGCATAGCATTTGAGGTACTATCAAAATACAAAGCACCAGATACAAGAGCATCGCCGTCATTGTCTAAAGTTGGTTCAGAAGACTTCGTACCTAAGTAACGGTCATCAAAGTTATCTAGAGCAGCAGCCGCAGCAGCAGCAGAGTTAGCTGAGTCGGTAGCCGAGCTTGCAGACGCCGCAGCACTTGCAGCAGCGTTAGCTTCTTTACCTGTAATAGATGCAGCAGAGGCGGCAGCAGCACTCGCAGAGGCAGAGGCCTCGCTTGCCTTGGTTGTCGCTATGCCAGCTTGGGTGCTTGCAGTAGACGCTGAACCCGCAGCGTTACTTGCTTGAGTTGTTGCTAGGCTAGTCTGCGTAGTAGCTAAAGCAACTTGCGCAGCACCGTTAGTTGTAGCCAAATTAGCTTGGTCAGTAGCTAGCGAAACCTGATCTGTAGCTAGTACAACTTGAGCAGCACCGTTGGTTGAAGCCAAAGCAGCAGCCGTCTCAGCATTAGTTTCAGCTAATTCAGCAGCCGTCTCAGCAGTTTGCGCAGCAGTTGCGCTAGCAGCAGCAGCCGTGGCGGACAGAGCAGCCGCAGCAGCCTCATCGTCAGCAGCTAGAATCTCGGCAATGTTGTTAGCAATTGTAGCAATGTCGTTTGAAGTTGGGCCAGCCTCAAGCGCACCAGTTACAGAGTTAAACTGAATTGTTTTACCTTTGCGATCATCCACCAAAGGAAGGTCCAAAGAAGTAGCTAGCTCGGAATCAGCAATCTGTATTGAGCGTCCAGCTTTATCATCTAAGTCTGCAATCTGAGAAACAATGCGGTCAAGCTGATCGTCGATTGCGCTGGCGCTATACGATGAAGTTAGGTCTGTCGTTCGCTCAATAGGAACATTACGCGTCAGTGCTATTTTGTCACCAAGAGAAGCGGCAGACAGCAGAGTCACCTCACTATTTGCAATAGTGTAATCGCTAGTAATAGTTTTCAATACACCGTTGACGTAAACGAGCAAGTCATTGTCATCAAAAGTAGTAAACGGAATGATAAACAGAGTTTGACCAGCGGTTGCTGTGTAATGAATCCGCGGATCATTGTCTGATATATTAATAGCCATTGCGTGTTCCTTTTGAACGTATTCTCATGCAAGTACGTGCGCTTTCAACGCACAAAGTTAATTAAACTACTGTCTATTTGGCATCGTCGACGCGACACTCTTTGCTAAATCTTTAATATCGTCACCCATTGGCAGTACTCCGATAAAGGGAACCATTTTCAAGATACTTTTTGCGCCATCGCCAGTATCACCAGAAAGCAATTGTGCAACCCCCTTGCCAACTTCATAAGTCCAGTCTGCTGGCGCTCCACCCAAGGAGGCGACAGCCGCAAACGAATCAGGTTCAGATTGGAATTTTGGTTTTATTGGGAATGAGCTTTCAAATCCAAGATCGTTCTGCATAGAAAGGGCACGATAGGCCATGTCACTGTAGATTGCAGCCAGACCAGAGAAGTCAAAAGCTCTAGCAAGTTTATCTTGCATGCTCATTTCATCCCAAGCCCACTCAGGCGTGCGGTACTTTACGATTGAATAACCTAGCGCCATTGAGGCCATGACGTGAGCGGCTTTATTTCGAACAGAGCCAGACGCATAGTTGGAGGTGATCGCACTAAGCGCACCAAAGCTATATGAATAAAATGTAAACGGCAGCGCAAGCAGTCCGCTTTCCACTCGGCGATACCCCTCTACACCCTCATCTTTAGGCAGGTTAAATGGCAACCTATCAGCAAAACTATCAGGAATATAAGCAACGCCATCAGCCATAAGCGGCTTGTCTGCTGGAGCGCCAGAAATTACTCGGTTTAATACACCCGCATTGAGGGCTGATCTAAATGCGCTAACCGCAGATTCATCAGTCCAACTCTCAGTGTTGGGTAAGTACAATCCCTTGTCACTTTTCTGGTAAGGTGACGTTGCAATGTTTAGCGCCATGTCCTTGGTAATGTTATAGCGTCCAAGAAACTCTTTCTCGAAGGGAGTTGCTACGCCATTGCTAAGGTTAACCGATGCTTCGATAAGTGTGTGGCCACGAAGAAGACCGTCAAGCATCTTTGCTGCGACTGTAACTGGGCCAAGACCGTTCAGCGTGTGGAACACGTTGTTCATCTTGTCAGCAGTGCTTTTATTAAAGATATTGTTTGTCAGGCTTTCAACGTAACGAAGGTGCGTTGTGCCAGCAGTAATCTCGAGCGCAGCCCCAGCAAGGTTAAGCTCTCTTTTGGACAGCTTCATTGAAGAGCCGTCGATAGCACTAAGCAATCCGCGACCAATCACATCCATTTCGTGATCCATGAAAACCGTAGAGACATCGGCAATAGCTGCTACGCCAGAGCCAGTAAGGAATGTCCACTGAGTAGCTGTGCGTAAAGCATTAGCAATCTTAGTGTCGATTGCATCTGGACGCTTTAGTGTGCTGCCGACAATGCGATCATAGCTTGCTCTAAAGTTCTTGATGAAGCGATCAATCTTTACCTTGGATACACCGTCAGCTTGCATGCGCTTACGCATATATTCTGTTTGCTGATCCAAAGAGAAAATCTTGCCAGTCTCAGGGTTCTTAAACTTTTTGTGGTACTCTAGCTTTGGCGCAACTCTGTTAGTGTATGCAATCATAAGCTCTTTAACGTCAGTTACGATAAAGTCTTTAACTTTTTCGTTCGGTATGTTGAGTCGGCGAGAAGCTAACGGTCCAGACTTGCCAACGCCCGTAAAGATTGCATCAATTTCGTCTTCATCTATTTCGCCAAGTATAGTGTCAATCGTATCGTCAGCACGTTTGGCTAAAGATGCTGGGTCAACTGCCATCTTCTGGACCTTAAACAACTTATCGTCACCTCGGGAGATAATCTCAGGGTTCTCTTTGAAGTGCTGCACTAAGATTGCCCTAAAGGCGTCTCTATTCTTTTCAATAGCGGGACGATCAAAGATACGCATGAAGTAGTTTGGCTTTGCTGATCTGTTAGAAGTTTCAGCGCGTTCAATCATCTCAAGCGCGTTGTCGATCTGATCTCGCATATCATTAATGCTATCGCCTAGATTTCCCAATGCCGTTTCCATCTTTGGAGTTAGGTCAAGGTCTGTGCGCATAGCAACTAAATCATCAATAGTTTTAGCGCCATCTATCTTTGCTAGCAGCGGTGCAAAATAAGGGGCTTTTCTTTTCACAAAAGCTAGGCGCGTATTCAGACCAGATAACTTGGCATTAATAGAGATTATTTTGTCTGCATCCGTTTTTGGGTCAAGCAATTTCTTAGCGTCTTCAAGGTCTGCAATCTCGTCAACAACATCGTCACCAAGCATCCAGCGTTTGTTTGCTCGGATGATTCCTTGGACAACGCTCTCAGCTTTACCTAACCGCGCATCAGACTTAGTGAACACATCTTCGAACATATCTCTCGGATTGATAAGGCCCTCAGCCTCAAGCTCTTCGCCATACTTAGCAAAGAAAGACTTAACAGCTTGGACTGATCCAGCCTCTTCTGGGGTCATCTTGTCGTAAGGAACGTCATCAATGACCATTCTGCCAATGTGGCTGTACCATTCATCAGGGGCAAAGCTGTCTTTGCCAATAGCGCGACGAACCTTTTCTACATACTCGCCAACTGGCACATTAAGAAATGTAGTCTGCCCTCTTGGGCTTACCTTACGATAGTTTTCATCCAAGACATCTAGTGCCTTAAACCACTGGCCAGCCCTTACATTCGATTCAATGTGAACTGAGGTTCCAGTTCCTAAGCCAAGCTTGTTTCTGAGAAAAACCATTGCGTGGTTCGCAGCCAAAGCAAGCAAAGATTCCTTAGCGTAGTCAGGAATTTCTGGATCTCGAACCTCGGTGCGCAACGGGGCAGGTACAGATTTTAGCAAGGGGCTGTTCACAAACCAACCGCCAGCGTAGCCAAGGCCAAGCTCTTCTTCAGTAGGTTCTTTATCTAAGTCATTAACGTATTCAGCATACTGCTCAAGCTTTGCTTTTTTTCTTTCAGCAAGAGAAGGTATCGGTGAAGTGTCCGCAGTTTCGGGGGTCAAGGGCTTAGATGGAACGGTCCTAGCCGCCTTACCCAAAGCCCCACCGATTGCTCCGCCAGCGACAAGGCCAAGAGTAGTAGCCATTGTAATGTTAAGTGCTGCATTTTCCGCAGCGTTCAAAGCTTCGCCCTCAGAAACAGCAGTGTTTAAAACATTAAAGCTTTCGACGCCAGTTTCAACAACTCCAGTCTCAAGCGCACCCAGTCTAGCCGCCGCTCCAGCAGGGGTTCGAGTAAGGGTCTGACCATAGCTAAGGCCAGTACGTGCAGAGTTTAAGCGAAGAGTCGCAGTCGCAGCCCTTGCCGCAAAGCCAGCACCCACAAGTGCTACTGAGGCCAAGGTGGGAATGTCTGTAAAGAAAAGGTTTACACCAGTAGCGTTATCAAGCGTTTCAGCATCAGCATTGCGTGTGTCAATAAACTTAGCTGCGCTGGAAAAGTTCCCTTCAGTCCCAATCCCAAAGGCTCTCATATAACGGCGATCAGCAGGATTAAGGTTGTTGGCCTTAATGTAATCCTCAACATCCTGTACGCCGTTTGGATTGTAAGTTCCGCTGCTCATATAGAAGCCTAGACCAGCACCGACTGGGCTAAAGGTACTCCTAGCCTGAGCATTAAATGTTGACGCTAGTGTGGGCTTGCCACCCTCTACGGGAGAGGATTGCGCGGGGACAACTGGAGGTAGCTTTCTTTCTTCAATCTTCATTTCATGGCCTCGAATTGTTTCTTAGCGTCATTGACGATCTTTAGAAGCTCTTCCTCAGTCCCAATGGATTCAGACTCAAGGATTCTATTTATCTCTGGATCAAGAAGCATGTCATCAAAATTAAATTCGTATATAGACGACAAGTAAATAACATTATTAGTGTCTATCTCGCTTTGCGGGGCGTTAGCCCTAATGCTAGCAGTTACATTATTAACGGACTGAAGCTTAAAAGCAGACTCAAAAGTCTCATCAGTTGCGGTAATAGTCCAAGGCACACCATCAGGAGAAAATGGCTCAAAGCCATTTGTTCCCATATACCCGACTTGGAATACCTCTCGGCCAGTGTCAAAGCTGTTGCCTAGTGGCTTGTAGTGCAATGGGACATTAATTCCCTTCTTACCTGACAAGACTCTAACATTCTGAATTGAATTTATTGACAGCGCATAACCAGAAAAACCCACGTCAGTTTTAGCGCCAATCGCTGTAAGGTACGTCATCGGGTTAATTGCGCGCAATCTAGCTTCACCATAAGTTCCTTCGGTCAAGAAAGAATCATAGTTTTTATTTACCGCGTTACTTAATGCTTCAGCTAGGCCATCAGAGTTTAACGCTATAAACCTATCGGTAAAGTGCATTGATGGACTGTTCGTAACCGCGTCTCCAATTCTTGCGCTAACAGTAAATGGGTCGCTTACCATTTCGTCCGTGTAGCTTTTAATGATCGATTTCAAAGAACCTTCATCAATAGGTACGCCGCGAGATTGCTTTATCCGCATAACTGACGCAATTTCTTTGCGGTACTTAGGACTCATGTTTTTTGTTCTTAACCAGTCCTCAACCTTTGTACCCTTTGGTATTTCCAGACCAGCTTTAATATCAGCATCAATCGCCGCAATCCCACCATAAGCTCTGAAGTTGGCAAGAACCTCAACGGAATCCATGCTCTCGTCTCGCGCAACAAAAGCAACAGCAGAGAGAATGTTGTAGGTATCTTCGTCAAGGTACTGGCGCATTACATCTACAGTAATACCTTTACCTTGCTCTGTGGTCGCAGTTGCCCCAGCGTATTTCTCAAACAAATCTGTAGCAAGCCGTATGTTAGCTTCATTATTTCCAGTCATTGCGCGAGACATTGACTTGCCCAGCGCAGGGAATACAACACCATTTCTCAAGGCCCTTACAACCGTTTCATTTTCAGTAAGTGACGCTATGGTTTGAGGTTTGCCTTTAAACAAATCCTCCTCAAGACGCTTGAAGTCATCATCGCTAACTCTTTCACCAACAAAAATTTGCCTAGTGATTAGGTTTAATTCAGACCTCTTAACAGCTTCCAGTTTAAGGTTGTTGTATTCTTTAATAGTATTACCAAGGCGGGTCTCTGTGTTGCCAGAGTTTGCTTGGTGAAGAGGCTTTAGAACCGACAGGGCTTTTTTCTCAAGCGCAGTCAAATCCGCAACACTTCCAGTGCGAAGCTCTCGCACCAGCTTATCCAGACTATTAGTGTCATCAATACCTAGATCGAGAAACTTATCATAAGCAAGGTCTGAGTATTTTGCAGTTACTGAGTTAATCAGAGTTTGCTTCTCGGTTACGTTTGATTTTTTAATGTCAGACACTAACGTGTTGTAGTCTGATACAAGGTTAAGGGACTGAGAAAGCGCAAGCGAGCGAGACTTAAATCCTTCAAGCGTATTGGCTGCAGCTAGGTTTTCTTCTCGGCTGACAGCAGACCTAACCGTTTCAATGTTGGTAGCCAAATCTCTACGCTCATCAGTGCTTAAACCTTTCAGGTCTGAGATAACGCGCTTGTCCACAATGCCACCTAAAGACTCAAGTGCTTCTGTAGATGGGTTTCTTAAAGCGATGGTAAGCTTGTCGATAACGTCAGACGTATTAGCTGATCCACTTACCGCCGCTTCTAGTTGAACAAGTTTAAGTTTGTGGAAAGCTTCATCTTGCGCAGCTTTGCCATCGAGGCTGGAGACCAGCTTGCGTAGCTCGCCATCAGAGGTCGATCTAGTTACGCCTCCTTTGTTTTTACTAACAAGAGTATTGACGGCACCCTCACGCTGCTCTTTACGTGCTTTGTTTTTGGCAAGTGTATCAGAGCTAACTTGGGTCAAAGCGGTTCTTACTTTATCGTCACCCAATTCGCTCGCGGCAATAGAATAATCTGCTGAAAGGTTGACCTTATTTGCCTTTTCAAAAGCAGCCATTGCCTCGGGGCTTTTAAGGGCAGCAATGAGTTCAGCCTTCTGCACCTTGTCAAATCCCATAAACGTCTCAAGAAGATTATCCAAACTGGACTCTGCTCTTTTCACTCTTTCGCTCTTCGACTGCGCCTTGTTGAACGCGTCTATGCTTGCAAGCTCTTGGCGGCGATCACTTAAATCTTTAGCCAGATCACCTCGATCTGCTCTAGGTATAGCTCTTAGGCTCTCAATAAACTGCGGATCGACAACGCCCTCTAAAGAATTAAACGCGGTTGGATCGTCGCTTTTCAATGCGGCGGTAACTCTATCCATAACATTTACGTTAGCGCCGATTTCTGTATCGCCAGCCTTTGTAACCATATTGAAGAATAGATTGTTAAGAGTTTGTCTTTTTAGTTCTGGGTCTTGTATCTCAGAAACCATTACTTGCATCTCAGCCATCGTGGTGGATGGAGTAATTTTTGACTCATTGTCCTCGAACACAGACTCAGCAAATTCTTGGTCTGCGGTAGTTTGAATTGAGTCCAAGCCTGCTTGTGCGGTGGTGATTGCGCTTAGTCCGCCGCGCAAAGAGCTTACTGTTGTTCCAACTAAGGCGTTTACAACAAGTCCTTTAAGTCCTGTAATCCCAGTCTCTGTCGATATTGAATCCAAAGCAGACGTATCCGTCAGTGATAAAATAACCTTTGCCTGATTTTCCTCAGACAAACTTGAATACACAGAAGACAATTCGTTGTTAGCAAATAAAGCATAACTCTCTCTGATAGACTTATCTGCTGCTATGTAGCTAGAAACAGACCCACCAGCAGCAAGCCGACTTTGATTCGAGGCTATCCGATCATTAATCAATGTTTGGATTTCTTCACTGGGCGCTCTTGCAGAAATAGCTTGCTGCAATCTTAATGATGCCCTGTAGTCGCTAAGCTCCGATTCGCGCAAGACAGCCTTCTTTGCTGCGGCAATTTCTTTTTTGCGCAAGACCGTGTAAGTGCTGTTAATATATTCTGCGCCACCCTCAGAAATCATACGGGTGTATGCCGTCTGCTCCCCGCCAGCGTTATACATAGCCTCAACGTAATTACCCATGCGGCTTTTGTATTGTGCTGCACTGCTAGAGCTAGCCGCTATCTCAGACCCCTTTGCCTCTAGCTCTATCTTCACAGAATCAGCAAAGCGTTTATCAATTAAATCTTGATACGCACCAGTAGCAATGCGCCCGAAAGTAGGTGGCGGGGCATAAGCAACGGGCATGTTAGTTGTTGGATCAATCTCTGCAACCTTAGAGCTAGCCACAGCCATGCCAGCCTTTGCACCAACATCTTGCGCTTCATTAGCTGCGACTTGGTATTCACGATCTGCTAACGCACCAGCTACACGACTAATGGTTTGACCTAACTGCTCGGCACCGCCAGCCGTGCGAATAACACCAACAGGCTTGTTGAACACTTGAGTCTGTTGCTT
>Ga0233426_10001842_pt1 | contig 18526 bp, 18 predicted proteins | sample SI_118_April2016_6_FD_179875 | JGI IMG/M metagenome (GOLD analysis project Ga0233426, IMG submission 179875) | Seawater microbial communities from Saanich Inlet, British Columbia, Canada - SI_118_April2016_10_MG | ecosystem: Environmental > Aquatic > Marine > Inlet | place: Canada: British...
AATGATCCCAGAAACAAGCCGTTTCCAGTTAGGTTTCGACGTATTGTGCCAAAACAGGATCGCCAGACCAGATTTTCATCGCAGACGTAAATCCTGCATCTTTCGGGCATCCTTCAAGAAACACCTCAACATCGCCGCCCTCAAGCCCGCGCATCACATCGTTCACACGGGCCCAAAAATCCGCAGGTTTCACGCCAGCCCCCTGATCCACCCAGTTTGGCGCAACCACACCAGTCAATTCATACAGCGCATCTTCGCGGGAATGGGCGTAATCTTCGTCCCACTCCAAATCCAGCTTGATACACTCTAACAGGTATTCAAAACAGGCCTCTGGGTCGCTCGCCTTTGGCTTAAACTCTACCAGAATTGCGCGCAGATGATCCTCGGACAACAGCGCATAACCCAGCCCGCGCAGGTTGATATCACTGTCAGACATGGCCTTACGCACCAAATACGCCTTCACTTTGCCCTGCTCAACACCTGCTTCAATCTGTTTTAACAAGGTCATATCAACGCCTGCGCAATTTGGGCCGCCAGTTTGGCATTATTCTTAACCAAGGCAATATTGGCCTTCAACGACTTACCGTCAGTTAACTCAACAATGCGCCCCAGCAGAAACGGCGTCACGTTTTTCGTCGCAACACCTTGGGCGTCTGCCTCAGCCACCGCTTGCGCGATGATCGGCGCTAGATAATCGCGGGACAGTTCCGCCTCAATCGGAATCGGATTGGCGATCAATTGCCCGCCTTTCAACCCCAAATTCATCCGCATTTTATGGGCATTGGCGATGCGAACAGGGGTGTCACTGCGCAAAGGCACGGGCCAATCAGACTGGCGCGACCAAAACGCGGGCAGCACATCGGTTTGATACCCGATCACGGGCACACCATTTGTTTCTAACACTTCAAGCGTCTTTGGCAGATCCAAAATCGCCTTTGCCCCCGCGCAAACAACTGTCACAGGCGTTTGCGCCAACTCCAGCAAATCCGCGCTGATATCAAACGTATCCTCTGCACCTTTGTGCACGCCGCCAATGCCACCCGTTGCAAACACCTCAATGCCTGCCAGTGCCGCGCAAATCATCGTCGCCGCCACCGTCGTCGCACCCGTGCGCCCTTGGGACAGCGCAAAGGCCAAATCCGCACGGCTCAGCTTCATCACATCGGTTTCTTGCGCCAACCATTCTAACTCAGCGGCTTCTAATCCGATGTGAATCTTGTGATCCATAATCGCAATCGTCGCCGGAACCGCACCGTTTTCGCGCACCACATCTTCAACCCCTTGCGCCGTTTCCAGATTGGCAGGGTAGGGCATCCCATGCGTGATAATCGTGCTTTCCAACGCTACAATCGGGCGGCCAGCCTCACGCGCAGCACGCACTTCGGCGGAATAGGTTAAGGGCAAAGTCACAGTGGCGTCTCCGTAGAAATATAAGTGGCAGTGTGCGTCAGTGCAAAATCGAGCGCGGCATCGCCCACCATTCCGCGCGTCTCCGCAACGATATGGCTTGCCATAAACACATCGCCCGCACCCGTCACCCGCAAAACATCAACGCTCGGCGGAACCGCGCTGTGAACGCCGTTTGCATCAGCAATGGCCGCCAAATTCGGCCCATCCGTTACCGCGGCACGGTACACACCCGCGTCCACCAATTGCACCGCAGCCTCAACCGAGGTGTCCAATTTTGTGCCAAGCAGAATATTCGCCTCAATCAAATTCACGTAAAACGTCGCATGCCCATGCCCAAAAAACGGCTTCAACCGCCCCGCCTTACCAGGAGAGGCTGGAGCAAGCCGCAAATCGGCACCGCGAAACTCAGCCGCTGCACTAATATACTCCAGCGTTGCCTCGGGCAAATTGCCCTCACACACCACCAACCCCGCAAACGGCTCCTCCACCGATCCCACACGCCCATCACGCATCGGCGCAATCACGGCGTCCGCCTCGGCCTCTAGTGAATGAGCATCCGCAATCGCCGCAATCAACCCGTTGGAACCCTCAATCGCCATATATTGATCCGTCGGATGGCGGTCCGAAATATGCACCAACGCCGTTTCCATACCCCGCCGCGTCGCCTCTTCCAACAAATCGCGCCCCGCAGGATCAGCCCCGAGCGAGGTGAGCAGCGAAACAGGCACATCATGCATCCGCAGCGCCATCGCAATATTCATCGCAACCCCGCCCGGAATACGCAAAATCCGCCCGGGTACATCATGCCCCGCCTTCATCTTACGATCAGAACGGCCAACAATGTCCCACAAAACGGAACCGATACAATGGATGGGGGTAGGGTGGGTCATACCCCGTGTTGTGGCGGCATTTGAAAAAGGATGCAAGAAACCCAATTGAAAAACTGCACCTTGGGCTTCTTTTTCGCTTAAATACTTACCAATCACCGCACTAATCCCATCACCAATCAGGGCGCGCGCAAATGCGCGGCGCAAACCCCAACTTCCCCCTTGCCACACACACGTATCCCCCCTATACGCGCTTTACTTAAATCCACAGGCGGGGTCTGCGGGTTTTGAGGGAGAAATCCTCAAAGCTCCAACCGGTTGGAAAAACACTCGTTTCTCCTTCTCCCGCTGAGGCTAAACCGGAAAAGGAAAGACCAATGGCTCTACCAGAGTTCACATTGCGCCAACTGCTCGAAGCAGGCGTACACTTCGGCCACCAAACACACCGCTGGAATCCACGTATGGGCCAGTACATCTACGGCCAGCGTAACGGCATTCACATTCTCGACCTGACACAAACTGTGCCGCTTCTTGACCAAGCGTTGCAAGTGACACGTGAAACAGTTGCCAAAGGCGGCCGTATCTTGTTCGTCGGAACAAAGCGTCAAGCGTCCAAAGCAGTTGCAGAAGCAGCCGAGCGTTCCGCACAATATTACATGAACCACCGTTGGTTGGGTGGCACACTTACAAACTGGCAAACAGTTTCAAAGCGTATCGCACACCTTAAGAACCTCGACGAAAAACTCGGCGGCGAAGCGTCTGGCCTCACCAAGAAAGAGTTGTTGGGCATGGAACGCGAGCAATCTAAATTGCAAGCATCCTTGGGCGGCGTTCGCGAAATGGGCGGCACACCTGACCTGATCGTTGTGATCGACACTAACAAAGAAGCGCTCGCAGTGGCAGAAGCCAACAAACTGGGCATCCCAGTTATTGCGATCCTCGACTCCAACTCAGCACCAGAAGGCATCGATTACCCAATCCCTGGCAACGATGACGCAGCACGCGCCATCGCGCTCTACACTGACCTGATCGCACGTGCGGCATTGGATGGTATGGCGTCTGCAATGGGTTCTGCTGGCATCGACATCGGCGCGGCTGAAGAAGCACCAGTTGAAGAAGCTGTTGCAGAGGCCTAATCGGCCCGATCAAAACGGATACTTCGGGGGTGTCATGCACCCCCGTTCCCTTTGTTACTAGGAGAATACAGATGGCTATCACAGCTGCACTCGTAAAAGAATTGCGCGAAAAATCTGGCGCAGGCATGATGGACGCGAAAAAAGCGCTCACTGCAAATGACGGCGACATGGAAGCCTCCATGGACTGGCTGCGGACCAAAGGTCTCGCCTCTGCTGCCAAAAAATCTGGCCGTACGGCTGCCGAAGGCCTCGTTGCTGTTAAAGTTGAAAACGGCGTTGGCGTTGCGGTTGAAGTGAACTCAGAAACTGACTTTGTTGGTAAAAACGCTGAATTCCAAGCTATGGTTGGCGGCATCGCTGCAACCGCCATGAACGTAGACGATATCGACGCGCTGAAAGCGGCCGATATGGGTGGCAAAACTGTTGAAACAGTTGTGACAGATGCAATCGCCAAAATCGGCGAAAACATGTCTGTTCGGCGCATGGCCAAAGTATCTGGCGATGTTGTTGGCACCTACGTGCACACTGCCGCCGCAGACGGTATGGGCAAAATCGGTGTTCTCGTTGCGCTCAAAGGCGGCGATATCACTCTAGCTCAAAATATTTGTATGCACGTCGCTGCTGCAAACCCTATCGCTTTGAACGAAGCAGAAATTGATGATGCAATTTTAGCCAAAGAAAAGATAATTTTCGTTGGACAAGCGCAAGAAGCTGGAAAATCCGAAGCTGGTGTCGAAAGCTGGTCCAACAAACAGGTTGCAAAATTTGTTAAGGAATCAAGCTTAGAGACACAAAAGTTTGTTATGGATACAAGCAAGACGGTTGCCCAAGTTGCCAAAGACGCCGGCGCAGAAATCCTCGCGTTTGTGCGTTTGGAAGTTGGCGAAGGCATTGAGAAAAAGAACGAAGACTTTGCAGCAGAAGTTGCAAAAACGATGGGCGGTTAGATTTTTCGGCTTCGGCTGAAAAATCTAAATGCCTTCTTCTAAGGTTTAAGCCCCGCCAATGTGCGGGGCTTTTTCGTGTTTGAATTAGTTCAACCAGAACAATGCCGCGTTCAAACAGGTCGCAAATCCGACCCACGCAGCATAAGGTGCAAACAACCACGCAGACACCGCATCAACACGCCGCGCCATGAAAATGAACGCCACAATAGCGGCCAACAGCGGCACAATCACCATCAACGCCAGCCCAAGGTTTTGGGCCGTGAAAAAGATCGGGCTCCAGGCAAAATTCAACGCCATTTGAACCCACCAGACCCGCTGCGACGCACCCGTTCCCGCAAGGGACCAAATACGCCAGCCAGCAACCCCAATAAAGATATAAAGCACCGTCCAAACCGGCCCAAACACCCAGTTTGGCGGATTGAAAGACGGCTTTGTTAACGCCGCGTACCACTCTGCGGGCGTGTTCATCATCCCAATGACCAGTCCACCGCCCAAAGACAGCGCCACAAACAGGGCCAATGCCACATACTTATTCATTTCGTTCCCTTTATTTTCAGTTACCGTTCAGAACATAGCGTGCATTGGTATTTTTCAACCCGCGCCGATATCCCAAAACACCCCAACCATACAGGCCAACGCCTGATGGCACGTATCCTTTAACACATGCTCATTTGGCGCATGTTACGAATACCCCGGATAGGGATGGGGTATCCAAACTGTCGCTGAAAAAATCTAAATCCGCTCATTTTCTAGAATATTGAAAAGCCCTGCTAGCAAGCGGCGCTTTTTTAGTTAAAGTCAGAATATTGTTAGCGGAGATACCACCATGCTCATTTACGGATTAAGCACCTGCGCCGCCTGTCAAAAGGCGCAAAAGGCACTGGAAGCCAAAGGCGTAAACGTCACCTTTCGCGATGTCCGCGCCGATCCTTTAAGCGAAGCAGAAATAGATGCGATGGTCGCAGAATTTGGCGATCGTTTGGTGGATCGCACCACAAACGATTACCGCGCGCTCAATGATTGGCTCAAAAACTCCGAAGTCGAAGCCCAAGTCGCTGCCAAACCCAAAGTCATGGCGCGTCCGATCATCCACGACCAAGACAACTGGTACTTAGGCTGGGAAGACGACGTTCAACAGGCACTGCTCGCGGATTAGCCACCCCTTCAACCATCCCCAATTTCCCAAAACACTCCAACCATACAGGCCAGCGCCTGACGGCAGGTATCCTTTAACACATGCTCATTTGGCGCATGTTGCGAACATCCCGCATAGGAATGGGGTATCCAAACTGTCGCCATGCCCAGCACCTCACTGAAACAATGGTTCGGAATCCACCCCGCCAAATTTGGCAAAACATGGGGCGGCGTTCCAGTGGTTCGCGCCAGTGATTTTTCAACCAAAGCAACCCACGGATTGTCGCGCCCAGAACGGGTCGCAGGAAACACCCCTTGCTCCTCAACAATTCGAACAGCCTCAAACCCACGCGCATCCAAAAGACGCCGCAGGGCAGGGAGGATATCCGCGCCATCCGTCCCCACGACAAACCGTAACTGACACGCGGCTTTGGCCTGCCCAGCAATCGCGTTTTGCGGGGCGTCAGGATCACCGTGATCCAACGCAAGCACCGCAAAAGAATTCCAACCAAACACTTTTTCCGCGGCACTTAATCCGTCTTCACCCCAATTGGGATCAATCATCGGGCCTGAAACGGGAATATCTGCCAAATCGGCCCTTACCGCATCGCTCAGACTGTCGGGGCGCCACTCCGCAATCTGCAACTGCCCATCCACATCAGAAATCGACGCAATCGCATGGGCCAACACCATCGCAGGGTCGCGCAGCAATCCACCCCAATTCCCCGAATGATTGGCCCCAGCGCGCAAATCCACCGCCAGATCAAAATTGACCGAACCACGCGATCCCAAAAACAGGGTCGGGGTGTCGGGAGCCACACGCGGCCCATCCGATGCGATCAAAACATCGGCCGCCAGTGCTGCGCGGTGGTTTGCGCAAAATGATTCAAGCCCCGTCGAGCCAATCTCTTCTGACATTTCGATCAGAATCTTAACGTTGAACCCAAGTCGCCCGCGCTGTGCAATCACGGCCTCTAGCGCCGCAATATTTATCAAATGCTGCCCTTTGTTATCCGCAACGCCGCGCCCATAAAACCGATCCTCAGCCGCGTGCAAAACAAACGGCTCCATCCCATCCGCCCATTGCCCCGCTTGCCCGTGAACCACATCGCCGTGCCCATAGATCAAAACAGTCGGCGCATCCAAATCCTCCGCCCGCGTTGCCAGCAGAATTGGCCCGCCACCCGCAACGGGATTGTCGAAAACCTCAACATCGAAATCAGATCGCACCAATCGTGGGCCGATGGCCTCATTAAGATAGGCGTAAAGTTCATCGCTCCGTTCACCAGTTTGGCTCTCGGTTTTATAGGCAACCAAATGCGCAAGTTCAGATTGAAAAATTCCTTGGTCGAAATAGGATTCGACCTGGCTAACGGCGGATTGAAGAGGATCAGACATCGCCTCAAATTAAATTTATTTTTGGTAAACGCAACGCTGTTAATGGTTCGAAATAATTAACCCGTGCCATACAGGTGCCATACGTTTTGCATACACTTTGCATACGTTTTGCAGCCCTAGTGTTGCGTGATTTTTTGGAAAGGTTAACGCAGGTTCGGGGCATTTTGAACCGGGAAGAACTGAACCCCGAACCTGCAAGTCATTCGCTTTCGCGTTTGCCTAAATTCAGGATACATTTTCCTATTGTAAATAAAGTGAGGTATGTCACACATTTCGAAAGTAAATTGAAAAAAATGTGTAGCCAAGAAAAATGTGTAGCCAAGAAAGCGGGACCAATGACGACGAGAACTGGCGGAGAACTCCTTGTTAAATGTCTTTTGGAACAAGAGGTTAATACAGCTTTTGGGGTTCCAGGAGAAAGCTATCTTGCGGTGCTAGACGCGCTTTATGATGTGCCCAATCAAATAAAATTGATCACAACGCGCCATGAAAGTGGTGCTTCATTTGCCGCCGAAGCCTACGGAAAACTTACGAACAAACCCGGTATTTGCTTTGTAACACGCGGGCCTGGTGCCACAAATGCGTCTATTGGCGTGCACACTGCGATGCAAAACAGCAGCCCAATGATCCTGTTTGTGGGGCAAATTGGCCGCGATATGAAAGACCGAGAGGCCTTTCAAGAGGTTGATTACAGGGCATTTTTTGGAACAGTAGCCAAATGGGTTACCGAAATAGACTCCGCAGACCGTATCCCAGAACTTGTCGCGCGCGCCTTTCAAATGGCCACATCTGGCCGCCCCGGTCCCGTGGTTGTCGCGCTGCCAGAAGACATGCTCACAGACACCACCGACGCCGAACCTTGCAGGCCCGTCAAACCGTTCCGACCAGCACCAGACATGGATGCAGTACACGCCGCCGCAGACCTGCTGAACACCGCCAAGGCGCCTCTGATGGTGGTCGGTGGTGGCGCGTGGTCAGACGAGGGCAGGGCGCAGCTAAGTGCCTTTGCTGAAAAGATAAATATCCCAGTCGCCACTGTTTTTCGCAGCCAAGATTTGATTGATAATCGTGGCCCGCACTTCATCGGCGACGCTTCTTTTGGCATGCCGCCACACCTGCGCGATGCCATTACAAACGCGGATGTTATTCTTGCTGTGAACGTGCGTTTTGGCGAGATTTTGACGGATGGTTGGACGCTGCTTGATGTTCCGAATCCGAAGCAGCAGATCATTCATTGCCATCGCAGCGCTGATGAGATCAACAAAATCTATCAGGCCGATGTCGCTATTCAATCTGCCCAAGAATTGTTTTTATCTGCATTAAATCCATTGGTTACAGGAGATTACACGAATCATCTGCAAAAGATAAAAGCGGCGCATGAGACAGTTCTATCGCCAAAGCCGTCCAAAGGGCCTGTTGATATGGCACCGATTTGTGCCCATCTTCGCGAGGTTTTGGATGATGATGCGATCGTCACAAATGGTGCGGGAAATTTCGCTATCTGGTCAGGTCGCTTCCTTAAATTTCACAAAGATCAGCGTTTGCTTGGCCCGCAATCAGGCGCAATGGGGGCAGGGCTCCCCGCTGCGATTGCGGCCAAGGCTGTTGATCCAACGCGGCAGGTCATTTGTTTTGCTGGTGATGGCGATTTTCAGATGTCTTCTCAAGAACTTGGCACCATGTTGCAGAACGGATTGCAGCCAATCATTCTGGTGTTGAACAACGGTTTATACGGCACAATTCGCCTCCACCAAGATCGAAGATACGCTGGCCGGCCATCGGGCACCGAAATCGTGAACCCAGATTTCGTACAATTGGCCGCCGCTTATGGTTTTTGGGGGCAACGCATTGAAAAAACAGAAGATTTCGCACAGGCATTTGCTACAGCAGTAACGAAACCAAACGGAGCATTGATTGAATTGGTGATTGACCCAGACGATATTGCGCCGAATGTCATATTGAATTCCTAGGAGCAGATGATGCGGAAAACAGCAGTAATTACAGGATCGACAAGCGGTATCGGCAAAGCAGTTGCCGAGGCTTTGGCTGATTCTGGCGTAAATATTGTTCTGAATGGATTTGGAGATCTTGATGAAATCCAATCGCAACGTGCTGATTTAGAACAAAAATATGGTATTCAGGCTCATTACGATGCAGCTGACATGACCAAGCCGGATGAAATTCGCACGATGATCGAGACGGCCGCAACGACATTTGGCAGCCTAGATATTTTGGTCAATAACGCCGGCATTCAGCACGTGGCACCAATCGACGAATTCCCAACAAACAAATGGGACGCCATCATTGCCATCAACCTCAGCAGCGCATTTCACACTACAGCGGCCGCATTGCCACACATGCGCAGCGCTGGCTGGGGGCGAATTGTGAACATCGCCTCAGCACACGGATTGGTCGCATCGCCGTTCAAATCTGCATACGTTGCTGCCAAACACGGCGTTCTGGGGCTTACGAAGACGACAGCGTTGGAAACGGCTCAGGACGGCATCACGTGTAACGCAATCTGCCCAGGCTACGTGCGCACGCCCTTGGTCGAGGCACAAATTCCAGACACAGCCAAGGCACGCGGCATCACCGAAGAAGAAGTTGTGCGGGATGTGATCCTTGCAGCGCAGCCAACCAAATCCTTCGTCGGATTGGACGAGCTCGGCGCATTGGCGGTTTTCTTGTGCAGCGACGGCGCAAAGTCGATTACAGGGGCATCTTTGCCCATAGATGGCGGATGGACTGCAAAATAGCGTTTTGGTCCTAGTCTGTGGTCTGTCTTTTATTAACATAATATCCATTATGCGATTAAACAATGACTGAACCGTGGTATGATTTAGGCCGCATTTATTACCCCCCTTACGGGTAATCACATCTGCCAAAATTCGGTATTTTAACCCATTTAATCAAACAGTTGTATCGCACAGTGAACTTAAAAATTTTCTGAAAAGATGACTAATTCCGAGATCTTTGATTGACATGCTCCAAGTGCTGTTCCAAGGTTTACATCGCAACACAGCCATCTTGGACCAGCTTTTGACAGATACGACCGGCCCTGCCGAAACCCCAGTGATTGAGCTGCGTAACATTCACAAAAGTTATGGTGATCTAGAAGTCATCAAGGGCGTGGATCTAACGGCGCATAAAGGTGACGTTATCGCGCTTATCGGCTCATCTGGATCTGGAAAGAGCACGCTTTTACGCTGTGTGAACCTGCTCGAAACAGCGCAGCAAGGTGATATCGTCATCAGCGGTGAACCTGTTTCTTGGAGCCATGAAACCGCCAATAGGTCGCCAAAAGATGCAGACCAGGTGCGCCGTTTTCGAACCAATCTTTCTATGGTTTTTCAACAGTTTAACCTGTGGTCGCATCTAAGTGTTTTGCAAAATGTGACAGAGGCCCCTGTCACGGTTTTGGGCCGTGACAGAGCCGACGCCGAAGCATTTGGCCGCGCCCTTTTGGAAAAAGTTGGTATTGCAGACAAGGCAGATATGTACCCATCACAGCTGTCAGGTGGCCAGCAACAACGCGCGGCGATTGCGCGGGCTTTGGCGATGGAACCGTCGGCGATGCTGTTTGATGAACCAACTTCAGCGCTTGATCCTGAGACTGAAGCTGAAGTTGTTACTGTTATCAGAGAGTTAGCCGCTGAAGGGCGAACTATGCTGTTGGTAACGCATGATATGAAAATGGCGCGCGAGGTTGCGAACCATGTCATCTTCCTTCATCAAGGAGTGATCGAAGAACAAGGCACACCCGATCAGGTGTTTAAGCAAACAAAATCAACGAGGTTGCAGCAGTTCTTAAGCTCAACCCAATAAGTTCAACCAAGGAGAAACCTAATGAAAAAACTACTACTCGCAGCGGCCCTGTCCGCACTCGCCACTGGCGCAGCCTGGGCTGATACCGTCCGTTTAGGCACCGAGGGCGCCTACCCTCCGTACAACTTTATCAATGACAAAGGCGAAGTCGATGGGTTCGAACGCGAACTTGGCGACGAAATCTGCAAACGCGCAGCACTTGATTGCACATGGGTCACAAACGAATGGGACAGTATTATCCCGAACCTCGTTTCCAGCAACTATGACGCGATCATCGCTGGCATGTCCGTAACTGCTGAACGCGACGAAGTGATTGATTTCACAAACGAATACATCCCACCTTCCCCATCCGGGTATGTTGGTTTGGCTGGCGGTTCTGTTGATGTTGCCAAAGGCATTATCGCAGCACAGATCAATACAATTCAAGCCGGCCACGTTGCGTCTTCGGGTGCGACACTGGTTGAATTCGCCTCCCCAGATGAAACAGTTGCTGCTGTGAAAAATGGCGAAGCGGATGCTGTTCTGGCTGACAAGGATTTCCTTGCGCCAATCGTTGCTGAAAGCGGTGGCATGTTGGCATTCATCGCTGACGATGTTTCCATCGGCGGCGGCGTTGCTTTGGGCCTGCGGGAAAGCGACGGCGAACTGAAGGCAAAAATGAACACTGCAATTGACGCTATGAAAGCTGATGGCACGTTGAACACAATGTTGGTCAAGTGGTTCAAAGACGCTGCACCGCAGTGGTAAAAAGACTGGGGCGGTTGCACATGCGACCGCCCTACCCTTATGATCTAAAACGCTTTATCCGCGTAGCCAGGCCAAACAATCATGTTTGAAATTTGCGCAGAACCGCGCAGCCTTGAGGGGCTTACGTGGCTTTCCTGTTACCTCACAACGCCAAAACACGCTGCAATGTATTACAGCATCCTGACCGTGCTTGGATTGCTGCTGGCCGTTGTTCCCCCCATTCTGTTCCTTGGATTTGCTGGCGCGCTGGCGCGGCGATCAAAGATTGCGCCTGTTCGCTGGCTTGGTGTTGGCTACACTTCAATCGTGCGCGGCGTTCCCGATATCGTCTTTTTCTTGTTTTTCCCCATCGCGCTTGATCAAGCAGTTGAATACATCCGTCACAAAATAAAATGCGCCGACGTTCTTGAACCTGTTTACCAAGGAAATGATTTTGTGGTCTGTCAGGCCGCTAAAATGCCTTTGGGTATTGCAGATCAATTTTACCATGAGGCGTGGGGGTTTTCGCTTGCTGTCATCACCTTTGCCATCGTTTTTGGAGCCTTCACGGCGAACACCCTTCACGGTGCGTTGAACGCTGTTCCAAAAGGCCAGTTAGAAACGGCCCGCGCCTTTGGCATGAGCGAGCGCCAAACCTTTTGGCGCGTTCACATGCCGCAAATGTGGGTCTACGCCCTGCCCGGCTTGTCGAATTTGTGGATGATCCTGATCAAGGCTACGCCGCTTTTGTTCCTGCTTGGTGTCAAAGACATCGTCTATTGGGCGAAAGAGCTCGGCGGCATGAAAACGCAAGTTTATACTTACGCCCACCCAGATTGGCGCATTTGGTATTTCGGCGCGCTTTTGGTATTTTATTTGTTCCTCACTTGGGTCAGCCAACGCGCTTTTGATCGTATTTTTGCACGCGCATCGCGCGGTTTGTCGGTGGCATCATGAGTTGCTCTCAAACCTTATGGGATTATGGTCTACGAGCGTTCGGCTACGGCGAACGGCTTTTGCCGAAAACAGACATTACGTTTTGCGAACAGGTCGTTCTGATCGGCAGTGGCATGATCTGGAACGTCTATTTCGCGGTTGTCGCCATCATTTTTGGCTTTCTATTTGCCACGGCGCTTGCCTTCGCACGCGTAAATGCTGGTCCGTTATTGCGCATCCCAGCCAACGCTTTTGTTTTCGTATTTCGTGGATCACCACTGTTTATTCAGTTTTTCTTTGCCTATGAATTATTCGTTCAAATCCCACGCATGGGGTTTGAGGTTGACCTCGGTTTTATGGTGCTCTCCGCCCACACCAGCTGGCTGACAAAGGCATGGCTCGGCGCATTGATAGTGCTGTTTTTGAACACATCCGCTTACAGCGCTGAGATTTTCACAGGAGCTTTGCGTGCCGTTCCTAAGGGCGACGTAGAGGCCGCGGACGCCTTTGGCATGAACGGGCGCACAAAATTTCGGCGGATCGTTTTCCCCACGATGCTGCGTCTTGCCTGGTCGTCTTATTCGAACGAAGCGATTTTTCTATTCCATTCAACAGCCTTGATATTTTTCACGGGATTTCCTGCGTGGCGCCAGCAAGGCGATGGTTTGTATTACGCAAACTACTTTGCAGAAAACACCTTCAACCCGTTCGTTTCCTATCCGATCATTGCTGTGTATTTTATCCTTGGCAGCCTGTTGATCGTTGGGTTCTTTGGCCTTGTGAGCAAACGATTAAACAAACATGTGGCTGATCCACCAAAGCTGAAGTTTCGAATGGGCTCCATTCTGGCACGGTGATTTTGTCTGTTTGCGACAAGCCATGCGCCGCAAACAGGCTGGCCTGCGTAAATCGGCTATGGTCAGGTGGGGCAAGCCTAAGGAGACTGCCATGAACCAACATTTTTCGGAAACCCGTAAGATTGATCCGACCAAGGGGGCGACCCTTGGCGATGGAACGCCAAACGATCTCAATCGTGTTGAAATTGGCCCGACGCAATTGGCATTTGGCGAATGGGAAGCCGCTGGCTTGTCGCTGCCGAACCTGCAACGCATGCGCGAATTTCGCCATAAACGGCTGACCCAGCACGTGGTTGATCGCGATTATGGCGGGCTTTTGATGTTTGACCCGCTGAACATTCGGTACGCCACTGACACCACCAACATGCAGCTGTGGAACACCCACAACCCGTTTCGTGCCGTTCTGCTGTGCGCTGATGGGTACATGGTGATTTGGGATTACAAAAACGCGCCTTTCTTGGCCGATTTCAACCCACTTGTGAGAGAAAGTCGATCTGGCGCGTCGATGTTCTATTTTTCGTCTGGGGACAAAGTGGAGCAAGGCGCAGAGAGTTTTGTTGCCCAAGTAAGTGAGTTGATGGCCGAACACGCAGGCACAAACAAAAGACTGGCTGTCGACAAAATAATGGTCCCTGGTTTGCGCGCTTTAGAACGCGCCGGTTTTGAGGTTATGGAGGGTGAAGAAGTCACCGAGAAATCGCGGTCTGTAAAAGGACCTGACGAGATATTGGCACTGCGTTGCGCCCAACACGCCTGCGAAACGGCTTGTTTTGAAATGGAGAACGCCACCCGCGAAGGCGTTCCAATGGGCAATATGTCAGAAGATGACATTTGGTCGGTATTACACAAAGAAAACATTCGTCGTGGTGGTGAATGGATTGAAACGCGGCTCTTGGCGTCGGGCCCACGTACAAATCCGTGGTTCCAAGAATGTGGTCCGCGCATTGTTCAGAACAATGAAATTGTCGCCTTTGATACCGATTTGGTGGGATCGTACGGCATGTGCGTTGATATCAGTCGGACATGGTGGGTTGGGGATCTGAAACCGCGCCAGGATATGGTTGATGCCATGAAACACGGCCACGAACACATCATGACGAATATGGATATGCTGAAACCCGGCGTTTCGTTCAAAGAACTTGTTCATGGTGGTCATCAGCTTGATCCGAATTTTCAAAGGTTAAAATACGGTTGTAAAATGCACGGCGTTGGTTTGTGTGATGAATGGCCGTTGATCGCCTATCCCGATAAATATGTCGAAGGCGCGTTTGAATATGAACTGGAGGCTGGCATGGTTTTATGTGTCGAGGCCTTGATTAGCCCAGATGGTGGTGATTTCTCGATTAAGTTAGAAGATCAGGTGCTGATTACCGAAGATGGGTACGAAAACCTAACGAGTTACCCATTTGATCCAGCCCTGATGGGCGTGTGAAATAGATATACGTACAAAAAAGGCGCCGTTGGAAGGGCGCCTTTTTAATTCTAAAACCGAGGTTTTTTAGCTGGCTGTTGCAGATTCTTCTTCTACAACATCTGCATAAACGATGAGTGGCTCAGCAACACGGCTGACAGCCTCTTCGTTCACAACAACGTCGACAACGTTTTCCAATCCTGGCAGTTCAAACATCGTATTCAACAGAATGTCTTCCATGATCGACCGCAATCCACGGGCGCCTGTTTTGCGTTCAATCGCGCGTTTTGCAATGGCGACCAGCGCATCATCGGTGAACTTCAATTGCGCATCTTCCAGCTCGAACAAGCGTTGGTATTGTTTAACCAGTGCGTTCTTTGGCTCGGACAGGATTGTAACAAGCGCATCTTCGTCCAAATCGGTCAGCGTTGCAATCACGGGCAAACGGCCAACAAATTCTGGGATCAGACCGAATTTCAACAAATCTTCGGGTTCTAGATCCGTGAAAACCTCACCGACGCCGCGCGTGTCCTCTTTTTGAACATCGGCACCAAATCCGATGGATGACCCTTTGCCACGTTGGCCGATAATCTTTTCGAGACCCGCAAATGCGCCACCACAGATGAACAGGATGTTCGTGGTGTCCACTTGTAAGAATTCTTGTTGAGGATGCTTACGCCCGCCTTGTGGCGGTACTGAGGCAACCGTGCCTTCCATGATCTTCAAAAGAGCTTGTTGAACGCCCTCCCCGCTTACATCACGGGTGATGGAAGGGTTGTCAGACTTGCGTGTAATCTTATCGACCTCGTCGATGTAAACGATACCGCGCTGCGCTCGTTCAACGTTGTATTCAGATGCTTGGAGCAATTTCAAAATGATGTTTTCAACGTCTTCGCCAACGTAACCTGCTTCGGTCAATGTGGTGGCATCCGCCATCGTGAACGGAACATCCAGAATGCGCGCCAAAGTTTGCGCCAACAGTGTTTTACCGCAGCCTGTTGGGCCGATCAGCATGATGTTGGATTTTGCCAATTCAATTTCAGAGTTCTTTTCGGCGTGATTTAGCCGTTTATAGTGGTTGTGTACCGCCACCGATAGTACGCGTTTGGCCATAGATTGGCCGATGACATAGTCATCCAGAACCTGGCAAATTTCTTGCGGTGTTGGGACGCCATCACCAGATTTTACCAGACCTGATTTTGCTTCTTCGCGGATGATATCCATGCACAATTCGACACATTCATCGCAGATAAACACTGTCGGACCTGCAATCAATTTGCGAACTTCGTGCTGGCTTTTGCCGCAAAAAGAGCAATACAGCGTATTTTTCGCGTCGCCGTTGCTTGAATTAGCCATAAAAATTCTCCGCTCTTTTACTTGCCCGATCCCGTTCATAGTGACGAGTTAGCCAGTGTTTTATCACCTTATTCTTGCCACCGTATGGCAGAAATAAACTGGGTACAATGCCGATTTTCCAACGATTTGACGAACAGAGATCGTATAAGCAAAGGCCCCGCAATCACACGAGGTGACTGCGGATACTTAACATCGATTTGTGAACAAACCTTTTAGATGTGCCTAGGCTTCTTCAGCACCTTCTTCACGCTTTTGAACGATCTCGTCGATGAGGCCCCAATCTTTGGCTTCTTCGGCGGTCATGAAGTTGTCGCGATCCAGAGCTTTTTCAACTTTTTCAATGTCTTGGTTGCAATGTTTGACATAGATGTTGTTCAAGCGATCTTTCAGTTCCAGGATCTCTTTGGCGTGCAATGCGATGTCTGACGCCTGCCCTTGAAACCCACCAGACGGCTGGTGAACCATGATGCGTGAATTTGGCAGACTGAATCGCATGCCCGGCTCGCCAGCAGCCATCAACAATGACCCCATAGAGGCCGCCTGCCCGATGCAAAGTGTAGATACTTTGGGGCGGATGTATTGCATCGTGTCGTAGATCGACAGGCCAGATGTAACAACGCCGCCTGGGCTGTTGATGTACATCGCGATGTCTTTGCTTGGGTTTTCTGCTTCGAGGAACAAAAGTTGGGCGACGATCAAGGTGGACATGCCATCGTGCACGGGGCCTGACACGAAAATGATCCGTTCCTTCAGAAGGCGTGAAAAGATATCGTAGGCGCGTTCGCCGCGGGCAGTTTGTTCAACGACCATTGGGACAAGTGTGTTTGCGTAGACTTCGAGTGGGTCTCTCATTTTTGTAGGCCTGTATTTGGATGTGAAAATCGGGTTTGGCTAACTGTAGTTTGGTCCGTTGATACCTTCAAGGCGTCAAAACATAGTTAACAGCGAAAAGGACTGTTCCGTTTGAGAAGCCAACCTTTGTGCCAAACAAAAAAGGCGCCACAAACGGGCGCCTTTTTCTTTAAGATTGTAACGGCTTAGGCGTCGTTTTCCAAATCCTCAACTGCTTTTTGCAGATTCTCTTTGGTTGTTTTCTTTTCTTTTACTTCGGCCAGCTCGATGATGTAATCAACGACTTTGTCTTCAAAGATAGGCGCGCGCATTTGCTGTTGCATTTGCTCATTTTGTTGAAGGAATTCAAAGAACTGACGCTCTTGGCCTGGATACTGCTGTGCTTGCTGCATCGCAGCTTGCTGCATTTCAGCGTCTGTTACCGTGATCTCTTGCTTAGAGCCAATCTCGGCCAACAACAGACCCAAACGAACGCGGCGTTCAGCCAAGCCAGTGTGTTCTGCTGTGGTCTCAATCTCTGGGTGATCGTGGCCTTCAACTTCAGGGTTGTCTTCGTGCCAAAGGCTGTGAGCAATTGAATTTGCTTCGTTTTCTACCAATGTCGGTGGCAGATCAAACGATACCAATTTCGCCAATTCGTCCATCAATTGACGCTTCATAACCATGCGCGCCGCGCCGGTGTATTCGTCTTGCAAACGCTCAGTGATCTTTGTTTTCAAGTCAGCGAGGTCGTCGGCACCAAATTTAACAGCCAACTCATCGTTGATTTCTGCTGCTGCCGGAGCCTTAACTTCGTTCACTTTACACTCAAAAACAGCGTCTTTGCCTGCGAGGTGTTCAGCGTTGTATTCCTCAGGGAATTTCACTTTAACTTCAACGTCATCGCCAACTTTTGCGCCAACCAATTGCTCTTCAAAACCAGGGATAAAGCTGTTTGAACCAAGCACCAGTGGATAGTCTTCGCCAGCGCCGCCTTCAAAAGCTTCGCCGTCTACTTTACCCAAGAAGTTGATCACCACTTGGTCGCCGTCTTTGGCTTTGGAACCCTTCTTGCGATCTTCAAAGTTTTGCGCGCTTTCAGCAAGGTTGCTAAGGGCGTCGTCAACGTCTTTGTCATCGATTTTTGCAACAAGTTTTTCCAGCTTAACTGCGGAGAAATCTGCTTCAGGAACAATAGGTAACGCCTCGTAGTTCAAGGAAACTTCGACGTCGTTGCCCTCTTTCCATTCGTCGTTTGTCATCTTCACATCTGGCTGCATCGCTGGCTTGTCGCCTGTTGCTTCGAAGTGATCGCTCATCGCGCCGTCAATGCTTTCTTGCATCGCTTCGCCGAGAACGGATTTGCCGAATTGTTTTTTCAGCAGTGCCATCGGAACTTTGCCTTTACGGAACCCTTTGATCTCCACGTTCGGCTGTGCTTCTTTCAGCTTTTCTGTAACTTTATCTTCCAGCTCTGCTGCGGAAAGCGTGATCGAATAGCCGCGCTTCAGGCCTTCGTTAAGTGTTTCAGTTACCTGCATTTTTCTTCCTTCATCAGGCCGGAGGTGTCCGGTTCAACATGGTCTAGCTGATCGGATCAGCCTTTAATTTCGGTGGCTTATCAAAGCCTTGCGCCTCTCGATGTTTCTTTGAAACATCTGCCGGCTTCCTTTTTGCAAAGGCAAAAAGTCGTGGTACGGGTGGAGGGACTTGAACCCCCACGCCTTGCGGC
>Ga0233426_10001848_pt1 | contig 18501 bp, 19 predicted proteins | sample SI_118_April2016_6_FD_179875 | JGI IMG/M metagenome (GOLD analysis project Ga0233426, IMG submission 179875) | Seawater microbial communities from Saanich Inlet, British Columbia, Canada - SI_118_April2016_10_MG | ecosystem: Environmental > Aquatic > Marine > Inlet | place: Canada: British...
TTTCCCCAGCTATTAAAAAGCCAAAATTTGTCAGATATGCCTGGCGCGATTTCATAACTGGAACATTATTTAATAAAGAAGGTTTACCAGCTTCTTCTTTTACTATTGAGGATTAGTTTTTATAATAAAATCCATTAAACTCATGAAAAACCTGGACAGTATGATTATAAAGGCAGTAGAGACATCATTTATGGTGCGGAAGAATTTGACAATTTCGAATTATATATAGAATGGAAAATTCCACCTGGGGGAAATAGTGGTATTTGTTTCCAAACATTATCTGATTTCTAAACATGGGGAGGGCTATATCTTAAAATTAGTCATTCGTCAACATATTGACAACAAATAGTGTTATTTTATGTTATTACACCCAATTTAGTGCAATCACAAAAGACAAGAAAAAGGCCGTGTATGTATTGTATTTATTGACGTTAAGAAAAAAAAATGAGGTAAAAGAAAATGATGTATTGCAAAGATTCGGGTTTAGGTGGAGCCACTAGCGTGATTTATTATATTTAGACAGTCCTTATAAGGTTAATTTCCCCTCAGCCGAACGAATGTCGATTAAATCAGCTTGCTCATGAAAGATGTCTTGAAATAGTGGTTGTGCACTAAAATAACCGGCTAGTGGAAACCCTACTTCATAATCTCGTGTCATTTGGGCAATCTTAGGATCAATTTTGATTAAGGAATTACCTGTTGCTTCTGCCAATAGTTGTGATTGACATGTTTGTTCCATGGTTGTGAACCAAAACACACATTCTTCAATACTATGTCCTACGGTTAGCAATCCATGATTCTGAAGAATTACGGCTTTTTTATCTTCCAATGCAGCGGCAATACGATCACCTTCACTCAGTTCACCTACAACTCCTGTATAATCATTGAACAAGCCATGGTCCTCATAAAAAATACAGGCATCTTGTGTTAAAGGGTCAAGCTTTTTACCAGTAGAAGCCCAACTTTTGCCATAGATTGTATGTGAATGCGCTGCAGCAATAACGTCTGGTCGAGCTTTGTGAATTGCCGCGTGAATTGCAAAAGCAGCCTTGTTTAAAGGGGCTTGTTTTCCCGCAACTATTTCTCCAGCTTCATTCACCAAAATCAAGTCTGACATTTTTAAGCGTTTAAAGGAAAGGCCGAAGGGGTTCACCCAAAAACAATCTGGATATTCAGGGTCTCGACACGTAATATGTCCAGCAACCCCCTCAGAAAAGCCCAGTTTACCAAAAATACGGTAGGCTGCAGCCAACATTTTTTTTCGATAATGTCTTTCTTCTTCTATGGATGAAAAACTAGGATAGTTTACCATTTTCTCGATTCCTGGAGGGTTCTTTAAAGCCATCTTTCAGTTTTTTTATTGTAAGATACAAAATCAGGACATGTTTTGAAAGGCTCAATAATTGATTCCCAAAAGTATTGGGAGCCTTATGGTGAATCTCAACCAAACATCCATTTATTTCATTTTGTAAAATCCTTTCCGAATTACAAATGTACCCAACGACACTTCTGTGATTATGTATTTAAAATCAAACTACATTCTTCTAAACTACAATCTCAATCATTTTATCCATAAGTAATAAACAAAAAGTGAATTCCTGAGGGGTGCTTATTAACAGTCCGTAATTAAAAATCATTTGCAATCTATGGTCTAAATATTATTTCTTAAGTTTATTCAAATTAAAAACTAAGCAGTGGGCCTTTTTAAATTTAGAATTAAAAAACGATACAATCATTCTGGAAGGTTTTCAGAACTAAAGAGTATGGTTGGAACCCATTCAAAACCAAGAAAAATTAAATCAAAGTTTGATCAACATACAAGTTCAGTTCAAGGTATAGAAAGCTTTAGAGATGAAACTAAAAAAGACCAAGAGAAGACAGATAATTCAGCAAATAAAAGGGCACTTCTTGTTTTCACACTATTAATTGTTGTAGCCTCACTGATTTATTTTACATAAAACAACCCGATTAAACGTATTAAAAAAAGTATTTTTAAACCCATATTATCATGAAAGAGAAAATCTGGTTGACATTAAAGTTCGTTCTAGCAATTTTTATAATCTATGCAGGGGTCCAACATTTTATAGACCCAGATAAATTCATTCCTTTTGTACCCTCGTTTTTACCATATACCGATGCCATAATATATATCTCAGGCTTGGTTGAAATTTTATTTGGTCTTACTTTATTCTTCAAAAACCAGGCACACCGGGGCGCATGGGGAATTTTCATTTTGATGCTTATTTTTTTGCCAATTCACGTATGGGATGTTTTTTCTGAACACCCTGCGATAGGAAGCCATAATGCGGCAATGATAAGACTGCTTTTTCAGGGTTTAATACTCTTTATTGCCTGGGGGGTAAAAAACAGCGTTTCAACTCATAAACAGCTTAAGAAGCCATGAAAGACCACAAATTAATATTTTTTCTTTTACTGTCGTTTTTTTCTTATGGTCAAGAAAGAGAAGAAGCCTTAATTGCTCAAAACAACATATTTACGGTTTCGTATAATGAGGTTTATGAACAACCCAATTGGGTAGAATATAAAGTCCGGAAGATTACTAAAAAGGCCGACAGAAAGGGCTTGAATTTTTATACCGTAGACAGTGTCTGGACTTCAAATAATGCAGACTATAAAAACAACATTTGGGACAAAGGGCATTTGGCACCAGCTGCAGCCTTTACTGACTCTAAAACAAACCTAAAGGCAACATTTTCTTATTTGAACTGCGCCCTGCAACACAATAAATTAAACAGAAAAGAATGGAAGGAGCTTGAAGAACAAGTTAGAGCTTGGGCTAAAGATTATGGCGACTTAGGGGTTCGGGTAGAGCTTCATTTTGAAAACAACCACCTTATTCTACCTACGGGTGCTCACGTACCCTCTGCTTTTACCAAAATAATAACTTTCCCCAACGGAGCTAAAAGGTGCTATTATTTTCTTAATCAGGATACTTATAATCAAGATTGGAAGGAATTTGAAGTTCAATGCTCCTAAACAGTCCAAATCATGTAGATTTCCACCCCTTTTTGTTAATTAAAAACTGACTACTAGAACCTTAGTTTGTTTTTAAGCATAAAAACAACAAATTTATCAACAAATTTTTAAAACAGTGAAAGATCCCTAAGCCCTTTGTGAGTCTATGTATGTTCTCTATTAGCCGAAAAATCAAGGCGTCAAAATTAAGTTTATTAACACAATAATGGTTTTACATTGATATAATCCCTACATTTGCAACCAATTAAAAAATATAATTATGAGTAATCACAACGGAACTGTAAAGTTCTTTAACAACGCAAAAGGATTTGGATTCATCACAAACGAAAGTGGAGAAGATATTTTTGTACACGTAAACAATACCCAAGACGAAATTACTGAAGGAGACAAAGTTAGCTATGACGTGGAGGAGACTCCTAAAGGTCTTAGCGCTATCAACGTTAGTCTAGAAGACTAATTCGTATAAAGTATAGTGTAAGAAGCCCTACCAAACGGTAGGGCTTTTTTTTTGCCCAAAAACGAAACCTACCAGTTCCAAGTTACCCCTAAAGACATTGTTCGTCCAATATTAAATAAACCATCGGCCTTGAGTCTAGACAAATGTGCTGTATAAGATCGGTTCATTAGGTTTTGAACGGCTATTGAAATAGAAAGGCTACTCTTTTTTAAAGTAATCGTACTGTTTAGTCCTAGGTTTACAAGCGCATAACCAGGCGATGAAGTTTCGAAAGCACTCACCTTACTTTTCTTAAAAACGGTATTAACCCCAACAAAACCTGCTGAATTAGAAAACAAAGACAAATCTTTTAGTTGAAATTTAATTATATTATTGAAGGCGTTAGCCGGAATTAAAGGAAGTGGCTCACCATCCGACTGCTTACCAATAACAAACTCAAAGGAAGACTCTAGGTGAACCCAGTCCAGCGGATGTGGATGCCAGTGGACACTTATTTCGCCTCCATATAACTTTGCTTTTGTTTGATCATAGGCATAGACATTCTCCTCTTCAATTTGTGCTCCAGTTGGCCTTAGATATATAAAATTGTTAAAGCTGTTGTAAAAACCATCTAGGGTAAATCTAAAATGGTCGTAGGATCCTTCTAAAGACAAATCAGTCTGAACATTTTGCTCTGGCTTCAAAGCAGCTGATCCAATTTCAAATCGGTTACTTCCCTCATGAACTCCATAAGAAGTTAATTCTGCTAAATTTGGAGCTCGAAAGCCACTTGCAAAATTTGTTCTTAAAATTAAAGCCTCTGAAAGAATTACCTTGCTCCCTAAAGAAGCATTAAAACTTTGAAAATTTTTACTAACTCCATCTATTGAAACTTCATCTTGCTCAAAAGAAACACTGTTTAGGTTTCTATTGTCCCATCTTATTCCAACTTGCCAATCACTTTTTTGACCATGATAATGGGTCATTGCATAAATTCCAAAATCGGAAATAGTAGCATTTGGGATTAAGCTTTCGAGACCAAAGTTTTTGTTTTTCTGACTCAATCCTTGAATTCCAATTACCGTTTCTAGCGCTTTATTTTTAGGTAGATAAAGCTTGCTATCGTATGTAAAGGTTGATAATTTCATGTCTAAAGCTGCAGAAGGAAGCTCTTCTTCGAATTCTTTGCGATCATTTATAATATAACCGAAGGTTGTGTTTAGCCGCAAGGTTCCTATATGATTGCGTTGCTCTAAGCTAAGGGTTCGCGTAATGATTTCTTGGTATGGAAATTCTTTTCCCCTAGAGGAGCTCGCTATTCCCCCAGCTTCAGGAATCCCCAAAACAGCATTGTTTAGGTTAAAACGTAAACTTGTATTTGAAGTGCCATTCTGATAATTAATTCCGGTTTTGAAATCAGAAGTTTTAAAGCGGGTATTAAAAACAGATTGCCCCATTCCGTCCAAATAGTCTTGGTGACTTTGAACACTAAAACGGGCTAAAAAGCGTAAATTTTCATTAGACACTTTAGCCCCAGCGGAAGTAGCAGTTCCTTTGGTATTTCCAAAATATCTGCTGCTGAGGTTTACCTCAAGCGGTTTTTTTCCAAATTTTTCGGGGTTGAAATATAGCACCCCTCCGAGCGCATCTGAACCATAAAGTAATGAAGCAGGTCCTTTAATAACCTCAACACTTTCTAACCCTGCAGCGGACAATCCTAGCCCATGCTCGTCACCAAACTGTTGGTTTTCTAATCGAATACCCTGTGCGTAAACCACCACCCTGTTTCCGCTAAGACCTCGAATAATAGGCTTTCCAATTCCAACTCCAGTAGACAGAATTGTTACACCTGGAATTTGATCAATTCCCTGAGATAGTGACACAGCCGCTTGCTGCTCTAAAGACTGTAGGCCTACTTTATTGACTTTTACAATATTTTCGTTTTGCAATTGATGAAATGGTGTCGAAACAATAACCTCATCAATTTCTATAACACGCTGTTTTAGTTCGATGTTAAGGTTTAGGTCTTTTTCTCCTGCGTCAAAGGTTATTTCGCTTCTTTGAGAATCATAGCCAATTGCATAAAATAGAACTTTATATGAGCCTACGGGAATATTAGAAATCCTGTATTTTCCAACAGAGTCTGTTACAACTCCTTTTTGAAGGGCAGGAATTTCAACAATTATATATTCAATAGGCTTATTATTAGAATCTGTAAGAGTTCCAGAAAGAGAGTTTTGGGAAAAAGCAAAGGCTCCATAGAGGCAGCCCAGCCAAATTAAGAAATTTTTCATTTTCATTAAATTAAGAGACATAATATCGTTCGAGTATATTACGATAACTGGGGGGGACCTCTTAATTGAAAACTTAAATGGGGGGTTTGATATATTAGAAAAGGGCTTTCAAATTTAGGTTTTTTAAAGAAAAACAATTCAGGAGTATCTGCCTTTACAAAGGCAAACTCAGCGACTGGATTTAATTTAAAATCAAATAAATCACAGGTTGTTTCTGATTCATGAAAATGTAATGAAGAATCTGAACATTGAACATGTTCATGGTCTTTTGTTAAATGCTCCAGCTGGGTTAAAGAGGGGAGCATCAAAAAACATAAGGCCAATAGCCCAAAAAGTTTTTTGTAAAGATCTGATTTAATCATCATGCAACGAAGATACCAAATTTTTAAAAAACAAAACTACATTCGAGTTTGATAGGTATAAAGCTCATAATACCTCCCTTTGGCAGCTATTAATTCTTGGTGCCTTCCTCGTTCTACTATATTACCATCTTCGATTACTAATATCTGATCTGCTTTTTGGATGGTGCTTAAACGGTGCGCAATTACAAAGGTTGTCCGATCTTGCATTAAAACAGCAAGACTTTTTTGAATAAAGGCCTCACTTTGAGTGTCTAGATTTGAAGTTGCTTCGTCTAAGATTACAATCTTGGGCTTTGCCAATAGTGCTCGTGCAATTGAAATTCTTTGTCTTTGTCCACCCGAAAGCTTTACACCACGCTCACCAATCAGAGTATCCAAACCATCATCAAACCGATCTGTAAACTCATTAACATAAGCGCCATTAACAGCCTCTAAAAGTTCTTTTTCTGTTGCGTCAGGTCTTGGAAACAAAATATTTTCACGAATGGTTCCTTCATATAAAAAATCGTCTTGAAGCACCACCCCCAACTGGCTTCTAAAGCTCTTTAAGTCAACCTGAGATAAATCAACTCCATCAATCAAAACGTGACCTGAACTTGGATTCAAAAAGGCAGTTGCCAAACCAGCGATTGTAGTTTTTCCAGAGCCTGAGGATCCAACCAAAGCGGTTACACTTCCTTTTGGAGCTTCAAACGAAATGTTGTGTAATACTTCTGTTTTATCGTCATAACTGAACGTAATGTTTTTGAAGGATACATTTCCTTCAATTGCATTTAAGGTTTTGGTTCTTACCTCAAGGTCGTTTTCTTCTGCTACAGCCATCAGTTCTTGGGTCCTGTCCAGACCAGCAAAAGCTTCGGTAAGCTGACTCCCAATATTACTCATCTGAACTATGGGAGCAATCATAAAACCAAGAAATAATGTGAAAGAAACAAACTCACCATAGGTCATCGTTTCTTGCATTATAAAATATCCACCCATTCCCATAATACCTGCCGAAGCAAGGCCTAATAAAAAAGTAGATGAACTGGTCATAAGGGCAGTTGCCGTTAGACTCTTTTTAACATTTTGGAATAAATCGTCAACTCCTTTTTCAAAAACTAGCTGCTCTTGTTCTTCGGCATTGAAGCCTTTGATTACGCGAATACCGTTTAGGGTTTCAGTAAGACGCCCAGTAACTTCGGCGTTTATTTTTCCTCGTGCTCTAAAAATAGGTCGAATATAGCCAAAAGCTTTTAATGCAATTACAGCAAAAATGGCAACTGGAACCAAAACAAACAAGGTCATCTGAGCGTTTATTTGAATTAAAATAACCAAAGAAATAACCGCGGTAATACTTCCTCCAATCAGCTGAACTAATCCGGTACCGACTAGGTTTCGAACTCCCTCAACATCTGTCATAACCCTAGAAACTAAAGCTCCAGACTTGTTGTTGTCAAAAAAACTGATGGGCAACTTAAGTAGTTTTTGTTGCACCTTTGCTCTAAGAATAGAAATTAAATGTTGCGCTTCGACACTTAAAAGGCGCGTCAATGAAAATGAACTTATTGATTGAAACAGTAACGCCGCGCAAACAACAATTAGCAACACCATTAAAGCATTTGTGTCCTTTGAAGGAATTACTTCATCAATCAAATTTTTACTTGCATATGGGAGAACCAAGCCAGTCAAACTCCGAACTATAATAAGAAACAAGCCTAAAGAAACTATTTTTCTTCTGGGCCAAATAAATTCTTTGAACGCCCAACTGAAGGAAACATTATTTTTACTCATATATTTGTTTAAGCTATAAAATTAAGCCAAAACATCGACTTCGAATCTTCTGGATCCAAGTCTTTTGAATAGATTATATATGAACGAAGAATTATTATTGCCGTTTCCCCTTGAAGTGTACATTGCCATTGGCGTGTTTTTTGGCGCAGTTGGAGCATATCTTTCAGAAAAAAGGGAAAGAAGTCATTCTTTAGGGTTTTGGATTGGTTTTCTCTTCGGGTTTTTAGGCGTACTTTTTTTGCTTGTTTTTCTAAAAAAACAAAAAGACACTTCTTCTAAAAATTAATTTTTAATCAAAAAGATGAACCTTGGTATTGTCGTGATTTTAAAATCAGAATTTAATAAATGAAACAACTACTCATAAAAATAGCTTCCGCACTGGCGCTTTTTTTTACTTTACTTTCTTGTCAAAGTGAGATTGTAAAGATTAATACGGCTAGCGGAGCAATAGAAATTCCATCTGAAGAGTTTTTAGAAATTGTAGGAGAAGCCTATTTCTATGGCTATCCATTGGTCCTAATGGATTACACAAAAAAGGTTTCGACAAACATCGAAAGCCCAGACCCTATGCGCCCTTTTGCTCCGGTCAATCAAATAGGCCATTTTAGAGTATTTCCAGACCATAATCTTACGACTGTTGTTAAGCCAAATGTAGACACCTATTATTCTATTGTGTGGTTTAATTTAAGAGAAGAGCCACAAGTTTTCTCAATGCCTGCTACCGAAAGGTATTATTTGCTACCCTTTATGGATGCTTATTCGAATGTCTTTGCTTCTCCTGGCACACGAACTACCGGGACAAAAGCTCAAGACATACTTCTTGCTGGACCAAAATGGAAAGGGGAGGTTCCCGAAGGGCTCCAACTAATTCAAGCACCTTCTGAAACTGTTTGGATGTTAGGAAGAATACAAGTAAATAGCCCAGAAGACGGTTCTACCACGGTGAGAGCTATTCAAGACAAGATGCGCTTGGTGCCACTAAGTGCTTTTGGCAAAAAAGAGTATGTTTCCCCCAAAGGAACTTTTGAAACAGAAAACGTAAACATTGTACCCGTAAAGGAACTTCGGAATCTAGATATAAATGCATATTTCGATAAAGTCCTCCATTTGATGAAAGAGAACCCTCCAAGCGCAAAGGATTCTTTGATCGTAAACAAAATGGAAAGAATTGGATTAATCCCAGGAAATAAAGCCCAACTTCATTCGGACAGTTTTATTATAAATAAAAAGCTTCAAGTCTTACCGGAATTCATACATAAAAAAATGGAAGATCGGCGCGCGAATCCTGACCCCAATTTAATTTTTAATGGATGGACTGTCATTTACGAGAACATTGGGACCTATGGAACTGACTATAAACGTAGAGCCTTTATTGACTTTATAGGGTTAGGAGCAAACATTCCCGAAGATGCAGTTTACCCCAATTTAACTTATGATATAAACGGAAACCCTCTGGATGCAGGGACAGATTATCAAATCCATTTTGAAGCAGACAAACTACCTCCCGTTGATGCTTTTTGGTCATTAACAGCCTATAATAAGAATGAGTTCTTGGTTAAGAACGACCTAAACCGATTTGCCCTTGGAGATCGAGATGATTTGATTTATAATAAGGACGGGTCATTAGACCTGTATATTCAATCGAGTCCAACAGCAAAAGAAAAGCTTAACAACTGGCTGCCAATTCCAGAAACAGGTCCTTTTTATTTAACCCTAAGACTCTATTGGCCAAAAGAAAAAGTTCTAAAAGGAAATTGGAATCCACCCTTAGTATCCCATCAAAACAAGAAAAACAGTAATTCAATCTAAAGACTTTTAAATAATGAAAAACACTACGCAACAATTCTTAAAAGACACAGGGGCAAAAATACCCCTTGTGTGTGGTCCAATGTATCCAGGATCTAACCCTGAATTAATTGCAGCCGTATCCGAAGCTGGCGGATTTGGAGTTGTCCAGCCGGTCTCACTAACCTCACTTTATGGACATGACTTTAGAGAAGGTTTACGGTTAATTAAAAAATTGACCAACCAACCTTTTGGAGTTAATTTTACCATTTTTGGCGGGGCTAACAAAAAGTACCATCAGCAGATGCAAGAATGGATGGAAATTTCTATTGAAGAGGGAGTAAAATACTTTTTGACTTCATTGGGGAAGCCGCACGCTATTGTCAAAACAGCAAAACAGCATGGGATCAAAGTTTATCATGACGTACCCAACAAAAAAGTAGCCATGGCAATGAGAGATGCAGGTGTAGATGGGTTGAATTGTATTAATTGGAGAGGGGGAGGTCAAACGGGTATTCAGTCTGCCGAAAAATTCATGGAAGAGTTACACGACATTGATATTCCTTTAATTTGCGCAGGGGGCATTGGAAATGCAGATGATTTTCAAAAGGTACTTGATATGGGATATGCTGGTGCACAATTAGGGACACGTTTTCTTGCAACTAAAGAATGTATTATTACCAATGGGTATAAGCAAGCTATTGTAGATTCTAAGGAAGAAGACATTGTTTGGACGAATAAAATTGCAGGGAATAATTCTTCAGTAATAAAAACAAAAGACATTATGCGCGGCGGTTTACGGACGGGGCCAGTAATTAATTTTATGCTGCGACAACCTAAATTAAAAAAATACGCTCGCATGTACTTAATGAGTAAAGGAATTAAAAATTACAGCAAAACTACTTTTGATGATTCAGTCCAGTTTTGGCAGGCAGGGAAAGGAGTTGGTAATATAAAATCTATTGAGACTGTTTCAGATGTAATTAAGGAATTTAGTCAAGATTGGTAGCACTAAACCATCAATATAAAAGGACTTAAACAGCAATTTAACTCAAAACAAAAGTGTTTGAAGAGTTATTTTATTTTCTTAAAATTAGCTTAGTAGCTTCATAAAGTAAAACCCCCACAGGCCCCAGCATAAATGTTGCCAACAGCGGAATTATAATCCAGAGGTGTTTAATTTTTTTGGCTTTAGCCTCTCTTAATATCCAGCATCCTACCCAAAAATCGAAGGCAAGGTAGTGCAGCCACCCTGCGGCGATTAACTCGGGAGTACTGTTTTCATACAAAGCAATAATACCATCTAATGATGAAAAATCGACACTCCCCATTCCACCATTTACAGTCATGAAATAGAGATAAACAAAGCTCAGTAACAAGGGTATAAATGGACGTTTCGAAAGAACAATTGTGAACTTCCAATTAGGGACGAAAAGCAGCAAGCCCCAGGCACCTAAAATACTCGTGTTACAAATTGTAAATAAAAGTTCAGTTGTTTCCATGTTTATTTTTTTATTAAACCGAGTTCAATCAATCGTTGATGTAAAAAGGCTCCGGCAGTTGTATCTTCGTATGCTTTGGGATGTTCTTCAGAAACACAATTAGACAAGCAATTTAAGGGCATTTCAGCGATAGGATGCATAAAAAACGGAATGGAATATCGAGAATTACCCCATGCTTCTTTAGGAGGATTAACAACTTGGTGAAGAGTAGATTTAAGTCGGTTGTTTGTTAGCCGTGACATCATATCGCCCATATTAATGATTAGCTCGTCTGGTTCGGCAAACGCATCAATCCATTTTCCTTGATTTGTCATGACTTGCAAACCCTTTCCTTGAGCACCCATAAGTAAGGTAATTAAGTTTATGTCTCCATGTGCAGCAGCTCGGAGTGCGCTTTGCGGCTCTTGTGTTATTGGCGGATAATGAATTGCTCGCAAAATGGAGTTACCATTGGCAATAAAAGCATCAAAATAATGCTCCTCTACTTTTAAGTGAATTGCAATTGCTTGAAGCACATGTTGAGCTGTTTTTTCTAGGAGCTTATAGGTGTGTTTTCCCACTTCATTGAATTTAGAGCACTCGTTCACAAGTAAGTTTTCGGGGTAAAGACTTGACACAGGATTTTCATATTGTCCAAAATGCCAAAACTCTTTTAGGTCTCCTACTTTTCTGTTTTTAGCGTGCTCTTTTCCAAATGAAGTGTATCCTCTTTGTCCCCCTCCACCTTTGACCTCATATTGTTTTTTAATTTCTAGTGGAAGTTTAAAAAAGCTCCTGATTTCGGAGTAAAGAGCTTCCATGAGTTCAGAAGACAGAAAATGCCCTTTTAGAGCTACAAAACCAATTTCTTCAAAAGCAGTTCCTAACTGTGAAACGAATTGTTTTTTTTTGTTTTTATCGGAACTTAAGAAGTCATTTAAATCTACTTTAGGTATATGTTGCAATGGATTGATTTGTTAACGGTGTAATAAATTTAGTTTAATAGTTGCATTTTGGCAATGTACTTTCCAACCACGTCAAATTCTAAGTTCACAAGGGTTCCCGTTTTAAATTCATGAAAATTTGTGTGTTCATAAGTGTATGGAATTATAGCAACAGAAAATTCGGAAATACCAGAATCGATTACTGTTAAACTAACTCCGTTAATGGTTATAGATCCCTTTTCTATGGTAATGTTTTTCATTTTAGGATCATATTCAAAAGTGTAAGACCAGCTGCCGCCTGTTTCTTTAACTTTTGTGCAACGACCAACCTGATCAACATGCCCTTGAACAATATGACCGTCTAAGCGTGCACCTAATTTCATTGCTCGCTCCATATTAACTTTTGCACCAACGGTCAAATCAGAGAGGTTGGTTTTGTCTAAACTTTCTTTGATAGCAGTAACGGTGTATTGATTATCAGAAACATCAACTACAGTTAAGCAAACTCCATTATGGGCGATGCTTTGATCTATTTTCAATTCAGTTGTTAAGCTACTTTCCATAGTAATGTGAAGGTTTTCATCTTCACGAATTAATTTCTTTACTTCTCCAAAACCTTCTATGATTCCTGTAAACATTTCCTAGATTATATTGATTAACTTTGTTGATCTAAATTACTAATAAATCAAGGATTTGATGGAAGAAGCCCGAAAAATAAAAGTAGGAATTTCAATTGGTGACCCCAACGGAATTGGAATTGAAGTCATCTTAAAAATTTTTGAGCAAAAAGAGCTCTTTGATTTTTTCACTCCTGTACTTTATGGAAACATGAAGCTAATTAGTTTTCAGAAAAGACATTTGAACCTAAAAACCTCTCTTAGCCCCTATAAGAAAGAGGGTTCGTTAAGTGCTAGCCAAATTAATGTTGTAGATGTTTGGACCACAGCATTCGAGACCACCTTTGGAAAGTCTACTCCCGAGGGAGGAGCCCACGCACTAAAGTCCTTAGAAGCAGCTACTCAAGCCCTTAAAAACGGAGATGTAGACGTTTTGGTTACCGCTCCAATTGACAAACATAACATTCAATCCGACACTTTTAATTTTCCGGGGCATACCGATTATTTGGCAAATGAATTAGGAGGCAAAAGCCTTATGTTCATGATTACCGAGGGACTAAAAGTCGGTTTGCTAACAGATCATGTGCCGGTAAGTGAAGTTGCCAATTTAATTACCCCTGAGCGGATTGAAGAAAAAGTATTTTTAATGATGCAATCCCTTCAGCAAGACTTTGGAATTTCAAAACCTAAAATTGGAGTTTTAGGAGTAAACCCACACTCAGGAGATCAAGGAATTATAGGAAGTGAAGACGACCAAGTCCTCCGACCCGCTTTGAAAAAAATCTATGAAAAAGGACATCTTGTTTTAGGCCCTTATGCAGCGGATAGTTTTTTCGGAGCTCAAACCCATGCTCAATTCGATGCGATTTTAGCCATTTATCACGACCAAGGCTTAATTCCATTCAAAACGTTATCTTTTGGTCAAGGGGTTAATTATACAGCAGGATTATCTAAAATCAGAACCTCCCCAGATCATGGAACAGCTTTTGAAATAGCAGGAAAAGGAGAAGCCCACACAGACTCCTTTAAAGAAGCTCTGTTTGCTGCTCGCAACATCTATTTTGAGCGAAGCGCAAACGAAAATATAAGCGACTAAACCTTAGTAATTGACAATTTTCTAAGGAAAGCTTTTTGGTTGGTATTTTTTTGTTAAATTTGCAGGCTCAATAACTATTGAATGGAACGCTCATCTGAATTTATGTTGCCCTTTGTTGGCCTTAAAGAAGGAGTTCACCAATTCAACTATGATATTGAAAATACGTTCTTTAAAACATTTGATTTTAATGACTTTTTTGACGCAAAAGTAAAGATATCGTTGACTTTAGATAAAAAGTCAACCCTTCTGAAACTTAATTTTAAAGCCCAAGGAAGTGTAGAAGTTGCTTGTGATGTTACCGACGAACATTTTGATTTTCCAATTGACACAAACTTTGATTGGATTGTAAAGTTTGGAGATGATTACAACAACGACAACGATGAAATCTTGATTATTCCTCATGGGAGCTATGAAATTGATGTAGCTCAACCCATATATGAAATGATTGTTTTAGCGATTCCAGCTAAAATTGAACATCCTGGAATTGAAGACGGAACACTAGAATCAGACATATTAAATAAACTAGAAGAATTACAACCCAAAGAGCGCTTACTTCCGCAAGAAGAAAGTGACCCTCGATGGAATAAATTAAAAGACTTACTAAAACAATAAAATGGCGCATCCTAAGAGAAAAATATCGAAAACAAGAAGAGACAAGAGAAGAACGCATTACAAAGCGACTCCCTCTCAAATAGCTGTAGATTCAACAACAGGTGAATCTCACTTGTACCACCGTGCTCATTGGCATGAAGGAAAACTATTCTACAAAGGTAAAGTCCTAATCGACAGTACCGAAGTAGCTGAAGCTTAAAAATCATTTAACTTTACATGAAAACGCTCTCTAATTTGAGAGCTTTTTTTGTGAAAAAAAGTTTGTATCGAGTAAAAATCTAGTATATTCACTATACAAATGCTAGAAGATTAAGCAAGCATTTCAATGAAAAGCAAAAACTCAAAAGGTATCAAATCTGCCATTACCGCTGTTAGTGGTTACGTCCCCTCTGATGTTTTATCCAATAACGATTTGGAAAAAATGGTAGACACAAACGATGAATGGATTGTTAGTCGAACGGGAATTAAAGAGCGTCGAATTGCTCGAAACCCATTAGAACCTACTTCATTCTTGGCAATTCAGGCGGCAAAAAAGCTCCTTGAAAAACAAAAAATTGACCCCCTAAGTATTGATTTAATAATATTAGCCACGGCCACACCAGACATGCCTGTTGTTGCAACAGCTGCATATATAGCATCCGAAATAGGAGCTCACAATGCCTTTGGGTTTGACTTACAAGCAGCCTGTTCAGGCTTTTTATATGGAATGTCAACTGCCGCTGCCTATATTGAATCAGGACGTTACAAAAAAGTACTTTTGATAGGCGCAGATAAAATGTCTTCAATTGTAGACTACACAGATCGCGCAACTTGTATTATTTTTGGAGATGGAGCAGGAGCTGTTCTTTTTGAACCCTCAGAAAACGAATTTGGATACGAAGACTCCTATTTAAGAACAGATGGCTCAGGAAGAGATTCCCTTACCATTAAATCAGGAGGCTCATTATACCCTTATAACGAAAGCACATTTGCAGAAGGTGGACATAACATAAAGCAAGATGGACAAACTGTATTTAAGAACGCAGTGAAGAACATGGCTGACGCCGCAGAACAAGTATTAATTCAAAACGATTTGTCGGGAGATGACATCGCATATTTACTTCCTCATCAAGCCAACAAAAGAATTATCAATGCAACCGCAAGAAGAATAAATCTTTCTGAAGATCGTGTATTGATGAATATAGAAAAGTACGGAAACACTACCGCAGCTACCTTGCCTTTATTGATTTCAGATTTCGAATCAAAATTTTCAAAAGGAGATAAGTTAATTTTTGCAGCATTTGGTGGAGGTTTTACTTGGGGAGCTGTATATTTAACTTGGAATTACGATTATAAAAACTAAATAGTTTAGCATATGGATATTAAAGAAATTCAGAACCTTATTAAATTTGTTGCTAAGTCAGGCGCATCTGAGGTTAAACTTGAAATGGAAGACATCAAAATCACCATTAAAACAGGAGGTGAAGATCGTCTTGAAACCACTACAATTGTTCAACAACACCCGGGCATGGTTGCTAGCGCTCCTGTTGTTCAAACTCCGGCAGTTGAAGCTGCAGAGCCAGCTTCGGTTAACGCAAAAGAGGACGACAATTTAATTACCGTTAAGTCTCCAATCATTGGAACTTTCTACAGAAAACCAGCACCAGACAAACCTACTTTTGCTGAGGTTGGTCAAGAAATTAGCGAAGGTGATGTTCTTTGTGTAATTGAAGCGATGAAATTATTTAACGAAATAGAATCTGAAGTGCGAGGTAAGATTGTAAAAATCTTAGTCGATGATTCTACACCTGTAGAATTTGATCAACCATTATTCTTAGTTGACCCTTCCTAGAAGTTTCATAAAAAACAGATTCATGTTTAAGAAAATATTAATAGCCAACCGAGGAGAGATTGCGCTTAGAATAATTCGTACTTGTAAAGAGATGGGAATTAAATCTGTTGCAGTTTATTCGAAAGCTGATGAAGAAAGTTTACATGTTAAGTTTGCTGACGAAGCAGTTTGCATAGGACCACCTCCAAGCTCAGAATCCTACCTTAAAATGTCTAACATACTTGCCGCAGCTGAGATTACAAACGCAGATGCAATTCATCCTGGATACGGGTTTTTGTCTGAAAACGCAAAATTCTCCAAAATGTGCGAAGAACATCAAATTAAGTTCATCGGAGCATCTTGTGATATGATCAACCAGATGGGAGATAAAGCTTCGGCAAAATCAACCATGAAGGCAGCAGGGGTTCCTACCATTCCTGGTTCCGAAGGTATTTTAAAGGATTTTGAAGAAACTCAAAAACTAGCAGCAGAAATGGGTTATCCAGTAATGCTTAAGGCAACTGCTGGTGGTGGAGGTAAAGGAATGCGAGCAGTTTGGGTCGAAGAAGACCTTTTAAAAGCATGGGATAGCGCCCGTCAAGAAGCTGCTGCAGCTTTTGGAAACGACGGCATGTATATGGAAAAACTCATTGAAGAGCCCCGCCATATTGAAATACAAATTGTTGGAGATAGTTTTGGAAAAGCTTGTCACTTATCAGAGCGCGATTGTTCTGTTCAAAGACGTCACCAAAAACTAACCGAAGAAACACCTTCCCCATTTATGACGGATGATCTTCGTGAAAAAATGGGAAAAGCAGCCGTTTTAGCAGCAGAATATATTAAATACGAAGGAGCTGGAACGGTAGAGTTTTTAGTGGACAAGCACCGTAATTTTTACTTCATGGAAATGAACACGCGTATTCAGGTGGAACACCCAATTACCGAGCAGGTAATTGACTTTGATTTGATTCGTGAGCAAATTTCTGTTGCTGCAAAAATTCCAATTTCAGGAAAGAACTATTTACCGAAAATGCATTCGATAGAGTGCCGTATTAATGCAGAAGACCCATACAATGATTTTCGTCCTTCTCCAGGAAAAATAACAAATCTTAATGTCCCAGGAGGTCATGGAGTAAGATTAGATACTCACGTGTATTCGGGATACACAATTCCACCTTACTACGACTCTATGATTGCAAAGCTAATAACCACGGCACAAACTCGAGAAGAGGCAATCAATAAAATGAAGCGTGCATTAGGAGAATTTGTTATTGAAGGAATAAAAACCACGATTCCGTTTCACATTCAATTGATGAATCATCCGGATTATATAGCGGGAAATTATACCACAAAATTTATGGAAGATTTCGAAATGGAATAGTCTATATTTTAAAAAGAAAAAAGCCTGCTATAAGCAGGCTTTTTTCTTTTTAAGAATAAAATTTTATCCTTTAATTTTAGTATTCATTTTTTCTGGAAGCACGCGATACCCCATGTTGTATAGCGTAAACCCAAAAATATCAGCATATTGATCAATGGACTTAGTTACAGGAGTTCCAGCTCCATGCCCTGCATTTGTTTCTATTCGAATCATGACAGGGTTATTACCTTCATGCTTGTCTTGAAGTTCGGCAGCAAATTTAAATGAATGTGCTGGTACCACGCGATCATCATGGTCGCCTGTAGTAATTAAAGTAGCAGGATATAAAGTGCCTGCTTTTACATTGTGAACCGGAGAATATCCTTTCAAATAATCGAACATTTCTTTAGAATCTTCAGCAGTTCCATAGTCATATGCCCAACCTGCACCAGCGGTAAAGGTGTGATATCGAAGCATATCTAGAACGCCTACAGCAGGCAGTGCTACCCGCATTAAGTCAGGGCGTTGCGTCATGGTTGCACCGACTAAAAGACCACCATTAGATCCTCCTCTAATTGCTAGATACTCTGACGAGGTGTACTTTTCGGCAATTAAGTATTCAGCAGCAGCTATGAAATCGTCGAAGACATTTTGCTTTTGTAGTTTTGTCCCAGCGTTATGCCAAGCCTTCCCATACTCTCCGCCTCCGCGTAAATTGGGAACGGCATAAACACCGCCTTGCTCCATCCAAACGGCATTAGGAATGCTGAAACTGGGCGTTAAGCTGATATTGAATCCGCCATATCCATATAAAATTGTGGGATTTTTACCGTTGAGTTCAATTCCTTTTTTATATGTTATAATCATAGGAACTTTGATACTGTCTTTGGATTCATAAAACACCTGTTTAGACTCGTACATTGAAGGATCGAAA
>Ga0233426_10001849_pt1 | contig 18499 bp, 20 predicted proteins | sample SI_118_April2016_6_FD_179875 | JGI IMG/M metagenome (GOLD analysis project Ga0233426, IMG submission 179875) | Seawater microbial communities from Saanich Inlet, British Columbia, Canada - SI_118_April2016_10_MG | ecosystem: Environmental > Aquatic > Marine > Inlet | place: Canada: British...
GAGCAAGAGGCGTTCTCAAATGAAAATAATGCCTTAACTCAGACAGAAATTGAGTTATTAAATCTATCACCAACTTTTCCAAAAACCGATGACGCAATGTATATGCTCAACCATTAATTACGTTTTTTAGACCGTGTTTTAGATGAATTACGTTTTTTTTTAGACCGTGTTTTAGACGAATCGCGTTTTTTAGACCGTGTTTTCATAGTTTTAGTTCTAGATTTTGATTTTATTTTGTTTCTGCCACCAAAAACTGTATCGGTTAATGGGTTATTCTTATTATCTATTAGTTGAAAAAACTTCGAAAAATCATCATTACGAATCGAGTCAATAATATTATTTAATGCTTCAGGTGTAAACTTATATTTATACCCAGAACGTCTACAGTAGTTGGGTGTTGACGGCATAGCTGATAACTGGAATGGGCGGCAATTAATACCAAAGATATATTCAGTCCAAGACGAACAATTATATCCAAAACAAACTTGAGTTAGGTTATTAGCGATGCGAGTATATCGTTCTTTATCCACATATAAATGGTTTTCTCCAAACATAATTCCTAGGGTGTCTTTTGCTGGACCTTCTGTATACGGTTCATAGTAATCTACTGTTGTTTTTAACGTTGAATTAACGAAGAACTTCTCTATCTTTGAAAGCATATCACCGGTTAGTAACAGAATGTCAATAATAAAGTAATTCCACTTAGGATTAATGGTTTCGGGTGAAACTAAAACTGCTTGTAAAGGTCTAATCGTTTTATCTCTTGGGTTATTCAATACCGATTCATTCGTCCATCCAAACGGGTATAAATGTCCGTTGTAGACGATTGCTGCTGAAACATGATACAATGATCCTTTATTAGGAGTAAACGTTCCATACACAATACAATAAGGGGTATATTGATTAAATTGTTTGGTATTCTCGTATAAATGCTTGCGAAATTCAGATGGTAGTTTTATAGTGGCTTTTGGGTTTAATATATTAATATATTCTCCTTCTTTAAGAAAATAAGAATTTATATATTTCGTATCATCTGGTTGAATACTGGCTTCTACTCCAGGATTGCGAATAGATGAATATAAATCGGTTTTTATTACGTTAGGCGTAGTTCGTAAAAGTCCTTCTGCATTATATGCTATAGCTGGTTCGCGATTAATATCCTCCTCAAGTGGGTTGAATATAATTCCAGCTTCATCATTAATAATATCATTGGGTGTATTATCTAAATAGACCTTGTTATTTATATCCTGAATGTTAAAATTCAAAATAGAACTATAAATATCGGGAGTATCTTCTTGTGATGTATCAACCTCATCTTCATTTATATCTACTTTTTTAACTGCATTAATTAGTTTAAAAAAACTGTTATTATTTAATTGCGATTGTTTGGTTTTCGACATATATATTAAGAATATATTTGTATTACGGTGAAAAAGTATATAATTACACCCTAACATAATAAGTATATTGATAGTAAACAATGAATAATCAAATTTATGAAGATAATTATACCAACATAGTTGAACCAAAATATGGAATTAAAAGGGATGTTACCAAAGATGAAACACTTACGGGTAATATATCCAACAATCACTCATATTCTATTACACAAACTGAACGAGTCGATATGACATCATATGAAACCTATAGTATAGACCCAATCGGATGTAAAGACGCTGATGATGCGTTTTCTGTATATACCGACAACAACAAACTATATTTCGCAATCCATATTGCTGACCCAACTGAATACATAGATTTAAATTCTAATTTATGGAAAGATATAGTGTCGAGAACAACCACCAAATATCCATCAAATCGTGCCCCAATTCATATGATGCCCGAACAAGTGTTGGAATTATCCAGCTTACAAGGGACAAAAGAAGGTAATACTAAAAACGCAATTACTGTATTATCCGAAATCAATTCAACCACATACGAACCCATTAACGAAATCAAATTATTATTTACCACCATTTTTGTAAAAAAGGAGAACGCATTTAGTTATAATAGTGCGTCAGTTGTTTGCGACGAAATGAATGCGTTTACTATAGGATTAAAAATAAGCGAAACATTGAAAGCGAGACGTTCATTAAAAACAAAAGGAATCAAATTAAATGAAGTTTCAACCGCATACCCTATATATGAAGATAATCACGTATATTTATATGAAGATACACCGCAAGAACGATTAATGAAACAAATGATTGCTGAATTTGCTATTTTCGCAAACTCTTTTGTAGGCGAATATTTAAAAATAAATTTAAACACAGGTATTTTCAGAACTTGTAATGCTAGTGAATGGTTACAAACTGTATATAATGAAATATCCGGTGAAGAATTGTTACAAGAAATAATAACAAATGGTATTCGCGCTGACTATATGGCTAATATAGAATCACACGATTTGGTAGGGATGCCCGAATATTGTCATTTTACATCACCCATTCGTCGTTTATCCGATTGTGTATGTCATTATTTACTGAAATACATTTATTTCAAACATAAAAGTTATAATATGCCATTTTCCGAGCAAGAATTAGACCAATTAGCCACAAGATGTATGAAAATGACACGATTTGAGAAGAAAAATCAATATTTAGATATCAAATTTCGTTTATTACAAGTAATGGCAAATATGATTTTTGAGAATAAAAAAATAGACATAGAATATTACATTACTGGATATAGCGGGTTATTTTTGAATATCATCATTTGTAACATAAATAATTTCCACGTCCATATGTCATATACATTACGTGTTCGTGATTATGTAAAGGAGATTAATCCAAAAGAGAAACATTCAATCAGTGTTACGCACGTGAATTGTTTTACCACTTTTGATGAAAATACTATACCCGAATTAGACGCACATATATTGAATTAAAAATATTTCGAATGTATATAGTAATGTTCTCAAAACTAATAACTATATTAGCAAGTATAAGTGTGGTAGACTCAACCAACATCTATAACTATTATGAGTTGGCAGTCCAAAAATGGTGTAGTAACGACTATATGATTCACGGACTTTGGCCGCAAATAAATAGTACAGCCTACCCTGAAAACTGTAAAAGCGTGTCTTACATAAAACCCACTGGTGAATTACTAACCGATATGAACGCATATTGGCACGCGTGTGACAGCACATTATGGGAGCACGAATGGACGAAACACGGTTCATGTATGCAAGAACAAAACAACATAGACGAGAACACATTTTTCAATACAACCATATCACTCTTTTTGGAGAGCACGAATTTATTAGCTAAATGTGAATCGGATGATTGTATAGTGGCGTGTTTCGATTTAGATTATAAACTGATTGATTGTGAATAACAATTTAGATATTGTGGTCGCAATTTACTGTTAATTTCAAACAATGTTTCACTGAAATGCAATAATACTTTAAATGTTGGAATATTATATCACCCAATCCTATATTTTGATAATCTTGGCGTATCATAATATTTTCAATATACCCAATTTGACTTAGTTGTGTAGAGGTATTGGTAATAATGATGGTTCCTGTACCAACTATCATCTGTATATCTATGTCTTCAATCACAAAGTATATATATTCATTTTCTAATTTGTCTAATATTTCACGACTTCTCAATATAGTTCGGTCAACATCGTTTAATAAACTCATAATATCGTAATAAGAATTTTGTAAATCACGCTGTTTTAGTCGGCGTATGCATAGTGTTTTACCGTGTATTAAAAAAACTGGATTCATTAGTTAGTATATTTTCATATTTTTACAAATACAATAAAAATGAATATATTGTTACAAATCTAAATAGTATAAAATAGTATCAATAGTGTATACAAGTATAATGTCTTTTTGTAAAATTCTGTTCTCATATTTTGAACGCATATTATTTAACGGATTAGATGATGAAGAAGAAGAGCATAGTAAAATAAAAAACAGGTACCCTTTTTCTGAAAAAAATTCTAAAAATGAAATAAATTATGATTGTAGTGAATCTGATAGTAGTGAATCTGATAGTGATAATTATCACTACATTATTCCAGCGAATGGGTATAAAATTACACGTAGGAATATTGCGTTTTGTTAAATAAAAAAGACTATTTACAGTCTTTTTTATTTTTATTTTAGATTGGGATTACATTACATTTTGGCTTTCAGTGTAGAAATCGCATTTGTCTGACGATAAATTATTTTATTTAACTTTGTAATTTCAGATTTCACTGCTTTCTTTTCTTTCTTTGCTTTAAGTTGTGCCACATTGCGTTGAAGTTTATCTTGTTTCTTGGTATTCGCGATTATTTTTTTTACTGCGTTCTTCGCTTCAATCGCAATAATCTTCGCCTTCTTCTTACCTTCTTTTTCTGCGACGTTAATCTCACGAATCAGTATGGCTAAAACCTTCTTTTTATCTAAATCGTGTTGCTTACGTTGTTTCAATACCTGTCGTTGAAGCTTGACATTCTCAGCTGCTACCTTACCCAATGTAACCATGAAGCGGGGAATAGTAAATAATTGTGTTGTCATCTTGCGATTGTTATTATTGTTATTAGTTATCAGCAACAATATAAGTAAAAGTTTTTCAATTTTTCACACATATTACTAAAAATGAAATACTTTCTCGTTCTCCTCCAATTATATTACACATTATCGCATATAATATATGAGCTTCTCTGTTGAAGACCTTCAGTATCATCAGGCGGCTTGTCTTGAAGGTTAATTATTTCAGGTTCAGGTTCAGGTTCAGGTTCAGGTTCAGGTTCAGGTTCAGGTTCGGGTTCAGGTTCAGGTTCTGATTCAACGCCAAAATATAACAACCGTTCAAATTCAGCAAATAGATACTTAATAAAATCCATAATAATATATTATATGAATCATAAGTGTTTATACCATTTACACATATGAAAATCAAAAATGAAATACAAAATTGTCATCTAGATATTGTTCTAATTGTTGGTAATAATGTTTTGACAATGTATTCACATAATACCCAATACCAACACTTCCAACAAGAATCCCTGACATGTATATTGAGAATAATGTTATTGGTTCCATTACTATACTAAAATATATATATACACATAAAACGTATAAATACAATAATCCAATAATAGTAAAATACTAAATATGTATAGGTCAAACGCATTAAACACCCAAAATACATTATTGATGAGCAATTTGATGGATTTCTACAATAACCATGGTAATTTGGAAAAAATGATGAAAATAATTAATGGTGAATCTGAAATTTCTCTCCGTATTGTTGATTGGTTTGTAACAAATTTCGCCAAGAAGTATTACACTGTATATGAATTATCACAAACAGTTGGAGAAAATATATCAAATACGAGATTTAAAGTATATAATGACTATAAATTGAAATTAAAAGCCTATTCAAAAAAACGGTTTGACCCATTTTGTCGTTGGGATAGAATATCCATCCCATATAATGAGAATCAAGTTATGGAAACAACAATAGGGCAGTTGAACTTTTTCAAATGGGCGATTGAAAGTAAAATTGTAGATTATATTAAAAACAACCGCGAAACAATTGAAAATGATATGAATAAGCGTAATGTCACTACAAAGAAGCGTGCCACATTAGATGATATATCTAATGAGAAACCTGAAATCACCAACAACTCAAAAACACGAAAACGTCGCGAAGAACTATCAATTTCGGCGTGTAAAACAATAAAAAAGGAAGACGTGAAGATAATTGTAAAATTTAATAATTAGAGTAATATTTTATGTAGAAGATGGTGAAGAATTTGGTGGTGGTGGTAGTTGTCCTACAGTTTCATTTTGAATAATAATATTTTGAATAAACTGTTCTATTTGTGAAATCCACTTAATACCAGGGTCATTCGTGTCACTATTTATGTATGATGCGTCTTCATTTGTTAACAGGTCGAGCACTTTGGTTGAGTCTGTAGTATTATTATTACAGTCCCAATTTTCATATTTTCCAAGCCATTCGTCGTGGTATTTCTTACATTTTTCAAGATAAGATAATTCGATACCTGCTTCTCCATCTCTTGACCGCTTGTGAATTCGTTTAAAGCATACATCCGCATCGGCGTTGATATAAATATGTCCGGCTACATTGAAGTCTTTTGCGTGTTCGTTTGCCATTAAACAATAAATTTTATAATCTAAATCTGTAATTAATCCATCGTCGTGTAACATTTTTGCGAAAATTTCTTTATCTGCGTCAATCGAACGTTCGCATATCAGCATATCACAATCTGGATTAGCACGAATAGTATCACGTATCAACGTTAGACGTGTGGTTAATGCCATAACTTGAAATTGAAATGCGTATTTAGAAGGTTCTGCGTAAAATTTTTGTAAAATGGTCTCTCCGTCATTGTCCGTAATAGTTTCCCAAATATCCACAGGTTCTTTTACAAAAATGATGTTTTTTTTATTTTGAAAACGCTTATGTAGCTCTTGAACTATAGTAGTTTTTCCGGCCCCAATGTTTCCCTCAATAGAAATAATGACAGGTTGACACATTTTAGATAACTGATTATAAATAATCTAACTATTATTTTTACCATAGATACGTTACTCTATCAATTTCAATTTTTTACAAATAAAATATGTCGATATTATATACAGTTATGGAGGCAGTTCCTACAACCGAAAACGAAGAGATTAGCGTATCGATAAAATCTACCGAACAATCTACTAAATCTAAATGGCAATCTTTTGTCAGTGAATTGAAAGAGATTCAAAAAACTATGGGCGACCAAGATTTTAAACAAAAAACTGGTTCCTATGTAGCATTTACATTGGAAATGTATCGTGTGTTTATGGGTACATTACTCCTATTCTTTGTTCCCCAAAAATGTGGCAATGATTTATGTAGTTTTTCTCAGATGACAACAAAAACAGATGCCATGCACGTTGGTAATATATCTGTAAATATTGCTACGTTTTTTGCGTTTTTCGTGATGTATGTAATTGAACTTCGTCGCGAAAATAAAATGATTTCTTATTTAGACGTAAATAAGGAGTTCCCATCAGATAATGACGCAGTAGGCGAGGCATTATTGCTTTTGCCTGAAAAGAAGAGAAAGGTTATATTGAACTTGGATGGGTCTTACCAAATGTCATGCTACATTGCTGCGTTTTTCTATCTAGCAAATTCCATCTATAGTGGATTTACTATATATGATAACTACTATGACAGTAAAACAACCACTGTGTTTGTAACTAATCTATTATTTTTAGTCGGCAAGTTATCTGACGTTTATGGATTAGCCAACACTAAAACAAATATCTTTTACTCCGCTTACTTGAAAGATAAGGTCCAGTATAATTATGCTGACCCCGATAAGATAAAACAAGAAGACAGAGTGATTGAATTGACGGATTCTGACGCACAGCCAAAAGAAACCGCATAATCACAAAATCGCATTCGGTTTGTAATATAATATATCCAAGAATTTATTGGTTGTTGGGAATTCATCAGCACCATATATATCTTGCAATAATAACCATTCAAACATACCACCCATATATAGATATACATCTTGAAACCCTAACCCTGTCAATTGCTTCGACTTTGTTTCTACAGTTTCATCATTAGTGTTTCTACCATATATGATAAACTTAGGCGTAAAGTCATATTGATTTAAATATTCATTTATGGTTTTTTCTTCAGTTTGATAAGAAATTGTATTTTTAATCAAACAATGTTGCTCGTTTGATAGTAATGTATTTATAATGGTATACTCTTTTGGGTTAGCTACAATATATTGCATGTCTTCAAATGATACTTTCTTATGGGTTTTTTGGAAGAATCCATTAAACATTTTAGTTATAGGTATAGTCATATTTCTATATTTTTTCATAGAAAATTGATTAAAAAACTATTACATAATTATACTCAACTTATAACAAGACCAATTAAAATATGGATCTAACTCAACGCAAACTAGTAAAATCTGAATGGGAATCAATTGAAATTCCGGTTTCTTCCCAGGAAAAGGAAATTTTACAAATGATAAAAAATGGGTATCACAATGTTGATATACATACTAATTCTCAACAGTCCTTGTTCACGTTCGTGAAAATCGAACAGAACCAAGGAACAGAATTATTATTGTTTCAGAGATATTTTGAATCCCAACTAAAAGAAACTATAAACAAGTATGGAAAAAATAGCTCGGAATTAGCCAATATTACTTTTCCCGGTGCCGGTGGAAAGTTGAAATCATTGAAAAGTATTGATAAATTGCGTATTGAAAATCTAGAAATAAAGATAAATGAAAATAAAAAGCAAATATTTGAATACGTATTACTTGATATGATATACAACTTACTAAGAAACGTATATAAGCGTAAGCAGAAATATTCATTCTATCTGTATACCCTATTACAATTGAGAAAGGCTACTATTCCAGGGTTAAATACTCACGTGATTGATGTAATGGACCAGATTGTTAATCACGTAAATTCCTTTACTAAGACAAGTGAAATTATTACCAATGCGTATGAATTTATTGAAAAGAATCCCAACCTTTTAAAATATGAAGATAAAACGCTGTTCTTACATCAAAAGCAAATCTATAACATTTGTAGACCCCAACCTACTGAGTTTATTCCAAAGTTGATTTTATATACTGCTCCTACTGGAACAGGCAAGACACTAACTCCGATTGGTCTCTCTGAAAATTACAGAATTATATTTGTATGCGTGGCACGTCATATTGGTCTTGCGTTAGCAAAATCGGCGATTACAATGGAAAAGAAGGTAGCTTTTGCGTTTGGTTGTGATACTGCTTCTGACATCAGATTACATTATTTCTCGGCGGTAGATTACACTCGCAATAAGCGTTCGGGAGGAATTGGCAAAGTAGACAATAGTGTAGGAACAAATGTTGAAATTATGATATGCGACGTCCAATCATATCTTACTGCGATGCATTATATGTTAGCATTTAATGAAGCAGAAAATATCATTACTTACTGGGATGAGCCAACGATTACTATGGATTATCAAGAACACGATTTGCATTCTACAATTCATTCTAATTGGGTTAATAACAAAATTCCCACATTAGTTTTGTCGTGTGCTACCTTGCCAACCCAAGATGAGTTATTGCCAGTGTTTCACGATTTCAAATCTAACTTTGATAACGCAGAAATACATACAATTACTAGCTATGATTGTCGTAAGTCGATTTCTATTCTAGATAAGGCTGGATATTGTGCCCTACCTCATTATCTATACGAAGATTATTCAGATATGATTCAATGTGCTCGTTACTGCGAATCGAACAAGACCCTTCTCAGATATTTCGATTTACGTGAAATTATCAAATTTATTGAATATGTTAATTCGCAAGATTTAGTTGATGCTGAGTATACAATTGATACCTATTTCACAGGAAATGTTACCAATATTACGATGAATAAGCTAAAAGAATATTACCTTGACTTATTATTTCAAATCGACGAAGATGATTGGAATAAGTTGTATAAATACCTCAAAAGTGTGCGAACTATGAAATTTGAAACTTCTAAGTCAAGCACTATATTCAAATCTACAAGTATGGAAAGTGCGTCCAGACCAGGTAATAAATTGTCTAGAACCACGAGTGTGTCTATTCCAACATCGTCATCTAGATCGCAATCTAAACCTGGTTCTACCGGTGTGTCTATTACTACAGCTGACGCATACACATTAACAGATGGACCTACTATTTTCCTAGCAGATGATGTAGATAAGATAGGTAAGTTTTATATTCAACAAACAAACATACAGGCATCTGTATTTGAGACGATTCTATCTAGAATTACAAAGAATGCCGACTTGATTAAGAAAATCGAGTTTTTGGAAGGAGAAATATTATCAAAAGAAACTAAGAATAGCAATTATGATGAATCTAAGACGGTCAGAGAAAGTGGGCGACTATGTAAGGAATCGCAAGAGTTTGACAAGCAAATTACCAAATTAAGAAAGGAAATTAAGCTTGTTTCATTAGATGCGATGTATGTTCCCAATACCCGACCGCATCAGAATATATGGTCGCCCGATGGAGAAATTCACGAAAATGCGTTTGTATCTAATATTGATGACGTTACATCCAAAGAAATTATGATGTTAAACATTAGTAATCATCTTAAAGTATTACTACTGTTGGGTATTGGTATGTTTATTGAGGACCCCAATAAACATTATATGGAAATTATGAAACGTCTTGCGGAGGAACAAAAACTGTTTATTATTATCGCTTCAAGTGATTATATCTATGGAACAAATTATCAGTTCTGTCACGGATTTATTGGTAAGGACCTTACCAAAATGACACCACAAAAGACACTACAGGCAATGGGACGAATTGGTAGAAATCACATTCAACAAGATTATACAGTTCGTTTCAGAGATGATGACATGATTACACGGTTATTTCAAAAACCTCTCGTAAATACAGAAGCAGATAATATGTGCTCTCTATTTGTGAGTGATTAGACAGGACATCTATTGTAATCAACTTTTACAATGAATTGTTCGGTGTTATTCAATAGCTGTGTATCTATTATTTCAAATTTATCTCTTTTGTCAAAGCGATGAGGAATGTACGCATCGCATTTATAATCTTTATTAATATAATTAAAATAAATATTTTTTATTGGTGTATTTGATTGGTTTAAAAACTCGTTAAATACTTTTTCGCCTCCTATAATCCAAACATCGTCATATTTATTTTTCATACAATGTGATACAACTGAATCAATACTAGGGAAAAAATCTACATTTCCATACGGAGAATACATATCTTTGTAATTTTCTTTACTTAATACCAGATTTGACCTTCCACTTAGAGGTTTATAATATGACATCATTAAATTATCGTATGTGTTCATACCCATCAATATCGCATTATTTCCATTACCACGAGTTAACCTTGAAAATAGATTTGTATATGTTTGCGTGTTGGTCCACGGCACATACCCTTGGTATCCAATACCTCCATTACGGCAAATAGAAGTAATAATATTAAAATTCATCATAATAAGTGTTTACATATTTTTCTAAATATGTAAACTTAGAGTAAAAATATAAAAAATAGAATACGTTGTTGGGTATAAGCATGATTCATACACCACAACAGTTTCGCTATTATCCACGCATAATAGGTTATACATATACAAACATATTGCCATATATTTCCGTTGTAAACTATCATGTTCGATTACATAATGAGCGTACGAAGTCTAATCATTACCGTTATACGCACTTAGACGTCCATTCTCGTATTACCCAACTTTATAAAAAGAAAAATTATTAAATTGACTCCTCGTCGTCTTCATTCATTAACATATCCTCAACAATCTGGATTAGTGCGTCCTCGTCACCCGTATCCTCGGCTTTCATTAATGCATCCTCAACCTCATCAATATCATCGCCGGTCTCCTCGTCTCTCATTAACATATCCTCAACAATCTGAATTAGTGTATCCTCATCACCTGTCTCCTCGGCTTTCATTAACGCATCCTCAACCTCATCGGGATTTGTTACAGCATCTACTTCCTCAACCTCATCGGGATTTGTTACAGCATCTACTTCCTCAACCTCATCGGGATTTGTTACAGCATCTACTTCATCTTTCTTATCATCATTGTTTACAGTATTCTCTACTTGTTCTGTGATAGCGGGTTCATCGTCTTCGTTTGGGGTTATGACTTCTCCAATAGGATTTGTATTATTTACTAACTTAGCTTCTTCATCCGAGTTATCTTTTATGGGCTCGTCTTTCTTACAAAAAAATGATACAATAAAATCCATTATACCTTGAAATATATAACTTACACCTTTTAATTCGTTTCATTGAAATATGTAAAATATTAGATTCGTCTTGGACGATAATATAAATCTTGGGTAAATTCTATGTATTTGCATATATATTTTTTAATATCATTTGGTAAAGGGAGTGTAAATATTTTATGTACTTTTTCAATAATATCTTTTGGTGGCAATAATACTTCATAAAAGTTATTTACAGAACTAACCATAGTTTTATTTCCATCTATAATAAACTCTGTTTCCAATCTTGCTCGGGACAATAACACTTTTAGGCCGGTGTCATATGAATACGTGCGTCCACGAATATAATTTGAAGACGCGAATGTCCCAATCATATAATTGCTATTTGGTATTCTTAAATCGTTTGTTAAATTCCATTGAATATCAATCATATACCTTTTTCCGGGTATAAGGTCATATGCTTTTATTATTTTAGATAATGGCATTATTATTATATTACTATATTTTTTGATTCAACCATTTGAAATCTGACATAGTTTTACGTTGAATATTTACAAAATGTTGAAAAAGAATTGGTTGAAGATTTTGAAATTGGACATAAAATAAATGTCCAAAATGAAAATCCGCGATGGAGAATTTAAAACGCCTTTTTGTAAAAATACGATTTAGACTGATATGCTGTTATTTATGATTTTTTCTAATATTTTTGTTACCATAAAAAAATAAGTATATTGTTAGATAAAGGATTTAGGCATTTTTTCGGTTAGTATAATAAGGAAAGAATGCCTAATATCAAAAATGAAAAAAATGCCAATAATTATAGGTGTGAAATATGTAACTTCAATAGCAGCAAAATGAGTAATTATAATAAACATTTACTCACTCCAAAACATCAACGCCTAATGAATCCTAATGAAAAAATGCCATCCCACGCATATACTTGTGAATGCGGAAGAGAATATAAACATATGTCAAGTTTATGTAATCATAAGAAGAAATGTTCGTATGAAGAGTATAACAATGTCACTGAAGATATATCAGTGGAAGAAACTGTAAATGATGCTAATCCAGATACAAATGTAAAGGTGTTATCCAATACAATATTTGAGTTGGTAAAACAAAATAACGAATTCAAACAACTATTAATCGAACAGAACCACAAGATGATGGAAATGGCGGGAAATATGGGGAATAATAACAATAATACAGTAAATAGCAATAATAAATTCAATCTTAATGTATTTTTGAATGAAAAATGTAAGAACGCAATGACATTAAAGGACTTTGTCAAATCCATCAATATATCAGTACAGGATTTCATAGAAACGGGAGAACGTGGTTTTATAGATGGTATTTCTAATATAATTGTAGAGCGTATAAATGATATGGAAATACACGACCGACCACTTCATTGCACGGATTTGAAACGGGAAACTGTTTATATTAAAGATGAAGATAAATGGGAAAAGGACGACAATAAAACCAAGCTACGTAAGGCAGTTAAAGGCGTAGCCTACAAAAATGAACGAATGCGCCCTGTATGGTATGATTCAACACCGGATGTGGGTGTCATGGGAACCGAAAACTATGAAAAGTTCTTTAAATATTCAGAATCATCACTTGGTGGGTGCGGCCGGGAAGAAACCGAATTGTTTGAAGATAAAGTGATGAAGAACGTTCTCAAAGAAGTAACTATTGATAAAGAAAAACTATAATAACATAAACAATATAAAGATACATTCACTATATTGTTTGTGGGGGTAGGGTGAATAATGTGTATAATGTAAATAGTGTTAATATGCTCCTTTAGCTCAGTGGTAGAGCGCAACCCTTGTAAAGTGGTAAACATTCTCGTCAGGTTGCGGTCACGCGTTCGATCCGCGTAGGGAGCTTCATTCTCACATTGTTTGGAGATTCCCACCAGCCCCTTTAGCTCATCTGGTTAGAGCATACGCTTAGTAAGACCGTGTATATTGGTCCTTTTTAGCGTAAGGTAATGTGTTCGAGTCACATAAGGGGCTACAGACCTAAATATGTCTTTAAACTGTTTACAGCACGGTTGTCCGAGTGGTCTAAGGAGCCAGACTTAAGCGATTCTACAAGAATCTAAATTACCTGGTATTGTATCAATCCGCGTGTTCGAATCACGCACCGTGCAGCATAATGGTTTCAATATTTCCCAACTTAAAAATATTGTGGTGCCGGGTGAGAATACTTGCTCTTATAGTGTAGTGGTTATCACTGTTGACTTTGAAATACATTTTACATAAATTATGTTTACGCATAAATTATGTTTACGTGTACGAAACTCAACGAACCTGGATTCGAATTCCAGTAAGAGCGAATTGTTATCATATTTGCTATAATAATTTGATTGATTATTTCAGATTATTATAAAATACTTTCATACTTCCAAACATACCCCTTGCTTGATTGTCTTATCCCATTACAACAACGACTTATACACCCATTAGATGACCCAACATAATCAGCTGCTTGTTTACAAGAGTCAAACGAATTTAATCTATTTCCTTCAATGTCAAATTGTATTACTTTCCTATTTTTTTTAGATGCAATCTGTTTATATATTTCATCTTGACCTTCAGAGTTTGTATCACTTGAATTCATACTTTCATATTTCCAATAAAAACCCTTTCCTGTTTGATTTGGTTTAAGACAACAGCTAGTTATAGAAGACCGAGAAATACCAACATATTCTGCTGCTTCTCTACAAGTAGAAAACGAATTTAATCTATTTCCCTGAATATCAAATTGTATTATTTTCCTGGGTGTTTGAGTTATAATCTTCCGTTTTGTTGTTGGTTGACTATTTTTGAATCTTCCAGTTAATGGCGGGATTCCTAATTCAGATTTGGTTTCATTACTTTCAAACTTCCACCTAAACCCTGCTGCGGTTTTGATATCATCATTACAACAGTGTCCTATAGTAGAAGGAGAACCACCTACATATTCAGCTGCTTCCGTAAGGCTAATAAACGAATTTAATCTATTTCCTTCAATATCAAATTGTATGACTTTCCTATTTTTTAGTAAAGTCGCAGCAATTTTTCGTTTAGTTTCATCGTGGTGTTTTCCAGAATTTCCCCCCAATCGTATATTGTAGCCATTCGGCACCAAACACTTATATTGTTCGATGTATTTGATTTCCATATCATCTAATTGATTATCAAATGTTATACATACTAATTTGAATTCAAAGTTCTCAATACCATATTTTTTAAAAGCCGATTTTAAATATCGACACTTGCTGGTATTTTTTCGGTGGTTTCTCCATCTTGATTCTAAGTCTTGTGTGGTTTGTCCTATGTATGTTTTATTATCAATCTTGTTTTTGATTTTGTAAATATAACCCATTCTATATACTTACTAAACATTTTCTCTTTATATAAGTTTTTTGTAAAATCATATATAATACTTCTAAATATTATCATTCTGTTCTTTCTGGAGTTTTTCTTTCTTTTTTAAATAGGCTCGCCTTGCGTATTCCTTCTTTTTTTCAGGAGTGGGTTCGTATTTATAATTAGTATTTTTCTTATAATTGTTATTCCTTTCTTTAATGGCTTCTTTGTTCTTTTCATAATACTCTTTTCTGCTTGCTGGTGCGGTGTATTTTTTAAGGTGTTCTTTGGTAGCAAGTAATTCCTCTTCTAATTTAGCATTTTTTTCGATAAGTTCCTTTATTAGTGCTTTATCATCCATTCCAATAGTATATATAGAAAAAAACATTTATATTTGTTTGAGATTATTATAAAGCCTATAATGTATAAGACATGCTCCGAAACAATCGAACTTTAACTACAATTATATGTTGCATATTGATAATAGTATTTACAGCGCTATTAATACGGTATTTTTTAAATAAAATGGATACTCATTTGAAAGAAGGTCTAAAAAATAACAATAAATCAACAAATCTAGTTGTGACTTTAAATAGTGATAGTGATGTCCCAATTGAGAATGGAACCGACGAAGGTAATGGAATTCCGGCAAAATACGAGTATGAAATAACGTCAATCTCATCTGACGGTACAAAAATAGACGAACGACCTACTATATTTAAAGAGAACACACCTCAACAAGTAACATTGAAATCAATACTTACAGACACAAAAGAAGACCTTAAAACCCAAAATAGTTTTATAATAATTTCCCCAAAAACAGCAACCGTATTTCCGAATAGTTTTAAGTTAAAACTGGAAAATAATGTAGATGAAAATAAGATACAGTTCGATTTATGGGGAGATACATACATAAATAAAAATGAACCACGACCAACAGGAAATTCCAATACAATAATTGGTAATCATAACCTACCCTCTTACATACTGTCACCTGAGGATGAAGGTAGTTCATTATTTTCTTATAACAAAATACTATTTTCGGATGGATGTTTTAAAAAATCAGGAAAAGATTGTATTATGAATAAGTTAAATATAGGAAACAATATAATAAATGTGATTCAATCGGGTGGTATATTTGATAATAAAGGACAGAAAATCGGAAATGCGACAAAATCAAATAAACGAAATACAATTTCAATGGATACTATAGAAATTGATATTGAGAACCATAAAGAAGTGACAGGGATATTGTTATATATAGGACATACTACAAAAATGTAATCTATAATGAATACGCAAAATATTAAATATTTCTATAATATAAGTATTTAATGAAATTAACAAAACAAAATGCAATATATTTTATCATCATCTTAGTATTATTATGTTTGGTGACATTTGGGTATTTTTATCGCTATAAAGAACCTCTTGACAATTTAGATGAAATGTTAGAAGGTGGTAATAGTTGTGATGGACCATTTGGATGTAAAACCCCTGACGAAATAAAAAAAGAAGGCGCAAAGAAACTAAAAGAAGAAAATGAGAGAATATCAAAGCCTCCATCGTCACCTCCAGATATTGTAGATAATAATTTACAAATTACATTAACAAATTTAACCCCCCCAGCGAAACAAATAAAATATAAACTTCCCGACAAACCAACAAATCCTTTCTTAGGTCGTCCTATGGGAATAGGTGTAAGGGCTATGGCGTTTGATTATACAAAACTGTTAATAGAAAAACAAGTATTGAGTAATACAAAAACAGATATTTATATGTTAGATGTAGACCCAAAATCAATGGGCCTTATGGATGAAGCGAGTTACACTATAACAACAATGTCCGTAAACCATTCTGATAATAAACAACCATCGTATACATTCAATGAATACATTCCCCGTAATAAGTCTTTGAATGAAATTTACAATAAAAAGGATAAATTTATAAATGATGTAGACAAAAAAGTAACTGTTAGTGAGAATACGGAATATAGTATGTATACAAACCCAAGTAATAGTAATGTAAATATGAAGCTCGATAAAGCCAAACCCAATAATAATTTCATTTTAATTAAGCCTGATACAAATGACACATTTCCCAAAAAGTTTCAATTAGAAATAAGAAACGATACTATCAAGAATAGTCAATTATTATCATTATGGGGCGATTTAGTTTTAAATAAAAACAAACCACAACCAAATGGAAATCCAAATAAAATATTAGACATAGACACTCTTTCAAAATATACCGAAGCCGCATCCCGAACTGTATTTGGTTATAATAAAGAGGTTTTCGGGGACTCGTGTTTTGAATTAGAGAATGACGTTTGTAAAATAGGTGATGTAGATGTAGGTAAACGGTGTATTAATATAATACAATCTGGGGATATTTATGATGAAAAAAATAGTAAAATAGGAAGTGTATCGAGAACTGAAGCAACTGGTACGGATAACCCAGTCGAAAAAATAATTATAAATGTAGATAATGATAATATAACTGGTCTGTTATTATATGCATCATATCTGATGTAGAAATTTGTAAATATGTATGTAAGTATTTACAAATTAGAGTGCTTTACGGTGGTCTAACACATAAGGATTCGATTGTAAGTTGTTTAAAAACTCAGGGTTGGTTCTATCAGTTTGAATATTGGAGTATAGTCCCTTCTCGTTACCAGATAAACGTCCCATATTAGTTGTATCAGGTGATTTATATGGCATAGTTCCAGATACTTCTCGTGTATTTTTAAGATTTTCATCACGTGACACCTGACGAACATTCATCTTGGAGTTCATTAATGACATATTACCCTTTACCATATAACCATCAATAGTGCTAGATTTAATGTCATTATTGCGTTGATTATAACCAGATTGGTATGATGCTGGTTGTCTGGTTCCGTCACCCGCACCTGCTCCACCAGCATAGTAAAAATCACCGGTTTCGTTTCTGGTAGTATGTGCTACTTGGTGAGATGTATTTTGGTAAGCACCGCCATTTTGGTTGGCATTGACATTAAGATGATTTTTGGAGTTTTCAGTAGTTTCACGCATAGTGGTAGGTAATTTATCAGATGGGTTGAAAATATATGTTTGTGGAACATTTGTTCCAGGGTTTTGGTAAGGTCTTAATGTGCCAATCACATTTTCTTTTCTGGATGGGCGCAAAATATCCATAATAGGTGCTACTGCGGCACCAATGCTTCCACTAACCATACCAAAATAACTATCTTGTTTGTTGGCACTTCTATTATTGGGATATGCTTGTTTGGATTTAATCCCGTAATCAGACTCAGTTGGTAAATATTTACCCTGTGCGCTAGCAGCACCCATTTGAGGAGCACCTAATTGCTGGTTTGTAGAT
>Ga0233426_10001850_pt1 | contig 18495 bp, 16 predicted proteins | sample SI_118_April2016_6_FD_179875 | JGI IMG/M metagenome (GOLD analysis project Ga0233426, IMG submission 179875) | Seawater microbial communities from Saanich Inlet, British Columbia, Canada - SI_118_April2016_10_MG | ecosystem: Environmental > Aquatic > Marine > Inlet | place: Canada: British...
ATATTTTTTAACGTGATGTTATGATCGTTTTTCATCATTTTTTCCTAAATTCTGTGAGTATTGGGATTAAAGTGCGGCTATATCAGTTTCTTCTTTTGAGCTATCAAGAGGCTCATTAGGGGAGTTATCACTGCTTTTCATAAAACTCACTTTCACTCCCATATCAGGTAAAACACGGGAATCAACTTCCAACAATTTAACCCGAACTTTAATACTCGCTTTTTGACGATCTGCAGTAGGAATAACAGCAACAACTTCACTGTTAATTCTCCATTGCGGGTAAGCATCCAATTTTGCGATAACTTTTTGTCCGGGGTAAACCCGATTGATATAGCTTTCGCCCACTTCTACTTCAATTTCTAACGAGCTCATATCAACAATAGTGCCGACACCTGTTCGGATAAAACCACCGCCTGAAGATCCTGCTGAGATCAATTCACCTACTTGGGCATTTTTACTGATCACAACACCATCGAATGGCGCACGAATTTTATGTTGGTTTAACTGATACTGCGCAAGCTCTACACGCTGTTCGGCAGAATGAACCATGGCTTGCTTATTGCGTATTTGAATAGCCAGCTGTGCATTTCTAAATTCACTGTCTTCGAGTAATTGCTCACTGATTAATTGCCGATTAGCTAAAGACTTATTGCGCTTAAAACGCAACGTTTGTTGTTTGAAAAGTAACGTAAACTCATCAAAGCTTGCCTGCTTTGCCGATAGTTCAGCTAAAGCAAGTTGATAGGAAATAGCTGCTTGTTTATCATCAAGTTCAGCGAGTATTTCCGATTTACTGACGCGTTGCCCTTCTTCAATGTTCAAACGGTTTAACTTACCCGTTACACGTGACGAAACGGTAGCAATTCGTCTGGCAACGACATGACCACTTGCATCAAGAACGATATTATTGTTTTTTTCTGTGATTTTTTTATCAGTAATAAAAGAGGATCTGGACTGAATATTTGATTGCTTCAATTCATTGAGTTGTGTTTTATTGGTGAGAACATGTGAAGCTTTTTCAGTAGCGGTTGTTGGAAAGAAGAAACTCTGCCCTACAAAATATAAACTACTACTAAGCAGGGTAAGAATAACAATGCCCGAATAGTTAACAGACCACCAAGTCGTTTTCACTTCTGGTGTTCTATCAATGCTAAGTTTAGACAGTTCTAAAGGGGGGTTACTATTTATGGTCATTCTATTCTCCTACAAAGTTTGTAAGAGAATAAGAAAAAGAGTGATTAGAAAACAGTGCCAAAAGTCATTGGTGTATGAAAAGATAAATTTATGAAGTGGTAAACTGACAAATACCTTGTTTTATATTAATTCATACTAAAGTCTAACTGAACAGTGGCATATGCTTCTATAGGCCTGCCATCTTCAAATTTAGGCGCATAACGCCATTCTTCTATTGCTGCCAAAGATGACCTCTCAAATCCCTTACCTCCTTCAGAATCTAATATTTTGATTTCTGTTACTGTGCCAAAATCAGAAATAGTAAAGCCTATTTTTACCCAACCTTCTTTTCCTCTACGAGCATCAAAAGTGGGGTATTTAGGGTTAATTCTAAATAAAGGTCTTTGCTCTTGGCTGTCATTCCAAGGCGTCATTGAACCAATAGCAATACAATGCTTGGTTGCTTCATCACTTTTACCCGATTTTTCTAGAGCGTCAATTAAAAAAGCATGAGTGTTAAGCTCTAAAGGGTGAGTCACTCCTTCTAAGGAGTCAAATACAGGTAAATTAGCCTGCCAGTTTTCAATAGCTTTGCTATATTTTTTTTGTGCGGCATGATACTTACCAGCATAAAAATTAGAGTTAACCACGCGCTTATCATTTTTAAGTAACTTTTCTGTAAAAAACGTTTGTGCGGTTAAAATAGCATTACTTTTTCTAGAGCCTAGACGAAGTAATGCTATACCTGCTTCTAGTTGTATTTCAGCATTGAAATAAGGATGTTCTTTTTCAAGATTTTCTGCAATATCTAAAGCTTTTAGATAATAATCAATGGATTTCTTCCTTTTATCATAAGGTAGAGATTGCCCCAAAAGGATATATATTTCAGGAAGTTCTATTGCATTGTTTCCATATTCATTTTTGAAAATATTTAACGTGTTTAAAAGTAAAGGAGTTGCTTGTTTTTTTTGTTTTTTATTGAGGTGTTGTTGAGCCAATATCAGCGCTAAGTTTGCTGTATTGATATTAGTTTCACCATAGAACTTACCACCTAATTGATATGCTTCTTTCGCATATTTAAATTGCGCATCTTCATCATTACTTTTTACCGCATCTTGATATGAATAGTAGGCAGTTTTAAACTGGCTATTTAATATATTCTCTGATTTGGCGTTAGAGTAAAATGAAAAAATCATTAATATTGCTAAAGATAAATAAGTCCATTTTAAAAGCATTGGTTTTCCTTACACATTGATTATTATTAAGTTAAAGTCCGTTGAGCCTATTAATATAATTTCACGTTTTAGAAAATAATACTATTAAATAATGAAGACGTAGGTATTAAATATAAACGGCAGTAATAAGCTTGAAGGATGGTTTGAAGATGATGTTAGGCTTTTTAAACATTCCGATATAGATCGAAGACGTTTTTAGTAGAATTATATAGATTATCACTATTTGCCCTAACCAAATAATTTCGACTATAGTTTACTGAGTCGATGCTAATAATTAGAGGGTTTTATTGTGATAAATTTTATTTCGTTATTTTTATTTTATCTCGTTATATTTCCATTATCGGCACAAGCAACATCAATTCAAGTTTCTGGAGCGCATTGGAAGGGTTACATAGAGCCGAATGATAAGGGAATCTATGTAGATTTAATAAAGCTTGTTTATAAAGATGAAGCTGTAAATTTCGATATTGGTAGCTTTGCTAGAGCTAAGCGCATGTTTAACGCAAAAAAATCTGATGTTTTAGTTGGTATTTATGAAAGCGATCTTTTGGATTTTAATGATGTTGTATTACCTAACCATCACCTTGACATTGAATACCCAACGATAGTTATATTTAATCCAAAAAAAAATAAAATCAATAATATAAACGACTTAAAGGGGCTTACTGTATCTTGGTTTGAAGAATATGGTTATGAAAAGCTCATTCCCGAAGAAGCTATTAGATATCCATTTAATGACATTAATTACGCTTTTACGTTATTAGTATCTGGTCGAGTTGATGCCATAGTAGATCATGACTATAACCTAAACGAAAGGGAAAAACTTATTTTTAAAACATGGGAATTAGCTCCCGAACGGCCTATTTGGCTAGCATTTCAAGATACTAAAAGAGGTAAAAAATTAAAAAATTTATTTGACGAAAGAATCAAATATTTAATAAGTACAGGCCAAGTAAAGAAAATTTTTGGTGATGAATATGAAAGAGCGAATTTCGATAAAGTTTACCCAAAAACAAATAAATAAAATCTCATTAATACCACGCACCTAAAATATTGATTCGTATTTACAAAAACCACCGTAAAAATCCTACCAGCTTAACTCGAAATCAGATACTTACTTTCCTCGTTTAATGAGTTTTATGGTGAATGCGCTCAATGGTCCAATTAAAACTGAACTGGTTAGGTTTTTCGATGTTGTCCATGGCAGCTACTCGTTAACTAAGTTAGTTGGCATCTAAACATTTATTTTTCGCGTTAATCGTCAAGTAAACTTGCTTTTGCATGGTATGACTTTCGAAACTCTGTGGGAGTTTTACCGGTTTCCTTTTTGAATACTTTATAAAAAGAGGAACGCGCATTAAATCCAACCCCAAAGGCAATATTTAGCACAGTATCTTCATTTGCAATTATTTTGGGTTTTGCTGTTTCTATTCGCCATTTATTTACAAAATCAAAAAAATTTGTCTCCATCGTTTCATTTAATGTCTGGGAAATATAATTGGGCGAAATAGCAACATGCCGTGCTAGCTTATGTAACGATAGACTGGGATCTAAATGTAACTGTTGCTGACTCATGGCCGCGATAATTTTGTCTGCAATTCGTTTCGCCTGCACTTGACCAAGCGCGGAACGTTGATACTTTTGATCTGTTGCTAAATCAGTGTTTTCAGGTACTGATATATCAGGAATTTTTTCAGTGTACCGTCCTTCAAAGCCAGGCTTTTGTCTTAACCCCCAATAGGCCATAGTCCACACGAGTATCAGCAATAGCATTGTGCCGAACCTGTAGCCAAACAATGAGTTCTCTTGAATTAATGTTGACATTAAGCTTGATAAAGAAAATAGCCAAGTACCTGAAATAATGATCAATACCCAAGTTAACCAGCCTAGTTCTCGTTGCTCATTACTTGCGAATAAGTCTTTGAGTTGCTTCCTATATTTAGCTAAACGAATAATGATACGGATAACATAGTATCCGGATTGCACAGCCCACAGTAACATAGCTAGAAAAATGCTTACTACTACGGCAAGTGGAAATCCGCTGTCAATATCTGACTCTTCACTAAAGAGTGTTTGGCGCATTTCAATCGGCAAACTAACAATCAACCCCATCACAATGAGACCAAAGATGAATGGGCAGAGCTGAACCAAGTGTTTAGCTTGCATTTGCCAAGGCTTATCTGAAGTAAGCCCTTCAACATAAAGCCATAACGCTGGACCAAGAAGTAACCATGCAGGAAATATTGCAGCGATGTAAATCGTGCTCCATGCAGGTGTAAAAAAAAATACTGCTGGGCCTAAGGTAATAACACCATTAGCAACAAAGAAAATAGCCAGTGGAAAGTATGTTTGGGCATAGAATGCGCGCGACAAAAGTTGAGGGAGACAAAAACAAATTTGACCTAATATTAGCATTGTAATGGCAAGTACAACCAAATCGTCCAAGACTACTTCCTCTTAATGTTTTTGTATTTTTATAATAACGCCTGCTGATTGTATTGGATCTGGTGCGATCAAAACAATAAAAAGTGTCCGCCCTTATAGTCTCAGACGACTTCTGCCTCAATAACTGTAAATATCACACACCGTCGTTGTTACTGCATCGACAAATAGTAATAACATTATGGATGATCAATTAACAAACAACACAGATTTTTAACTGTTGTTTTGAGTATTGACATTCCCCAATCTCTAAGGATGATTTTTAATGGATAACCTTCAAAAACTTGGTGGTCTTGCTGCACTTTCAATGGCTATTATTTACGTGTCTGCTTTTATATTTTTTGGTGCTTTTTGGGACTATCCTCCATCAGGTGCTAGTACTTTGCAAAAATTAGCTTTTCTGGAAGAGAATCAAGAGATTTTAACTATCGTTAACCTTATTATGTATGTAGTTTTTGGTGTTTTCTTGGCTATATTAGTGATTGCACTTCATGAGCGATTAAAAGGTAATGCTAAAGCGCTTTCACAAACGGCTTCAGTATTTGGCTTATTATGGGTAGGTTTAGTTATTGCTAGTGGCATGATTGCAAACATCGGGTTAGGGAATGTAATTGGGCTTTCCCTTAATGAACCTGAACTCGCTAGAACAGTCTGGCTGGTGGTAAATACGATTGTTGAAGGAATGGGAGGAGGCAATGAGATTGTTGGTGGTCTATGGGTGCTGTTGTTAAGCATCGCGGCTATTAAAGCTGATGATCTTTCTCGAAAGTTTAACTACCTCGGTATATTCGTTGGTTTTTTTGGAATTCTCACGATCTACCCTGCTGAAATTTTGACTGAAGTGTTTGGTTTAAGTCAGATAGTATGGTTCTCATGGTTGGGATTAATTATGTTAAAACAACCTTTAAAGCGACAGAAAATTCAGGTATAGATTATCCAGCGCGCTCAGTTGAGCATTGATGGCTAGCCTACATGATATTAGGTGGTCAGAGTCAATTTTATAGAGTAATTGTAATGAATGTTAATAAGCGACGGGTCGAATGTTATTGGGCGGCATAACCAATAACATTATGCCTTTAAACACTATAACTAACGCTTAATGAGTAGTGAATCTAGCCCAAGACAATAATAGTTCTCTAAAGTCTTCTAAGCCACAACTCGCTGATTCTTGATCGTCGAATTCAATATCATCAGCGCTGAGCGCCTCAGGTATCTCTTCAAAGCCATTCAGACTTGCGTTAGCAGCAATAGAAACATCTTTTTCAAGAATTCTAACCGTATACTCGCTACCAACTATTTCCTGCTCATGGGCACTTAAGTTGTCAGCTTTATCAATTGCACTCAATAAAGCGGTTAATTTTTCAAGACTATTACCTACTTCAACTTCTAACCAAGGACCAAAAACTTCATGCTCTAATGAGAATTTTGCTTTGGCATAGCGAGTGGTGGGATCATTTATGAATTCATATTCCATAGGATAACTCGAAAAGTTTTTGATACCTTCATTATAGAAGATTTATAGGATAAGGGGGAGTTAACATTCTCTATTCCTCCCCTTTAACCATATTATCGGCTAAACGTATTGCTCAGAAATTTAAACAGGCATTATTTTATCGGCAAATGCCTTTGCTTTAGAAAAACGTTTACTTGAACGCTCACCTAGTTTAACGAGCATTAAATAACAAAACGGCACCAAAAACAAACTGGTAAACGTTGAAAATAATAAACCACCAATAATTGCCACTGCCATCGGATAAGCAGCACTGTCACTCGATGCTAGTGCTAGAGGCACCATGCCGATAATTGTTGTCGCTACGGTCATAAATATAGGTCTAATACGACTGACACAAGCGTCAATAATGGGTGTGATTATGTTTTCAGTATTTACTTTTAGTTTGTTAATTTGATCTATAAGTACAATACCGTTATTAACCACTATTCCCATTAAAATTAACATACCGATCATGCCTGTATCACCCAGGCCCATCCCTAAAATGGCAAAGGTCCAGTACACACCAATAAATGCTAAACCGATAGAAGACAAAATAGCAATTGGCATTAATAGCGATTCAAAAAGAGCGGCCATTACAATAAAAATAAGGGCTAAGGCAAGCAACATATTCATCATCATATCTTTCGCTGCTTTTTCATCTTGCGCAAACTGCCGTCCTAAGTTCCAATCATAACCAGAAGGAAAAACAATATTATCCATAACTTCTTGTATTTTTTCTGACGCTTCAAAACGACTTAAATCAGCTAAATTGATAGAAATTTCTAACGTCGTTCTTTGTTGTAAACGCGTAATTTGATGCATGACTGGTTGCGTATCAAAAACAACTAATTGCTGTAAAGTAATAACCCTACCTTTACTCTCATAGATAGGTAACTCTTTGATGAGTTCAAGAGGAACAGCTTGTTCAGCGTTATATACCAAACGAATATCAACTTCACCTAATTTTGCATCTCGAAATGACCTCAGATTTGTGCCACGAAGTGCGGTAGAAATACGACTCGCAATATCTTGGGTGTTTAAACCTAAACGTGATACTTTTTCGCGATCAATACGTAACACAAGCTCCATATTTTTATCTTCGCTACCAATACCAACTTCGGCAAAACCTTCCACATTACTTAACTGACTAATAATAGATTCACTCATTTCCATTAAACGTTTTGTCGAACTCCCGTTTAAGGTAACTTTTACCAGTTTTTCCTTTTGCTCTGACCAATCAAATGAAGGTCGAGCTATTGCAGTGTCTGGGAAACCTTTTTTAATGTCAGCTTTTAAATCATGAAGCGTTTTAGAATAACCGTCCTTCAGTTTAACGCGAGACATAGCAAAACTTGACCAAATGCGGCTATTCACTTGTTTGAATTCAAAGGCTTCTTGGTTGTCATATAAATATTGCTCCATTTCATCAACTAATTTACTGACATCTGCCAATTTTTGTTGCCCTTGAATATGGTAAACAATGTTGATTTCTTTCTCTGTTTTACCTTTTTCATTATTCACATTGACCATTTGTTTGGTAAACACACCGCTAATGCAAAGCAATAAAATGACCACTCCTGTTATTTTAGGGTGGGTGAGTATTCTGGTTAAATTGGGACGATACCAGCGGTCTAATTTTCCTTGTGTGACAACCGACGATAATGCCTTATTGTCGACACGACTCAGCATAAGTGGAATAGCTGTTTTTGAAATAATTAGCGAAGCAAAAAGTGGTAAACAAATAGCGACGGCTATTTGTTCTACTAAGATAGTAATAAAGTTTTCTTCACCCATAAGAAGTGGCATAAAGACAATCGTAGTGGTGAGAGTTCCGGTGATAATCGCAATACTCACATTATCAACTCCCTTAAGAATTTTCTCGACTGACGTTAATGCCTTTTCTTGTTGCTGAAGAATGCTTTCACAAATAACCACCGAGTTATCGATAAGTAACCCAACAGCAATAAACAGTCCGGCAAGTGTTAGCATATTCAAGGTGTAGCCCAGAAAGTACATACCTGCTAAAGCAAAGCTTAACGAAATAGGTACAGAAGCAACAACAACAAGTGTAATGTGGCTATTACGCAAAAATATAAATAAAACGATAAAAGATAAAACGATTCCAAGTGCGCCCGCTTTTAACAAGTCGCCTAATGACTCTTGAATTTCTTCTCCACTATTATCTTTTATGTCAATATTGATACCTTTAAAGTCATCTTCTTGGCGAAGCGCTTCAATGAGTATAGATATGTTATTGGTAACATCGACAACATTAGAATCAGACTCTTTAAAGACTTCTAAACCGACTGACTTCTTACGGTCTGTTCTTATTTCACTGTTTTTTGGCGGAGAAGCTAAGCTGACCTTAGCAACTTCACTTAACCGAACACCTGCCTTTACTTGAAAGTTTTTGATGTCAGCTAAACTTTGATATTCGCCCTCAGGTGAAACTCTAAACTTTCTGCCGCCGTTAAGAATTGCCCCCGATTTAACAAGAAAATTACTCTCTCGTAAATCTTGCACTAACTTCGCTTGATCAACACGATTCATGGCTAATTTTATACTGTCTAAGTGAATTTCAATGTTGGGCTTTACAACGCCTCGCATTTCAACCTTGCCAACACCTTGAAGCCGTTCGAGAGGGTTTTTAAGTTTTTTATCAATAAAGTCATAAGCCGTTGAAAGATTTTTATCGCCTGATAACACTATGCTTAACACGGGTATGTCTTGAGTAGAAAATTTTTCCACCCATACTTTCTGCACATCATCAGGCAAAAGATGGCGTACCATGTCAACTTTTTCACGTACATCCAATATTTTACTGTCGAGATCAACACCCAGACCCATAATGACCTGAATTGAAGCACTGTCTGCACGACTTCTCGATCGCAGTTCAGTGATACCACCTAAAGTAGAAACAGCTTCTTCTATCGGGCGCGTAATTAAACGTTCGACCTCTTCAGGTGTTGCGCCACTGTATGGCACATTAATGAAAGCAACTGGAATGTTAAGGGCTGGCCAACTTTCTTGCGGTAACAATTTACTGGCTATAAGACCGGTGACGAAAAGTGACAGCATCAACATTGCCGTAGTAACCGGGCGTTTTATCGCTAAGGCGGTTAACCAAACTGTTGCAGGTAAATCAAAAATACTCTGCTTTATACCTTTCTTTTTAGTGGTTGCAGAATTCATATTATGCCTCAGCACTATTTTTAGACAGTTCACTATCTGTTCTTGGATTCTCAGGATCATTGCATTCAACAATGTATTTCTTCCTGTCGAACAAGCTATACAGCACGGGAATTAACAACAAGGTCAGCACAGTAGCGACCAGTAAACCGCTCATTACTGTAATAGCGAGTGGCGCTCTTAATTCAGCCCCTTCCCCGCTACTGAACGCTAAAGGTGCTAAGCCTAAGATAGTGGTTAATGACGTCATGATAATTGGACGAAAACGTGAACGACTTGCTTGCATAATCGCTGTTAGTTTATCAACGCCCTTATGGCGTAGCTGATTAATTCTATCAACCAATACAATCGCATTATTCACTACGATCCCCGTTAACATGATTACGCCTATTAGCACGATAACGCTGATATTAGTGTCTGTAACGTACAAACCTAAAACAGAACCTAACACGGCAAGGGGAATAGAAAATAAAATAATGAAGGGATTTAATAACGACTCAAACTGCGAGGCCATCACTAAATAAACCAAAAATACAGCTAAGGCTAGCGCCATCATTAATGAAGAAAAAGAACTTTCCATTTCTTCATTTTGGCCGGCAACTTTTGCTTTAAGATTGAAAGGTAAATAGAGTTCTTTCACTAAGTCTTCAGCCTTAGCTGCCGCCTCAGATAAATCACCGTAAGCTAAAGATGCTGAAATAATAGCAACACGACTTTGATCAATGCGATTAATTTCATTAGGACCAATACTTTCAGTAATACTGGCTACTGAAGATAAAGGTAAAGATTTTGCTTGTTGTGAATTAACCGTTAGCTGACGGATCGCTTGTGCAGAATTTCTAGCGCTTTCATCTGCCCTGACTAAAATATCAACCTGCCTGTCTTGTAAGTTATATTTACTTGCTACCGAACCTGCGATTTTAGTTACTAGCTGATCCGCAATGTCTGAAGCCTTAAGCTCTAAACTTGCTAAACGTTCATTATCGAAACTGATTTTCAACTCAGGCTGCCCTGCTCGCAAACTATTATTGAGATCGATAAACTGTTTGTCCATCGACATTCTTTCCATTAACTGATCACTGTATTTTTTTAAACCCTCCAGATCGTATCCTGACAAAATAATTTGTAGAGGACGTTCCGTGGTGAACATTTCTGTTTGTACAATTTCGGCACTTACATCTGCCATCTGTGCAACTTTAGCGCGTACAACCGACTTCACAGCTTCAATATCATCACTGCTTTTAAGCGCAACTAGAAGCTGCCCCCAGTTTTCGCCACCTTTACTGGCTGAACTCATCATTAAGCTGCCACTTCCTGCTAATGAATAACTGTGTTTTACACGTTCATCTTTAGCAATTGTTGCCGCAAGGTCTTTCAAGCGTTTGTCTGTGATATAAATAGGTGTGCCTTGCGGCAAGGTTAATTCAATCGTAAATTCTGACTTCGCGACTTCAGGCACTAATTCAACAGCAATTCGAGGGAATAAACTCATTACGAAAAAAGCAAAGGCGATACTAAGGCCCACTAAAACCGCCCTATTTTCGAGGGACAATTTCAATAATCCACTGTAAGCAGATGCTATTTTTTCAAAATATAAGCTAAATACTCTATGCGCAGGTTTAAAAATAAAACTGACGACTTTTGTAAGTAAATTTGTAATAAGTAACAAAACTTTAGTTAATATTAACGGTAAATAATTAAACACTAATAGGAATGGAAATGCTGAAATTTGAATGATTATTTTAACAATTTTCTTTCTTGATGTAAGCGGTATATTAGGCGTTTCATTTTCTAATGTTTCATCGTTATTTTCGTCCAGCATTTTATCTTTACTAAATTGGCGCGATGCTAACATCGGAATTAACGTTAACGCTACGACCAAGGAAGCTAATAAAGCAAACGTAACTGTCATTGCTTGATCACTGAATAATTGTCCGGCGAAACCTGTAACAAAAGCTAAAGGGAAAAATACGGCTAAAGTGGTCAAAGTAGAAGCAATTACGGCACCAGATACTTCATCAGTACCTTTGACTGCGGCTTCAATTATACTTGCGCCTTTTTCACGATATCGTGCGATATTTTCGAGAACAACAATTGCGTTATCAACCAATAAACCAACGGCTAAAGCAATGCCTCCCAACGACATGATGTTAAGACTGATACTATTAGCGAACATTAAATTAAACGTGGCGATAATTGAAATAGGTATCGCTAATGAAATAATGATGGTGTTGAAAAAGTTACCTAAGAATAAATACAGGATGAGCATGGCAAGAAGCCCACCTAAAATAGCGGCACTTTTCACTTCATCTACGGCATTAACGATAAATTCAGATTGATCATAAATAACGGTAAAAGTAAGTTCTTCAGGTAAGGTTTCTTCAAGCTCGGCTAATTTATCGTTAACAGCTTTGGCAACGGTTACCGTATTCGCATCACCCTCTTTGTATATGGCAAGTTCAATCGCTTCATTGTTATTAATACGCGTAATATCTGTACGTTCTTTTTCTCCATCAATCACTTGTGCAATATCTTTAAGATAGACAGTTTTACCATCGGCTTGCTTAATAATCATATTACTAAGTTGTTCTAACGAAACAAATTGATTAACCGTTCGCACTAAATATTCTTGTTGACCGTCATACACGCGCCCCGCAGACATATTAATATTTTCACTTTGAATGCGTGAAACTATGCTTTGTGCTGTTATACCTCGTCGTGCTGCTTTTTCTTGATCAAAAACAACTTGTATTTCTTGTTGCAAACCACCACCTAACTGCACGGCAGCAACACCAGAAATAGTTTCAAGTTGTCGTTTTATTTCTTGTTCCGCAAATGTACGTATTTTTTTTAATGCGCGAGGATGGGTATTTTCAGTTGATAAGCCTAAACGAATAATGGGATCAAGTGCGGGATTAAAGCGCAGAATAACAGGCTTATTAACATCTTTAGGTAACGAAATAATATCGAGTTTTTCTCGAACATTTTGCGTAGCAAAATTCATTGCTACGCCCCACTCGAATTCAATAACCACATCTGACTTCCCAGCTTTAGAAATCGAATGTACTTTGCGAATACCTTTAACAACGCCTACTGACTCTTCAATAGGTTTACTGATTAATTGTTCAATTTCAGCAGGAGCCGCGCCAGGGTTTTCAGTTCTTACGGTTAACGTTGGATAAGAAAGGTCTGGCAACAAAGAAACAGAAAGACGTGAAAAACCTACCATGCCAAATAACATCACAGCGAGCGTAAACATCGCTACTGTAACTGGGCGCTTAACCACAGTACTAACAATACTCATAAAAAATAATTCCTTTAGATTTAACGATTAGGTAAAAGCAAAACCATATTCATTTGTTTGTGTCGCTTAACTTTCTGCCGCTTCCTTTACGGTATCATTATCAGTACTTTGCTTTATACTTTCTTCTTCAGGTTCTTCTTCGCCAATTATTTTCACTGGGCTATCAATTTTTAAACCTTGTTGACCTACAATCACTATGGGTTCTTCCGCGTTTAATGGCGTTAATATTTCAACAAAACCATTTTGTTCAAAACCGGTAACAACAGTAACTTTCTTTGCCTTATGATCTTGAATAACGAATAAGCTTGTTTCTGTGTCAGTTACAAGCAAAGCATTTTGTGGCACTATTTGCGCATTGTCATGTACATCAAGAGTTAATGACACTTTTGCGAACATGCCAGGCTTCAAGACATGATCATCATTATTCACTTTCAACGTTACTTTAAAAGTACCTGACTCTGTATCAATAATCGGTGAAATCAAACCGACAGTTGCTGGTACTGATTTTTCGTTAGCAGGGAAATTCAAATAAGCTTTTTGATTAATATGAACATTATTCATTTCAGATTCAGGTAAATAAACAACACCTTGCAAAGTATCTAATGCAACTATGGTGAACATTTCGCTCCCAGCGTTTGCGGTCATATTGCCTTCTTTAACCATTCTTGAAGCAATAACTCCTGATATTGGTGCCCTAACTTTAGAATCTCGCACTTTTATCTTGGCGACTTTTTGTTGGTTTTTTCTCGTTTTGACTAAGAACTCGAGTTTTTCTAAATCTTTAGTTGGAATTAACTGTTTGCCGTCTATAGGTCTACTTCGATTATATTCTGCAACGGCTGAATCAACATCTATGGTGGTACGTTCAAGTTCTAATAAATAATTTTCAGAATCAATCTCAGCTAATACTTGCCCTTTGACTACAGACATTCCCTCTTCAACAAGTATTTTCTCAATCATTCCATCAACTTTATTGGTCACTTTACTTTCAGATTTTGCTTCAAGTACCGCAGTAGTTCTATAGGTATTTGTTATGGTTCGATTCTCAACGAGCGTTGTTTCTACAGGTACCTTATATACTTTTTTTTCTTTCTCTTCGGTTTTATCTTCATTACAAGCGCTTAAAGCTGCAACTAAAAATAATGGTAATAATAATGAGGTTAAGAATGAATTCAGGCGCATAACGATCCGTTGTATTTATAATTATAATTATGCTTATTTTATCCGCATAGGTCACTAATATACAAATAGCTTTTGTTGGTTATTAAAAATTCAATTGTAACCAGTTATGATTATTAATATGCATAAATTTATTCAATAAAAAATGTCTAAAATGTATAACTGCGGCTAGAGTTTAATAAGCTATTTAGCAAAAATAAATATAAGGTGAATATGTCCAAATCAATGACATTCGAAAAAATGGGTGGGAGAAATAGCCTAATACATATAAATAAAATATTTTACGATAAAGTTTATAAACATCCGTGGTTAAAACAATATTTTGAACAAATTCCGCAACAGCACATTGAAGACCAACAAGTAGATTTTATGCAAAAAGTACTGGGTGGAGAAAACTTATATGTTGGAAAGGCTCCACCTTTAGCGCATATGCACATTTTAATTAATGAAGAGATTTTTCAAGTAAGGAAACAATTATTAGAGGAGGCCTTTGCTGAAGCTTTCGCTAAACAAGAACTTATTGATAAATGGCTCGCTTTAGATAACTCCTTTAAACGCGTACTTTTTAAAGATTCTTCTGCACAATGCAAAAGACGATTTAAAACTGATGATATTTTAGATTTTCCTAACCCACAAAGATAACGAACTTACTAAAAACATTCCTTTATTACTGACATTGTGAATAAAAAAGCACCAAATAATTAGTGCTTTTTATCATAGCTAAAGATTGATACATTTTATAATGTAAAGTTAGCCTCTCTTACTATTCTTGATTTAATTTGCTTTTGAGATTTTAGAAGCGATGACCCCTGGATCTTTTGCATCAAGATTGTGTCGTTTATGGTATTTTCCAACCGGCATACTCTTGACTATTCGTTGATTTACTACATTAGCGATAGGTACATAGTCAACAAGTGCCGTTGTTAGCGCTGTTGCAATCATGTCTGCAATCAAATTACCTGAGTTTCCAGAAGTATTATGTACTACAACATCATCATACTGCCATAAAGTTTGATTTGAAGTTGTTGACTTTAACTCAAACTTAGCTGCAACAGTCACATTACCGCCTGTGACATAATAATTAGTATCCCAACTATTTAGAGTAACAAATAAAACTGCATCTGCATTAAACATTTCTTTGAATTTACTTAAAGGTATATTACTGACTTGCTCGCCGTCAATAACACCTTCTCGTTGTAAAAACTGCTCAACAAATGGAATAGAAAACACATAATAACCTGATTCAGCAAGAGGTTTAGCTATTGTTGTAGAGTATAGTGCTGCGGCATCAGCCGCCGTTGTTAAATTAATAGCTGGAACTACCAGAATTGAAGCTGGCTTTTCACCATACATGATAGGAAAAGCTTCACCTTTAGTTACCGTTGTCGTTTGACAACCAGATAATATGATTAAAAATAATAAAGCAATAATATTCTTAGCCATTATTTAACCTCCATTTCTTTTAGCGCTAAAGCGACATACTTTTCAGACTCTGGAAATAATAACCTTTCTTGGTTAAAATGTTCTACAGCGCTGTTATTATCACCTTCAGTGACGAGTAACATGGCAAGTTCAAAGTTAATCCCCGGTGGAACTATCTTCTTCTTGCTTTTCGCATGATTGATTATTTTAATCAACTCCGCTTTATGCTCTAATTTTGACTGATTCGTTGGCTCTTTTGTATAGGAATACAACGTATCTGAGTAGTCTCCCCAATGGTAAATCGTTGTATTAGCACAGCCCGTTATAAAAAGAATTAAAACACTGATTATGATGTGATTAATGTTCATGGAACTACAACCTCAAAAGTATTGGAATTGGATACATAAATAACACGATTAACGATTACTGTACCTGAACGGGTAACTGTTAAGCTATGCTTACCTGTGGATATAGGAAAACGAGTCACCTCTTTTCCATTTAATGAAAATGTTTTTATAGCGTCCTTCGTAAGCTCAATTGGCGTCCCTTGATCTAAAACTAATTGGGTGTTTAAGAAGTTTCCTTCAAGTTGAAGAAACGCTGAATCGTTAACTTGATTTGTTGACTCAAAATTAGTGCTACAACCAACTATTAAAATTGAAAAAACAAATGTAAATATAATTTTTAACACAGTATACATCCTTATAATTCTCTGATTATATAATTAGTGAGGTTACTCTCGTCAATACTGCCAGAAACTAACTCTGTAATACTCAGTGAGTTAAGACCTTTTCCAATAAAATCTAGCACTTTAATTGTCGCAATCTTTTTACCTGGAAGTTCAATAAAGCTACCTGTTTGAGGGTTTTTTATTTTTTTACCTTTTTGTAAAACCTGAAATTTATCATTTCGATTTATTCCTTGATCTTCACCTCCAGACATAAACAATTGATTATCTTCATTACTGAGGAAGTATGCCTGCCAAGGAGAATCTAAAAGATTTTCCATTATGTTTGATACTAACTTAGAAATAGCCGCTGAGAGAGCTTTATCATCAAGAGAGGTATTGTAACCCGCTCGTTCACCAACCCCTAGTACATGGTTTGCTTCAGATAAAGCTTCACCTGTAGCTTCTTCAGAATATACAACTTGAGAAGTTTTTGTATTCACTAAACGAATATTTACGGTGACATTAGCTTTTTGAATTTTATTTCTTGAAAAAACACCAACTTCACTTGTTGTAGAGCGTCCGTATTCAGAGACTGAACCTATGATCATAAAATCTGCTGCAACGGTACTTTTCTTTTCACCGTTGAGTTTATTTTCATGATCCAACGCAGCTAAGTCTGTACGTTCAAGCATTAAAAACTTACCACTTTCAGTTAATCGGGCTGATAGAATATCTGATGCTTGTTTACCAATTCGATTATTGCTTTTATCAACTAAGAAGCTGTTGCCACGTTTCGTTTCATCACTAAAACGACTTATTGCCACGACTCGTTTAAGTGACTTTTCAACTGGTTGAGCTAAGACTTTACTTACTTGTGGAAGTTGATTTACAGGGGTATTAATTGTACTTCTAGTTGAAGATGTGCATGCTGACAAAGCAATACAACTTATTGCTAAAAATATATGTCTAATGTTCAATGATTTAGTCCTTTATTATAAATTCATTTCGCGGCAATACTGTCATTTAATGATTAATAATTCAATATAATTTTTACTAGTCATTAACATAAGAAAACAAATGTTAGAAGAAGCCTTTATTGAAACTTTCGCTAAACAAAAACTTATTGATAAATGGCTCGCTTTAGATAACTCCTTTAAACGCGTACTTTTTAAAGATTCTTCTGCACAATGCAAAAGACGATTTAAAACTGATGATATTTTAGATTTTCCTAACCCACAAAGATGACTATCTGCTAAAGCTAAAAATATTCATATGGCTTTCAAAAGAGAATAATTAAATTTAAAGCCCGAACTTAATGCATTATGATTAACAGAAAAATTTTATCTTATTATCAAGGTTGTTGAATGTTTCTCATTAAATTTCTCCCTTTAGCCATTTTTACGTCAGCTTTATGTGTACTTCCTGCCATTGCCAACGATAAAGGTGAATCACCTGTTCGTGAACTCACAGGCTTTGAAAATTTAAATGAAAGTCAACCATTATGGGAGTTTGGGGTTGGTGGCGGCGCTGTTGAAGTAGCTGATTACCCTGCTTCCGGCGAACGAAACTTTATCGCTTTAGCGGCTCCGTATGTCGTTTATAGAGGCGATGTGTTTCGTGTTGGTGGAGAAAATGGTATGCGTGCGGTGGTTGTTGAAACCAACGATTTTGAATTAGATTTATCCTTTGGAGGGGCATTCCCTGCCGACAGTGAAGACAACACTTCGCGAGCCGGCATGCCTGAATTAGATTTCCTTTTTGAAGTAGGCCCGCAATTAATTTATCGCGTTAAAGATTATAAATTTAAGAACGGCGGAGATGGGAGGTTAAAAGCTCGGTTACAAGCAAGAGCAGTTTTATCGACTGATTTTAATAGAATAGATGGTCGAGGCTTTGTTTTCGAACCCACTATTTCTTACCAACAACGCGGTGTTATTTTTAAAGAAACGGGGTTAAGAGTAGCATTCAGTATGAGTCAGTATGAGTTACGCTTCAGAAGAATTACAAGATTATTTTTATCAAGTTGATCCTGAGTTTTCAAACAGAGATCGCATTAAATATGACGCAAAAGGTGGTTATTTAGGATCAGAACTTTCTCTGGGTTTGTCATTCCCGATTCGTAAGAACATCCGAGGCTTTTTAACTGGCACAGCAAAATTTCATCAAGGTGCAGCGAATCAAGATAGCCCACTCTATGAAAAAGATATAACCTATAGCTTTGGTATAGGATTTGTTTGGCGATTGTACCAAAGTGATGCTAAAGCAAGTTGGTAGGTATATGAAGTCAGAATGTAGTGGTCAACTAATTTTGGCCACGGATTTGTATTCAAGCCAGTATCTTTTCTCTGACTCATTTGGTGTTAGTCCACCGTTATAACTGTGTGGCCTG
>Ga0233426_10001855_pt1 | contig 18471 bp, 19 predicted proteins | sample SI_118_April2016_6_FD_179875 | JGI IMG/M metagenome (GOLD analysis project Ga0233426, IMG submission 179875) | Seawater microbial communities from Saanich Inlet, British Columbia, Canada - SI_118_April2016_10_MG | ecosystem: Environmental > Aquatic > Marine > Inlet | place: Canada: British...
AGCCATTAAAAAAAATAATTTTAAAAAATGTTTCGAAAAACAATATAATTAAAAAAATAAGTAAGTTTATTTCTAATCAAGGTTTATCTATTTAATCTAATGAACATTTATGCTTTATCTTCAGGCAGAGGGCCATCTGGAATAGCAATAGTCAGAATTTCAGGAAAGGATACACTTCAAGTTTGTAAAAACTTAACTAAATTAAAAGAGCTTAAATTAAACGAAGTTAATTATTGTAAATTTTATGACCCCAGAAATAATAACATTATAGATCCTGAGGCTTTATTATTGTGTTTTCCTGGCCCAAACAGCTATACAGGTGATGACTTAGCAGAATTTCAAGTGCACGGCAGTAACGCGGTAATAAATGCTTTGTTAAAAGCATTATCAGAACAGAATAATTGCAGATTGGCTGAGCCAGGAGAATTTACTAAAGTTGCTTTTCAAAATGATAAAATAGATCTTTTAAAAGCTGAAAGTATAGGTGATTTAATTCATGCTGAAACAGAATTACAAAGGGAACAAGCTGTTAAATTAGTTCAAGGCAATGCTTCTAATTATTATAATGATTTAAGAGAAAAATTAATTAAATCACTTTCTTATATAGAGGCTAAAATAGACTTTGCTGAAGACGATCTTCCAGAAAAAGTTTTAAAAGAAGTTCATAAATCTATTAAAATTATTTATGAGGATATTAAAAAAATTTTAGAAGATAACAAAGTTGGTGAAAAAATAAGAGATGGATTTAAAATATCTATTATAGGAGAGGTAAATGCAGGTAAATCATCATTACTAAACTTATTATCTAAAAGAGAAGTCGCAATAGTTTCTGAAGAAGAAGGAACTACTAGGGATGTTATTGAAACCTTTCTCAATATAGATGGATACCCTGTTATTTTAGCTGATACGGCTGGTATTCGAGAAGCTAAAAATGAAGTAGAGAAGAAAGGTATTTCGCTTGCTTTAGGCAAATCAAAAGAAGCTGACTTAAATATTATCGTGATCGATAACTCATCGAAAGTAATAGATAATAAGATCAAAGATCTTATAAATAAGGATTCAATAGTTCTTTTAAACAAGTCAGATATTAAAGAAACTCAAAACCACAAATTCGACGCTGATACTATTTTGGTTTCTGTAAAAAATAATAAAAATATAGATATTCTAATAAAAAAACTTAAGGAAAAATTAAGTAAAAAATTTACCTCTAATAATAGTGCTTTGATATCTAGAGAAAGACACCGAGTTAAGCTAAATGACTGTTTAAAAGAAATAGATAAGTTCTTAAAAAAAGATCAAAATAAAGATATAGAACTGGCCGCTGAAGATTTAAGAATGGCAACGCGACATCTCGGAAGTATAGTCGGCAAAGTGGACGTTGAAGAAATATTAGGCTCTATTTTTAACGATTTTTGTATAGGTAAATAATTTACATATCCAAAAATACATCTTGTAAAATCAATTTAGACAGATACATTCACATCATGATCAAACAAGACTTTGATGTAGTAGTTATAGGCGGGGGGCATGCTGGATGCGAAGCTGCTGCTGCATCCGCTAGAATCGGCGTCAATACTGCTCTTTTTACACACAAAATTGATACAATAGGAGAGATGTCTTGCAATCCTGCAATAGGTGGACTTGGCAAAGGTCATTTGGTTAGAGAAATCGACGCCCTTGACGGTGTTATGGGAGTTGTAGCTGATAAATCAGGTATTCAATTTAGATTGTTAAACAGAAGTAGAGGTCCAGCAGTCCAAGGTCCAAGAACTCAGTCTGATAGAGCTCTTTATAAAGAGCATATGCAAAAAATATTACTTAATTATAAAAATTTAACTGTAGTGGCCGACCCAGTTACAAAATTTATTTTTGATGATAACGAAAACAAAGTTATTGGTTTTTTATGTCAAAGTGGAAAAGAAATTAGGTGTAAGCAATTAATTTTGACTACAGGCACATTCTTAAATGGATTGATTCACATCGGAGATACTCAAATACCCGCTGGTCGTTATGATGAGAAACCATCCACGGGGTTAAGTGAACAGCTATCTAAGTATGAAATGAAAATTGGTAGACTAAAAACCGGAACTCCTCCAAGATTGGACGGTGATACTATTAATTACGACGATTTAGAAATGCAGCCAGCAGATGATGATCCTTATTATTTTTCATTTTTAACAAATAAACTTCATAATAAACAAATTAAATGTGGAATGACTTATACTAATAATGTTGTTCATAAAATCATTAGCGATAATATTTCGAAGAGTGCAATGTATTCAGGCAATATCAAAGGTGTTGGCCCCAGATATTGTCCTGCTATAGAAGATAAGATTGTAAAGTTCAAAGAAAAAGAACAGCATCAAATATTTCTTGAACCAGAAGGATTAAAGGACAATACTGTTTACCCAAACGGTATTTCAACTTCATTACCAGAAGATGTGCAGCTTCAAATATTAGTTAATATAAAGGGTTTAGAGCAGGTTAGGATGAAAAGAGCCGGTTATGCAATAGAGTACGATTATGTGGATCCCAGGGAATTAAAAATAACTTTAGAAACTAAGAAAATTAAATCTCTATTCTTGGCTGGTCAAATTAATGGAACAACAGGGTATGAAGAAGCTGCAGCTCAAGGGCTAATCGCTGGTGCCAATGCTGCGCTTAAAGTTAAAAATACAAAAGAATTTATCTTAGACAGATCGAATTCTTATATCGGAGTTATGATAGATGATTTAATAACCAAGGGTGTATCTGAACCATATCGAATGTTTACTTCAAGAGCCGAATACCGTTTGACTTTACGAGCTGACAATGCCGATCAAAGGTTGTCTGCCTATGGAATATTAAATAATTTAGTTTTATCGGAAAGGAAAAATTTTTTTTTAGATAAACAAAAAAAATTAGTTTTGCTCACTAAATCATTGAAGACAAATTTTATTTCACCTAATGAAGCAAAAAAATTTGGTATTAAGATTGCGATGGATGGTGTTAAAAGATCTGCTTTAGAGGTTATAGGCCAAAGAAATGTAAATATGGCAAAAATAAGGCAAGTATTTAGTAGTGTACCCCTGTTTGAAAAGTCGTTGGATAAGCAGGTTGAAATCGACGCCCATTATCTGGGTTATCTTGGCAGACAACTTAATGACATTAGATCTTTCAAAAAAGATGAGGCTATACTCATTCCTAAAAATATAAATTATGAATCTTTAAGTGGTTTATCTAATGAAATAAAATCTAAATTAATAGATATAAGACCTAACACCTTAGGACAGGCTTTGAGGATAGATGGTGTTACCCCTGCAGCTGCAATTATTATTTTATCTCACATAAAAAAGGTTAAATACAAAGCTTCCGCTTAATGAATGACGAAGAAGCTATAAATCTACTAAAAACTGATTTAAAATTTACAGTTAACGACATCGATAAATTAGAAAAATTTAGAAATTTACTACTTAACTATAATTCTAAACATAATCTTATCTCTAAAACTACAGAAAACGCTATATGGTGTAGACATATTCTAGACTCTGCTCAGTTATTGAAGTTTTTTAACATTAATTCTAATGCTAAATTAGTAGATTTAGGAACAGGAGCTGGTTTTCCAGGCCTTATATTGTCATTATTCAATAAAAATAATCAATTTCACGTGAAACTCTATGAAAAATCACCAGTAAAAAGAGATTTTTTGGCTGTAATTAAGAAAGAGTTAAAACTAGATTTTGAAATAGGTGGAAATATTTATAATAGCACAATTGAGGCTGACATAATAGTTTGTAGAGCATTTAAGAAATTAGACCAAATAATTAAAATTTCACGTGAAATGGTGACAAAAAAACATAAAATAATAATTTTAAAGGGCAAGAATGCACAAGCTGAAATAAATAATGTATCATTAGGTCATAATTACAGTTATAAACTAGAGAAAAGCATCACAAATAATGATTCGAAAATAATTTTAATCGAAGTAGTGCAAAATGAAAGCCAGATCCACAATAGCAGTCATAAACCAAAAGGGCGGAGTAGGTAAAACAACCACCGTCATTAATTTAGCGGCTTCATTGTCCATTTTGGGTCAAAATAATCTTATTATAGATTTAGATCCGCAAGGAAACGCAACTACAGGATTGGGTCGATCAAATAGTAACGAAGAAAACAACATTTATAATTTATTAATTAAAAAAAAAAATTTAGAAGAAGTTATTCAAAAAACGGAGATAACAAATTTAGATGTTATTGGATCTAATGTAAATTTGTCTGGTTTTGAAGTTGAAACAGCAAATGATTCAGGCAGAGCATTTATTTTAAAAAAAATTCTGGAATCAGAAAATATTTTATTATCTAAGTATGATAATATTTTTATAGATTGTCCCCCATCTCTAAGTTTATTAACTATAATGGCTTTAGTAGCATCGAAGGAATTGTTAGTGCCACTACAAACAGAGTTTTTTGCTTTAGAAGGAATAACTCAATTAGTTAAAACTATAGAAAGAATTAAAATTAATTTAAATCCAGATTTAAAAGTTAGAGGAATTCTGCTTACAATGTTTGACAAAAGAAACAAACTTTCGTCTCAAGTAGATAGAGAGGCAAGGAACTATTTTAAAGAAAAAGTTTATCAAACTGTAATACCTAGAAACGTAAGATTGTCAGAAGCACCATCTCACGGTTTACCATGTGTGATCTATGATAAAAATTGTGTAGGTAGTAAATCATATTTTAATCTAGCAGATGAATTTTTAAGGAAAAAAAATCTGGAAGTCGAAAGCGCAGCATGAGTACAACAAAAAAAAGGGGTTTAGGTAGAGGTTTATCTGCTTTATTTGGTGATGAGATGTTGGAGCCTAAAGAAAAAAAGGCCATTAATAATCAAAATAAAGCTCTAATTGGAAATCTTAAAAGAAATCGTTATCAACCTAGATTATATTTTGATGAGGTAAAACTTAATGAATTGGCTAATTCCATTAAAAAAAATGGAATAATTCAGCCCATAGCAGTTAGAACAGATCAAAATAACACGGAGAAATTTGAAATTATCGCAGGCGAGAGAAGATGGCTTGCAGCTCAAAGAGCAGGTCTACATGAAGTTCCTATAATAATTTTAGAATTAGATGATAACGAGGCTCTTGAGGTAGCAATAGTAGAAAATATTCAAAGAGATGATTTAAACGTTATAGAAGAAGCAAAGGGTTACAGAAGACTATCTGATGAATTTGAGTACGATCACGAGAAAATTGCTTCATTCATGTCAAAAAGCAGAAGTCATATAAGCAATACTTTAAGATTATTGACACTACCAAGGGATGTAATCGGTATGATCGAGGAAGGTAACCTAACAGCAGGTCAGGCAAGACCATTGATAGGATTAATAAATGCTTCGAAGATTGCAGAGGAAGTAGTATCAAAAAAATTAAGCGCTAGAAGTGTTGAACTTTTAATTAGACATCAAAAAGGATCACAAAAAGTAGGCTTTAAAACAGATTCCAATATAATTAATGAACAAAAAAAAATAGAAGAGATTTTAGGATTAAAAGTTAACATCCAAAATAAAAGTAACAATTCTGGCAAAGTAGTGATTGAATATAAAGATTTAGATCAGTTTGAATTTATTTCTAACTTGCTAAAGAATCGTTAGCAGATGAACATAATTCTATTATTAAATTTTTAATTAACAAATCTTTCTTAATCGTTGTATTAGTTTTGATCGCTAACTCTACTTTAAAGGTTTTATCTAATGCCTTTTGGAGCTTGTTTTTATTCCATTTTTTTGTTTGTTCGATTAGAATCGGTTTATCTTTCCAAAAAACGGGTGGCTTGAGAGACATTATTATAGACTCAATATTAATATCGTTCTTTTTTAAATCTTCAATTTGGTTAAGCCTATTTATAGTTTGATTAATTGAATTCAAATAATAAATATTATTCTCCACTTCAAATACCGTATCAGCCAATAGTCTATTTGTTTTAATTTTATTACCTTTTAAAGCTTCATCTTTTAATTTACTGAAGTCATCATTATTTTTTATATTTAATAAAGATTCTAATTTTTTTATATTCATTTCTTTATTATCGAAACAACTTTCAATTTTTGTTATTTCATTATTAATTTTCATTCTATCCAAACCGGTGTTTTGTATGATGTAATTTATTATTTCTGGGGTTATATTTTGAAAAGACTTAAGCTTGTCTGATATAATAGTTTTAATTGATATCTCATTATCCTGATAACATGCAGTTACTCCATAATTTTTTGATTTTTCAAAATAAATTCTTAATTTTGATTTTTTTTCCAGTATATCACTAAATAGAAAAATTATTTCTTCTTGAATATAATTTTCTATCTCTTCTAAAATCTGTAAAATTTTGTCGTTTGCTTGGTCTATAAAAAAAACCTTTTTTTCTTCAAAAAGAGATTTATTTAAAATCTCATTAATTAAAATATCTTTATTTTTAAGAATATCTTCCTGAAATAGTTTTATTATTTCTTTATTTTTATGATCTTCTTTTAATTTTTTTTTAAATTCTTGTTTTAAGCCTTCATTTTCGCCGTAAAATAAAAAAATATTTTGGTTAATTAAATTAGTATTTTTTTCTAAAATATAAGATTTAAATATCATTTAGTCTTGCATTTATTTTATCAAGAATCTCTTCTGAAATTTCTTCAACAAGTTGATCAATTAATTTTTTTTCATTTGATATCGTTGATGAGTAATTGTCTCCAATTAGAAAGTCACCCATAACAATAATATTTTCTTTATATACTTTTCCAAAGTTTAATAAATTAAACTCAATTTCACTGTTTAACGATATTTGGTATTTAGTAATCTCATTCTTGATATTTTTTTCTTTTATTGCTTTATTTTTCTTAGTTTTTAAATTTATCAATAATTTATTATCAGATAGATCCGCTGTATTTATAGATAAATTATTTTTTATTTTAAAATTTATTCTTTTATCTCCTGCGCTGGTTATTTCTTTTATAGAGAAGTTGTTTTGCTTTGCTTTATCTATAATCTTGAATCCACAATTCGTTAATATTAGCATCAAGAAAAGCAAACCAGAATTTTTAACGATTTTTATCATTATTCAGTAATTATATAATTTATAATCTTATTTTTAACAAATATAGTTTTAGTAATTTTTTTATTTAATAAATATTTATTTATCTTCAGTGAACTTTTAGTCATTTCATTAATTTCAATTTCAGATGAATTTTTTTTAATATTTAAAACATCTCTAGTTTTACCATTAACTTGTATAACCATATTTATATTAATATTTTCTAATGTTTTTTTATCTGTTTTTGGCCATATGTTGGTGCTTTTACAATTTAATTCTAATAGACATTCATGAGCTAAATGAGGTGTGAATGGAACCATTAATTTCATTATTTTAATTAAATTATTTATTAAAATTTCATTTCCTAAATTATTTTTTAATGATTCATTTAAAAATCTGTAAACTTCATAAAATTGAGCGATTGCAACATTAAATTGAAAGTTATTTATAGCATCATTAATCTTATTTACATATACATCGATCTTTAACTCAAATTCTTTTTCATCTGATTTTTTTTGGCCTTTAATTTCTTTCTGATTTTTAATTAATTGATTTAGATTCCAAATTTTTTGAAGAAATTTACTAGCTGATACAACCCCATTATCTGACCATTGGACATCTTTTTCTGGAGGACTATCAGACAAAATAAACCATCTGACTGCATCAGCTCCATAATTATTGATCATCGTTTCAGGGTCAATAGTATTTTTTTTTGATTTGGACATTGACTCTGATGGCCCTATTTTTATTTCAGACCCATCTGTTCTTTTAATAGCTTTTTTTGCAGATATTTTTTCTATTTGTTCAGGATAAAGCCAATGACCCTTACTATCTCTGTATGTCTCATGACAAACCATGCCTTGTGTAAATAAATTTTTAAAGGGCTCAGAGCAATTAATTTTGTCATTTGCCTGCTTAATACCTTTCATGAAGAAACGTGAATACAATAAATGCAATATTGCATGCTCTACGCCACCAATATATTGATCAACAGGCATCCAATAATTAACATCATTTACATCAAAAGGGGCTTCGGTATTTTTAGGCGAACAAAATCTTATAAAATACCACGAAGAGTCTACAAATGTGTCCAAAGTATCTGTCTCCCTAATTGCAGGTTTCCCAGTTTTTTTATGAGTAGTTTTCTTCCACGTGGGGTGATTATTTAAAGGATTACCGTTTGAATTAAGGTCTACATCATCAGGTAAAGTAATTGGTAACTCACTTTTATCAACGGGAACAATAGAACCATCCTCTAAATAAATCATTGGTATCGGACAACCCCAATATCTTTGTCTAGATATTCCCCAGTCTTTTAACCTAAATAATGTTTGTTTTTTTCCAATTTTATCTATTTCTATTTTTTTTATTATTTTTTCTTTTGCTTGAACCACATCTAAATTATTTAAAAAATTAGAGTTAACCATTTTGCCATTGCCTATATAAGCTTCTTTCATTTCGTCTCCACTTTCAAAACTATCTTTATTGGAAACAACCCTAATGATAGGTAATTGGTATTTTTTTGCAAAATCAAAATCTCGTTGGTCGTGAGCAGGGCAACCAAAAATTGCCCCGTTTCCGTAATCCATTAGTACAAAATTTGCAACATATATTGGCAATTTCCTATTTTTAATGAAGGGGTGTTCTGCAAATAAATTTGTATTATATCCCAATTTATCAGCATTAGCTAAGGCTTCCTCTGTAGTTCCAATTTTAGAGCATTCTTCTTTAAATTTTTTAAATTTCGGATCCTTGCTCAGTCTTTCACAAATTGAGTGATCCGCTGATACAGCTATAAAACTTGCACCAAAAATTGTATCTGGACGTGTAGTAAATATTCTTAAATTTTTGTCTAGTTCATTTATTTTAAAATCTAATTCACAGCCTATAGATTTACCTATCCAGTTTTTTTGCATCAATTTAACTTTGTCAGGCCATCCTGCTAAATCATTTAAATCATTAAGCAGTTCGTTTGAGAATTTAGTTATATTAAAAAACCATTGTGATAATTTCTTTCTTTCTACGACTGCATTCGATCTCCATCCTTTTCCATCTATTACTTGTTCGTTAGCTAATACAGTTTTTTCTACTGGATCCCAATTAACATAGGTTTCTTTTCTAGAGACTAATCCTAAATTGTAAAAATCAATAAAAAGCTCTTGCTGATGTTTAAAATAATTTTCATCACAGGTTGATACTTCTAAATCCCAGTTTATCGATAAACCCAGCATCTTTAATTGTCTTTTCATTATTTGAATATTTTTTTCAGTCCACTTTTTTGGATTTAGATTATTTAGTTTTGCTGCATTTTCAGCGGGTAGTCCAAAAGCATCCCATCCCATCGGATGCAATACATTAAAACCATTCATAAATTTATATCGAGCAACCACGTCACCTATCGTGTAGTTTCTAACATGTCCCATGTGAATTTTTCCTGATGGATATGGAAACATTTCTAGGCAATAAAACTTATTTCCATTTTTGTTGGATAATGTAGATGTTTCGAATATAGCTTGCCATTTTTTTTCAATCTCTTGAAAATTAACTCGTTCCATCGAAAATTTATTTTTTCTTTTTAGACTGTTTTTGTATCATGGCAGCTTTTCTTAGAATTGTAGAGTGTAATTCCTCTTTTATTTTTGTGTTTGCAAGCAGCTTAACATTACAGTTTTGATTCATCGAACAAGTTTTTTTATGTACTATAACTTTTAAACTTTCACTTCTTATATCATTTGCAAGAAATCTAATTGAAATTTTAATTGCTTCTTTGTTAGATGACTCATCGTCAGAATACCAATCAGTAATTATCATACCTCCTGAATAATCAACAGTTGCTAATGGAAGAAAATCTAAAGTTTCTAAAGATGCTCTCCACATGGGATTAGAGGTATTAAATTCATAATTAGTTCCCCTAACACTTTTCATTATTCCGCCAATTGAAGCCCCTCTTCCTTCGTCAATATTTTTTTGTCTTTTTCCTTTCGCACCTAAAGGCCTGTTAGGATCCAAATCTCTTTTTGCGCAACCTGAGAAACTTAAAGAAATTATAAGTAAAAATGTTAATACTGTAGTTAAGTTCAGAAATTTGAATTTTTTAAAGGTCATATTTTATTATAAGGTTATATAATGAATAATTGCGTTAAAATAAGCAAAATTGAGCATTTTACAAGGAAATCAATAGTGGTATTTATACAACACTAGATACAAAAACTCAAGCGTAGCAACAAATAAGCATGCAAGTTAAATAATTACAGCTAAGTTTCCCACTAGTAAATGTTTAAACATTTAATATTAACAAAACAGAAAGAGGAAAATATGAATAAAATATCTAAATTATTTTTAGGTATATTATCTTCTGCACTGTTAATTTCTCCTACATTCGCAGGTGAGATGACAGTAACTGGTGGAGCGACAGCAACATACACAACAAATGGTGATGATCCTTCTAGCGGTAAGACGATAGGTATATCTAACGAATTAGATTTTACTGCAAGTGGTGAACTGGACAATGGTTATACTTGGACATACCAAGTACAATTAGACGGTGCTACTACTGCAAACGATGATACAAAATTAGTAATTGGAACTGACTACGGTACAATTGGTTTATTCAATACTGAAGGTGGATTATCTCAAGAATTAGCTCACGGTGTTGGCGCAATGGGAGTTGGATTTGACTACATAAGTCCATCAACTTTCCAAGCAGGATACGACGTAAGTTCTTATTCTAACATTCAATATCATTTACCAGCTGGCATATTGCCATTTGGTGCTGGTGTAAAAGTTGGTTACGCTCCGAATATGGCAGCAACAGGTCAACTTTCAGCTAAAGACTCAGCAGCCCCTGCAGACGCGGGAGCAGGTGGATCATTAGAAATGATAAACGTTACTTTAGCTCCAATTGATGGTTTATCTATCGGTGCGGACGCAGCAAGAACAGCTGATCAAACTGGTGGTACTGGTTTAGCCGAAGGTGAAAAAGGTGTTTCAGCTAACATAGGTGCTAAATATACAATGGGTCAATTTACAGTAGGTTATACTGAAGGTGGATACCAACCAGCAATAGCAGCAAAAACTGGTGGAGAAACTGTTTACTATGAAAACCAATTCTTAGGTGTTCAATTCGATGTTAACGATGCTTTATCAGTATCTTTTAACAGAGATGAATCTCAAAAGAATCAGAGAATAGCAGTAGCAGGAGCAGCAACAGCAGGAACTAAAACTGTAACAACTATGGAGCAAGATTCTATTCAAGTAGCTTACACTATGGGTGGTGCTACACTTGGTTTAACTCAAGTTGAAGTAGATAATGCTGATTACACAGTTGGAAAAAAAGAAACTCAAAACGTTATATCATTAGGAATTTCATTCTAATTATATAATTTTGAATTTAAAAAAGCCGGCCAATTATGGCCGGCTTTTTTTTTATCTCAGATAAAATTACTACTGCTTCACAATTTACAGATTTTAATTTATTTAAATTAGACATTTTAATTCCTCCCATTGGAATTAAGTGCTGAATTTTAGTATTTAAAAGATTAAATTTAATTACACCAAGAAAATCTTTTTTATTTAAATATGACGTTTTGAATAATCTTGAATAGATAATATCAGTGCAGCCTTGTAAAATTTTTATATTTATTTCCTTTAGGTTATGTGCAGATCCAATTATTTTGTAATTAATGCTTTTTAAACGAGATAAAGTAAGGTCGAGATTATAAGCTGATATATATATCCCATCAGCTTTTAACAGCGTAGCCAGTATTCTATTATTAGAAACATAAAAATTTATTCGCTTCCTCTTACAAATCTTTCTAAAATTCAATAAACTACCTAAATTCTCTGATTTATTTTTATTTCTATATATAATATTGAATTTATTTGGAATTTTTATATTACTTAATTCAATATCTTTGGTATTTTCTATTATTAAAAAATACTTATTTTTTAAAACAAACATATGAGCATCATAATTGATAGATTCAATAAAATAAAATCCAATATTAATAAAGTTGATAAAAGCAAGCTAATTAAAGTTATTGCTGTAAGTAAAACATTTTCTATTGATCATATAATGCCTTTAATCGAGCACGGACATAATCATTTTGGGGAAAATAAAGTTCAAGAAGCTGAAGCAAAATGGTCAAAGATTAAAAGATTCAATAAAAATATTAAATTACATATGATTGGCAAGTTACAGAGCAATAAAGCTAAAAAGGCAGTAGAATTATTTGATTATATTCATTCTGTAGACAGTCCTAAGTTAGCAGATGCTTTATCTAAAAGTCAAATTGCAATTAAAAAATCAGTTAATTATTTTATTCAAGTTAATATAGGTAATGAACTACAAAAATCAGGAGTACCATTTAACGAGGTCGATGCCTTTTTTAATTATTGCACTAAAGAAAAAAATATGAACGTTTTAGGTTTAATGGCAATACCACCAAACGATGACAAAACAGAAAAATATTTTAAAAGTCTTTCGGAGTTGAATTCATCTTTAGGACTAAAGGAATTGAGTATAGGCATGTCTGCTGATTATATTAGCGCTATAAATTATAAAGCTACATATTTAAGGATTGGAAGCTCAATTTTTGGCAAGAGGGATTAATTGATATGTACAATCGTATTCTTATTAATATTTTTTACAATTTTTTTTAAATTTCTTTTGTTCACCGCTACACAACCTTTAGTATTTTGATAATTTTTTTTGGCAATGTGTATAAAAATTGCACTGCCTTTATTTCTTTTTATTGGATTGGAATTAAAGTTTAAAATTAGAATTATGTCGTAAATATTATCACGTCTATAAAGTTTTTCTGCACCATAGTTAAACGGAAATCTAATAAGTCTATTATAATGTTTTGATCTTGCATCATCACACCAACCCATATTTTTTTTTATAGATAATTTAACAATTTTTGATTTAAAATTATAAATTCGATCCTTTCTGTATAATATAGACTGGATTTTAAATCTCCCTTTTGGAGTAATATTATCACCTTCTTCTTTTTTATTTCCAATTCCTCTTTTGCCAATCGCACATTTTATCCTATAATGATTAATAGTAAGATTTTTGTTTTTTATATAAATATGCATAAAACTAATGTTTTAACTTTTGGTTCTGAAAACTTTAACACTTCATTAAAAGAACTTAAAGATCATTTAAAATTTGAATTAACGACGAAAAATATTAACTTTGAAAATAATATTTTTGAGAAATATGATGTTTTATTCATTCACGAAGATTTTATAAAGAATAAAAATTCTGAAAAAAAAATTTTAGAAGAAACAAATAAAATTAAAATTCTAGTATCTAATTCAAATTCTAATAAAAATATTAATATTTTTTCAGATAAATTATTACTACCAACAACTATTAAAGATATTAATCAAACTGTAGAAAATTCAGTAGCAAAAAAAAATTTTTTTAAAAATTCTTCAATAAAAATTAAAGATTATATTTTGAATAAAAATGAAAAAAAACTTATAAAAAAAAGTGATTTTATTTTATTAACTGAAAAAGAAATTCAACTTTTAGAATTATTTTTAAAAAACGATAAATCAATAACTAAAAGGAAAGTTTTAGAGGCAGTTTGGAAATATGCTTCTGATGCTGACACGCATACAGTTGAGACCCATATTTATAGATTAAGAAAAAAAATAAAAGTTAAGTTCACTGATGAAAATTTTATTTTAAACGATAAAAATGGATATTTTTTGTGAAAAAAAGAAATAAAATAGCTAAAGATCTTTTTACTCAAAAATATAGAAAACGAGTTGTTAAACCAAAAAAAGGAAAAGGAAGTTTCAAAAGAAAAAAAAACTAATTGATGTTATTTTTAAAAAAAGCAATTGTTATATATTTGATCAATTTAGTCTAGCCCCAATTATCTGTATTACTTTTGAAGACATTTCTGATCCAGTTTCTAAACTTTCTTTGGTAGATTTATTGTTAATCAAGCCATGCAAAAAACCACTTGCAAATAAATCCCCTGCACCCGTTAAATCCTTAATTTGAAGATTTTTTTTTGCTGAGCATTCTACAATTTCATTTTTATTAATTGCAACTGCACCTATATCTCCACGAGTAATAACAATTAACTTATTTATTTCTTTTGCGAAATTGATTACGTCATCAAATTTTTTAACATCAATTAATGCCATAATTTCTTGTTCGTTTGCAAAAGTGATATCCAATTTATTTTTAACTAATTCTAAAAAATGAGGTTTATGTCTCTCCACACAGAACAAGTCTGACAATGACATTGCAACTTTGTTAGAGTTATTAATTGCCTTTTCAAATGCTTTTTTGGGGTCACCTTCATCCCATAGATATCCCTCTAAAAATAAAATTTCACTGCTTTTAACTGCATTAGTATCAATATCATTTTCATTAATCTTTCCTGCTGTACCAAGAAACGTTATCATGGTTCTTTCTGAGTCAGGTGTAATTAATATTAAACAAGTGCCAGTTGGTATATTTTCTTTTTTTTTGGAGTAAAAGAATTTAACATTTTCTTTTTTTAAACCTTCTTCATATTTATTGCCTAATTCATCATTGTTCACTTTGCCAATAAAACCCACTTCATTTTTAAGTTGTGAGAGGCCTACTATTGAGTTGGCTACTGATCCACCCGAAACAGTTTCTTCTATTTTAAGAGTAGATAATAATTTTTTAAATTCAACCTCATCTACAAGCTTCATTGTACTTTTTCTTAAATTATTTTGAGCGATAAAATTGTCATCTACTTTACAAATTACATCTACAATTGCATTACCAATCCCTAAGATTTTCATTTAAGCCTTTTTTGTTTTTATTGCCTTTTTTCTATTTGGATAACAACTTTTACAAATTTTACAAGTTATTCCATAACATTCTCTTGCTTGACAGTGCTCTCTTCCATACCAAATGATTTGAAGATGCAGTTTATTCCAATATTTTTTGGGAAAAATATATTTTAAATCCTTTTCTGTTTGAACTACATTTTTACCACTAGTCAAACCCCATCTTTGAGCTAGACGATGGATATGTGTATCAACTGGAAAAGCTGGAAAACCAAAACCTTGAGACATAACTACACTGGCAGTCTTATGCCCAACGCCTGGAAGTTTTTCTAACTCTTCATATGTTTTAGGAACTTTACTTTTATACTTTTCAATTAAAATTTTTGATAAATTGTAAATACTTTTAGCTTTAATTCTAAATATACCAATTTTATTTATTAATCGTTCTATTTTTCTTCTACCCAGTTTTACAAAATGTCTTGGTTTATTATATTTTGGGTAAATATTTTTTGTAACATTATTAACATTTACATCAGTACATTGTGCAGAGAGTAGTACAGAAATTAATAAAGTAAAAATATTTTTATAATTTAAGGGGATAGGAACTTTAGGATAAATTTTGTTAAGTACCCTCGATATAATTTTGGCTTTTTCTTTATTGGTCACTTAAAGTTTAAAAGATCACGCATTGAATATAAACCTGGTTTTTTAGTCATTAGCCATTTAGCTGCTGTTAAAGCTCCTTCTGAATAAAGAGCTCTATCAAAAGACTCGTGATTTAATCTAATAATTTCTTTTCCACTCGAAAACCTTACCTCATGCTCACCAATTATTTCGCCTTTACGAATTGAATTAAAGTTAATTTTATTTGAATAAGGAAATGATTTTTTATTTAAATATTTTTTACCTATTAAATTATAAAAATTTTTATTTTTCCCTTCAGCTATACCTTTGCCAAGCATTAACGCTGTCCCTGATGGATAATCTATCTTGTGCTTATGATGAACTTCATAAACTTTACTAAGAAAATTATTGTCGAGGGATTTAGATGCAATTTCGGTAAGGTATATTAGCAAATTAACACCAAGACTCATGTTTCCAGCTTTTAAAATTGGAATTTTTTTTGAAAATTTTTTTATTAAATTTTCTTCTCTTTTAGTAAAACCAGTTGTTCCAATCACAACTTTCTTTTTAAGTTTTGATGCAATCTTTAAAACATCTATAGTGCATTTTGGAACAGTAAAATCGATAATCACGTTAGTATTTTTAAATGCTTTCAAGTTGTTCAAGTTAGGTTCGATTCCTGCAATTTTTTTATTAATTATCTTATTTTCTGTTAATGAAACTAATTTAAAATTCTTATTTTTTTTAGAAGATTTTATGATTTGCTGACCCATTCTTCCTAAGCATCCGGTAACTGTTAAATTGATTTTTTTCATTATTTTATAAAATAAACAATTACAATAATACCAAGGACAATTATAGCCCAAATAAATAGATTTTTAAAAAATCGTTTTACTTTGTTATTTGTTGACAAAAATCCAGGTAAGATAAGAATTAATACTGCAATTAAGAAAATTGCAGACATAATTTGACCCATCTCCATTTAAATTAAGGGTTTTTCCAAAATTTCTTAGCTTTTTCAAAAAAACTTTTTATTACAGGATCGGGCTTATTAGTTTCCAAATCATTAAATTCTTCAAGTATTTCCTTTTGCCTTTTTGAAAGAGCTGTAGGGACTTGCGTAACAATTCTAATATATAAATCACCAAATATATTTCTTCTTAATATAGGCATACCTTTTCCTTTCAATCTAAATTGTTTTCCATGTTGCGTTCCAGCAGGAATTTTAATTTTCGATTTGCCTCCATCAATAGAAGGAACTTCAATTGTAGTTCCTAGTGCTGCATCTGAAAAAGATATTGGGAGTTCATAATACAAGTTTTCTTCAGATCTTTTAAAAATATTGTGGTTATCAATTGAAATAAAAAGATAAAGATCTCCATTTGAGCCACCTTTAGAACCAGCTTCACCTTTGGCAGATAACCTAATTCTAGTTCCATCATCTACCCCTTTAGGAATTTTTACTGTCACATTTTCATTTCCTTGAATTTTTCCATTTCCACTACAACTACCGCATGGTGTTCCAATAGTTTCACCATACCCACTGCATTGAGGGCATGTTTGTTGAATTGTGAAAAATCCTTGATTGGTTCTAACTTTACCTCTACCAGAACAGTAATTACATTTTATTGGATTTGATCCTTTTGCAGCTCCACTACCTGAACAAGTGGTACATTTTTTGTAAGCTGCATACTTTATATTTTTTTCAGATCCTTTAAAAGCTTCTTCAAGATTTATACTTACATCGTATCTTAAATCGTTTCCTCTATTACTAGAACTTCTAGCAGAACCTCCTCCACCGAAATCACCAAAAAAATCTTCAAAAATATCTGAGAATGATGAAGCGTCAAATCCACCAAATCCTTGTCCACTTCCTCCAGCACCTTCAAAAGCAGCGTGGCCAAACTGATCATAGTTTGCCTTCCTCTTTTCATCTGAAAGTATATGGTAGGCTTCACTGGCTTCTTTAAATTTTTCCTCAGAAGCTTTGTCACCTTTAGTTTTGTCTGGATGATATTTTAAAGCTAATTTACGGTAGGCTTTCTTAATCTCATCTTTAGATGCTGATTTAGTTACACCTAAGACATCATAACAATCTCTTTTAGCCACAGGACGTCTCCTTTATTATTATCTTAGGCGCTTTTTTCTTTATCGTCTTTTACGTCTTCGAAATCTGCATCTACAACGCTTTCTTTATCCTCTTGTTTTGTTTCTTTTTGACCTTCAGCTTTTGTTTCTGGTTTTTGTTGGCTTTTATAAACTGCTTCACCTAATTTCATAGAAACCTGTATTAAGTTTTGAATTTTTTTCTTAATATCCTCAACATCTGTACCTTCTAAAGATTTTTTTAAATCAGCAATACCAGTTTCTATAGCTTTTTTTTCTTCAGAAGAAATTTTTTCTCCGTGTTCTTTTAAGCTTTTGTCTGTAGAAAAAATTAAACTATCAGCCTGATTTCTTGCATCAACAGACTCTCTTTTCTTTTTATCAGCTTCTTTGTTAGCTTCAGCTTCTTTCACCATTTTTGTAATTTCTTCTTCAGATAACCCGCCAGAAGCTTGAATTTGTATTTTTTGTTCTTTACCAGTCCCCTTGTCTTTAGCTGATACATTTACAATTCCATTAGCGTCTATATCAAAGGTAACTTCAATTTGTGGAGTACCTCTTGAAGCTGGGGGAATTCCCACTAATTCGAAATTTCCTAATATTTTATTGTCTGAAGCCATCTCCCTCTCACCTTGTAGAACTCTTATGGATACTGCCGGTTGATTATCTTCAGCTGTGGAAAACACTTGGCTTTTTTTAGTTGGTATTGTTGTATTTTTATCAATTAATTTTGTTGATACGCCGCCTAGAGTTTCTATTCCTAATGATAATGGTGTTACGTCTAATAACAAAACATCTTTAACATCTCCTTGCAGAACTCCAGCTTGAATTGCGGCTCCCATTGCTACAACTTCGTCAGGATTTACACTTTTGTTTGGCTCTTTTCCAAAAAAGTTT
>Ga0233426_10001857_pt1 | contig 18455 bp, 19 predicted proteins | sample SI_118_April2016_6_FD_179875 | JGI IMG/M metagenome (GOLD analysis project Ga0233426, IMG submission 179875) | Seawater microbial communities from Saanich Inlet, British Columbia, Canada - SI_118_April2016_10_MG | ecosystem: Environmental > Aquatic > Marine > Inlet | place: Canada: British...
AAAGCTGAAAACCCACAGATGGTTTTACAGTCTATTAATTCATCACTCAAATGGACTTAATGATTTAGTTTAATTTTCGATAGCACATTGACAAAATGAAGATCTGATCCTAAACCTATCAACATCTCTGTAATAAAATATTAACATTTTATTGCGTATTGAGGTGTAATGGAAATTATAACAAAAGGAATGATCATGATTAAAGTTTCAAAAATTATATTTATTTGTCTATTCTTTATTTTTTCTTCTATAAGTTCTGCTGAAAATACTAAAGATAATAATATTGCTCTAAAAACTACTCAAGCGTTAGAGCGCATTGATATTAATAGTGCCGACAGTAAAGCTCTATCTTTATTGAAGGGAGTCGGCATGAAAAAAGCGAAGGCGATTATCAAATATAGAAATGACAATGGTAAATTTATATCCGTGGATGATTTGTTAAATGTTAATGGTATTGGCGAAAAAATTCTTGCACAGAATAGAACAAAATTAATTATTTAGGTTTTAATCCTAATAAAAAGAAAGGCCAGATAATGAATGTTATCTGGCCTTTATTATTTTTATAATATTTAACAATTACGATCTAGTTAACTTTTCTTTTGTGCGTTACTAACATCATTATGTGGACAAATAATAGCACTAACATTCGTATAACCTAATCGTGTTAATTGTTCTGCAGCAAAACTTGCACGTCCGCCTGTTGCGCAATGAAGAAAAATAGCATGGCTTTCATTGGTAGTGAAGTTTGTAATGTTCATTTCTAAGATACCTCTAGGTAAATTAATAGAATTTTTTACAGGACTTTCAGCTACTTCTTTCGGCTCACGTACATCAATGAATATACATTTTTCTTTTTGTGCATATTTATAGGCATCTTTTGCTGATGTTGTTTGGATTGTCTGTCTAATTTCAGACATGAGTTCAGGGATTGTTTTTAGCATTTTACACAGTTTTAAAATCTATTTGATGGTTGTTATATTAGTATTTGCTAATTTAGTTGTCAATGATGTAATAATTAAAAATTGGTGAAGGGGATTATGTTAATTTTAGACATAAAAAAAGAGCCGAAGCTCTTTTAAATAAGACTGACCAAATTATATTTTTGGAATTCTTATTTTCTTTTCTGGTGATTGACGATAAATAACTAACGTTTTACCAATCACTTGAATCTTTATTGATGATGTTTCGCGGCATATAGCTTCAACAATCAAGGCTTTATTATCACGATCATCAGTAGGTATTTTGATTTTGATTAATTCATGATGATTTAAAGAATAATCAATCTCGGCAACTACTGCCTCTGTTAAGCCGTTGTTACCCAATAAAACCACTGGTTTTAATGGATGCGCAAGACCTTTTAAATATTGTATTTGTTTTTTATTTAGGCTCATTAACAATTTTCGTTACAAGTTAGCTTGAATTAATACTATTTTACCTCCATCTACTCTGTAATACTAATAAAACGTTAAATCGTTTTACATTAATCACAAATTAATTAAGTTAAATTAATGAGTAAAAAAAAATTAAGTAATAGCAGTACTCGTTGGATGCAAGAGCATTTCGATGATGAATACGTAAAAAAGGCTCAAAAACTAGGCGTTCGTTCGAGAGCTTATTTTAAAATAGAAGAAATAAATCAAAAAGATAAGTTGATTAAAAAAGGAATGAAAGTAGTCGACTTAGGCGCTGCACCTGGTGGTTGGTCTGAATATGCGGTGAAAGCTATTGGTGATAATGGTCAAATTATTGCGTGTGATATTCTTTCAATGGATCCGATTGCTGGTGTTGATTTTCTCCAGGGGGATTTTAGAGAAGAGCCTGTTCTTGATACATTATTAGCACGCATCGATGGAAAAAATATAGATGTAGTTATGTCTGATATGGCTGCAAACTTTACTGGTAATGATGGTGCTGATGCAGCAAGAAGTATGTATCTTGTTGAGCTAGCATTAGATATGTGTAATCAGGTATTGAAGAAAAATGGTGCATTCGTTGTTAAAGTATTTCAAGGAGCAGGCTTTGAAGAGTTTATGAAAGATTTAAGAAGCGCATTTAAAACGGTAAAAACACGTAAACCAGATTCATCGCGTGCTCGTTCACGTGAAGTATATTTAGTTGCAACCGGATTTAAATAGCTCCTGGCGTTAAATTATAGTAAATTACGACACATCAACTTAAATGTATAAGTTGATTTCAGAACTAGCCGATTATCTGTGCTAGTTAATAGTTAAGTAAAGTTTCATTTAAAGTTACAAGAGGTCATTAAGTTGAGTGATATGGCGAAAAATCTTATTTTATGGTTGGTAATAGCGGTTGTATTAATGTCGGTATTCCAAGGATTCACCCCTAGTGGAAATACGGATCAACCCGTTAATTATACTTCGTTCATTAAAGATGTCCGTCAAGGACAGATTCGTGACGCAGTAGTTGGTAGAGACGGTGTTATAAAAGGCACTAAGAGAAGCGGTGCACCATTTATAACTGTAATCCCTGGTGGCTTCGATAGTGATCTAATTAATGACCTAGTTAAACAAGGCGTTAATGCTTCGGGTGAATTACCTGAAGAAACGAGCTTTCTAACTACAATCTTTATCTCTTGGTTCCCAATGATTTTGTTAATTGGTGTTTGGATCTTCTTCATGCGTCAAATGCAAGGTGGAGGCGGTAAAGGAGCAATGTCTTTTGGAAAGTCGAAAGCTAAGCTTCTAAGCGAAGACCAAATAAAAACGACTTTTACTGATGTCGCTGGTTGTGATGAAGCGAAAGAAGAAGTCTCAGAGCTTGTTGATTACTTGAAAGAACCGACTAAATTTCAGAAACTGGGTGGGCGTATTCCATCAGGTGTTCTATTAGTTGGTCAACCAGGTACAGGTAAAACGTTACTTGCAAAAGCAATTGCTGGTGAAGCAAAAGTACCATTTTTTACTATTTCTGGTTCTGATTTCGTTGAAATGTTCGTTGGTGTTGGTGCATCTCGTGTACGTGATATGTTTGAACAAGCGAAGAAGTCCGCTCCTTGTATAATCTTCATAGATGAGATTGACGCAGTAGGTCGCCAACGTGGTGCAGGTATGGGTGGTGGTCACGACGAACGTGAACAAACATTGAACCAAATGCTCGTTGAAATGGATGGTTTTGAAGGTAATGAAGGTGTAATTGTAATTGCCGCTACTAACCGTCCAGATGTATTAGATCCAGCATTATTACGTCCAGGTCGTTTTGATCGACAGGTAACTGTTGGTCTTCCTGATATTCGAGGTCGTGAGCAAATATTAAAAGTTCATATGCGCAAAGTCCCATTAGGAGATGATGTCAAAGCATCTGTTATTGCTCGTGGTACACCAGGAATGTCTGGTGCTGACTTAGCTAACTTAGTAAATGAAGCTGCGTTATTCGCTGCTCGTTCAGCTCGTCGTACTGTTTCAATGGACGAATTTGAAAAAGCTAAAGACAAAATTTTAATGGGTGCAGAACGTCGTTCGATGGTTATGGGCGAAGAAGAAAAAGCAATGACAGCTTATCATGAAGCCGGACATGCAATAGTTGGTCGATTAGTGCCAGATCATGACCCTGTTTATAAAGTTAGTATCATTCCACGTGGTCGCGCTCTAGGTGTAACTATGTATTTACCTGAGCAAGATAGATTCAGCCACAGTAAACAGCATTTAGAAAGTAATATATCGTCACTTTATGGCGGACGTATTGCTGAAGAAATGATTTACGGTTTTGAAAAAGTATCTACTGGTGCATCTAACGATATTGAACGTGCTACTCAGTTAGCGCGTAAAATGGTAACACAGTGGGGCTTCTCACAAAAATTGGGTCCAATGTTATTTGCTGAAGAAGAAGGTGAAGTATTCTTAGGTCGCTCTTCTTCAAAGTCTTTAAATATGTCTGATGAGACTGCACAAGCTATTGATATTGAAATCAAAGCATTTGTTGACCGTAATTATCAACGAGCAGAAAAAATATTAGATGAAAATCGTGATATTTTAGAGTCGATGAAAGAGGCGTTAATGCATTATGAAACTATTGATGCAAGACAAATTGATGACTTAATGGAACGCCGAGAAGTTCGTCCTCCAATGGCTGAGTGGGATAATCATTCAGACTCTACCAAACCACCGAAAGCAGATAACAACGCTTCTTCTGACAATAAAGAAGATAAAGTTGATAAAAAGGTCTCGCCAGATCTAGATAAACCTAGCGATATTCCTGCAGAGTAATAACTCTTAATTAAAGCCTCGTTTATCGGGGCTTTATTTTATGAAAGTTAATTTGAATTTTTCTTTTTAAGTTAATTTTCATAAAGTAATACAATTGAAAATAAAAAAATATCGAGCATTATCTGTTGAAATATCTAACTTGTAGTAAACACTCTCTCAACATTGAAAGACCACAAGTGATGGGGATTCTTAATGTAACACCTGATTCTTTTTCTGATGGAGGTAAATTCTCTCGAATTGATTTTGCATTAGAACAGGTTGAAAAGATGATAGCCGATGGTGCAGCTATAATTGATGTAGGAGGGGAATCTACAAGACCAGGCGCTAAAGATGTGTCGGAAAAAGATGAACTTGAACGTGTAATTCCTGTTTTAAAAGCCATTAAAAAACGATTTGATATCATAGTGTCTATAGATACAAGTAAAGCTGTAGTTATGTCTGAAGCAATAGCTCATGGTGCTGGCATGATTAATGATGTTCGAGCGCTACAAAATGATGATTGTTTAAAAGTGTTAGCTCAAGATCAAAGTGTAGCTATTTGTTTGATGCATATGCAGGGTTTACCCAGAACAATGCAACAAGCTCCTCATTATGATAATTTAATTGAAGACATTAGTCAGTTTTTCCAGCAGCGTATATCTGCTTGTACTGAGTCCGGAATTAAAAAATCACGATTAATTTTAGATCCAGGTTTTGGATTTGGAAAGTCGTTAGAACAAAATTATAGTTTATTAGCCAATATGTCTAAACTTCAATCATTGGATTTACCTTTGTTGGCAGGATTATCGAGGAAATCTATGATCGGAAGCCTTCTAAATCGAGAGGTTAATGACCGTTTAGCGGGGAGTTTAGCTACCGCTGTTATAGCAGCCCAGCAAGGGGCCAAAATTATTCGTGTACACGATGTTAAAGAAACAGTCGATACATTAAAGATATTACAAGAAACTATTCTAAATACATAAATACATAAATACATAAATACATAAATACATAAATACATAAATACTAACGCATTAAGAATAAAATTTATAAAGGACAAATAAAATGTCAGAAAGAAGATATTTTGGAACTGATGGTATAAGAGGCCTTGTTGGACAATACCCAATTACCGCGGAATTCGTTATGAAGCTAGGTTACGCAGCAGGCCGTGTACTTGCGGCACAAGGTACTAAAAAAGTACTTATTGGCAAAGATACTCGTATTTCTGGCTATATGCTTGAATCAGCGTTAGAGGCTGGTTTCTCTGCTGCGGGTATAGATATTGGTTTATTAGGGCCAATGCCTACTCCGGGTATAGCGTATCTAACAAAAACCTTTCGTGCAGAAGCTGGTATTGTGATCAGTGCATCCCATAATCCATTTTATGATAATGGTATCAAGTTTTTCTCTCAAAATGGTGAGAAATTACCTGATGCTGTAGAACTTGCTATTGAAGCAGAGCTGGATAAAGAAATGGGTTGTGTAGAATCTGCAAAGCTGGGTAAAGCAACACGTATAGACGATGCAGCGGGTCGTTATATTGAATTTTGTAAAAGTAATTTTCCAAGCCAACATTCATTGAATGGCTTTAAAATTGTGGTTGATTGTGCACATGGAGCAACTTATCACATAGCACCAAATGTGTTTCGTGAATTGGGCGCAGAAGTTATTGAAATTGGCACATCGCCTAATGGTACCAATATTAATGATGAATGTGGTGCCACATCAATGGATTCTATTAGTAAGGCCGTCGTTGAACATAAAGCTGACTTAGGTATTGCTCTTGATGGTGATGGTGACCGTTTGATGATGGTTGATCATACAGGATACATTCTTGATGGTGATGAATGTGTCTATGTAATTGCTGCAAATGATGTACAAAGTGGTACTATTCAAGGTGGCGTAGTTGGAACCCTCATGAGTAACATGGGGCTTGAGATAGCACTTGCCGACATGGGCATTCCTTTTGCTAGAAGTAAAGTTGGCGACCGTTACGTAATGGAAATGTTGAATAAAAAGGGCTGGCAACTCGGAGCAGAGAACTCTGGGCATGTTATCAACTTAAAACACACTTCTACGGGTGACGGCATTATTGCTGCGTTAAATGTATTAACTGCTGTTTGTAGTAGTGACAGAACCTTGCATGAACTCCGCCAAGGTATGAAAAAGTTACCACAAATTTTAGTGAATGTTAGATTTACTGGTAGTAATGATCCTTTAACCGCACAAAATGTAGCTGCGGCGGTACACACAGTGAATGAAAAACTGTCTGGGCGTGGCAGAGTATTATTACGTAAATCTGGTACAGAACCATTGATCCGTGTAATGGTTGAAGGACCTGAATTAACAGAAGTTACCGACTTAGCCAATGTAATTGCAGATGCAGTAAAAGCTGCTTGTTAATAAAAAATTGACAAGACGGTCGAATATTAAGCAAATAAACAAGATATTAAGTTAAACACTTGTATCTTGTTCTTAGGTTAGTTAATATCTCGCCGCTTTAATTAGGAAAGATAAATGAAAAGACAAGCAATAGTAGCAGCGAACTGGAAAATGAATGGCAGTTTGTCGCTTATAAAAGAAATGATTTCAGGATTAAATAGTGTCGAGCTAGCTGAAAATGTTGACGTTGTTGTTTGTCCTGCTTCTCCTTATTTATCAGCATTTGCAATTAGTGCTGAAAATGAAAGTTTACAAGCGAACATCCATTTGGGTGCTCAAAATGTAAACGAGCATAAAAGCGGAGCATATACTGGTGAAGTTTCAACAGATATGCTCAATGAAGTTTCTGTAAACTATGTTATTGTAGGTCATTCTGAACGTAGAAGTATCTATAAAGAAACAAGTACACAAGTTGCTCATAAAGTTAAAACAGTGCTTAAAGCTGGTTTAACGCCTATTTTATGTATAGGCGAAAGTGAAGACGAAAGAACAGCAGAACAAACTGATACAATACTAGCATCACAATTACAGCCTGTAATTGATGAAATAGGTATCGAAAAATTTATTGATGTTGTTATTGCTTACGAGCCTGTTTGGGCTATAGGTACAGGAAAAACAGCATCACCTGAAATGGCGCAAGAAACACACTCATTTATTCGACAATTCTTAGCAAATGCTGATAAAATTATCGCGAATAAAGTGCCATTATTATACGGTGGTAGCGTTAACGCTGCTAACTGTGAAGAATTATTTGCACAAACTGATATTGACGGTGGTCTTATCGGCGGTGCTAGTTTAAAAGTCGACGAATTTAAAATAATTTGCTCGTCAGCCAAAGGATCTTAAAATGTTGTATCAAGTGTTAATTATCACGTATTTAATTGTTTCAATTTGTTTGATTGGTTTAGTGCTAATTCAACAAGGTAAAGGAGCAGATATGGGCGCATCTTTTGGTGCAGGTTCATCTGCAACAATTTTTGGTTCAAGTGGTTCAGGTAACTTCTTAACAAAAGCGACTACATGGTTAGCAATTGCTTTCTTTGTTATCAGCTTAGTTTTAGGTAACCTTACGGCTAACAGAATTAAGTCTACAGATGAATGGAACAACTTGAATACTCCTGTAGAGCAAACTATCCCAGGTGATTCAATACCTACTGAAAGTATGGTACCAAAATCAGCAGAAAATACTGATGTACCTGCAGCTACAGAAAAAGCTAGCGACAGCGATATACCAAAATAACTTTTTAAAAAATGCAGATGTGGCGGAATTGGTAGACGCGCCACCTTGAGGGGGTGGTGACTTAGGTCGTGAGAGTTCGAGTCTCTCCATCTGCACCAAATTTAAAGCCTGTAACTCAATGAGTTACAGGCTTTCTTGTTTTAAATGGATCACTGTTGGATCATTTTTTGTTTTTATCTTTCAGTTTTTGTGATACTTGTTTTGCCATATCTGGTATTTCTGATTCCATCCAGCGTCCATAATGCTTTTCGAGCATTTTAATGCTGCTATGTCCCATTTGTTTGGCAATCCAGTTTAAATTAACACCTGCTGTTACCAGCTGACTTCCATAAGTATGTCGTGCTTGACCAATCCCCCTATATCGAACATCTGCAGCTTCACAGTGTGGCTTTAAAAACATTTTATTGAATGCATCGCTGTCACCCCAAAAGCGTTTAGATTTGGAACTTATGAATACGAACTGTAATTCCATTTCGTCATATAATCTATTGTTAGATTGAAGAACGCTAACCTTAAAATATTGCTGTTGTTCTACTCTTGATTTTATTCTTTTGAGAACTTCAAAGGCATCGTCTAAAAGATCTATACAACGGTAGCTACCGTCCGTTTTTGTGCTAGAAAAAACACCTCTAACTACATTCCGTTTGATATAAAGTTTCCTTCTCTCAAAATCAATGTCGCATAGAGAAATAGCCAAAAGTTCGCAAGGACGTACACCAGCCCATACAGCAAATGTAAAAGCATCTCTTTCAATAATGCGATCTGTACTAGTTTCTATTATTTTGGTGATTTCAGCTTGTGTGAAAGGATCTGCATTGTCTTTTCGTTCTTTTTTCGGGTTTTTTACTAAATCCATTGGATTTACAGTTAGCATTTCGTCTTCAACGGCTAAACGAAATGCGGCTCGCAATGGAGTAAGTACATCACATATAGTTTTACTTGAAAGATGTGAAAGTTCTGTATTTATCCAATTTTTAATTTCAGATGCTTTAATTGTTGTCATACAGCGTTCGCCAAGCTTTGGTCTAATATAGTTATCAGTACTGTATTCTTGGCCTTGGGGTGTTTTTGGGCGATTGTTAACTTTAGAATCAGCAATAAATTTATCCAAAAAGTTATTTAATATTATTTTATTATTCAACTCATCACTAATGATAAGTCGTAAAGTCGTTTTAGAATTAGGAAAGGTAGTTGCGTAATCAAATTTACCAAATTCAATATCATGTAAAATAGCCATTCGTTTACTGAATGCGGCTTTGATATTGTTATTTGTCAACGAAACGTGTTTGAGTGTCTCGATACAACGCTTTCCTCGATACATAAAAGATAATCTTATCGATTTTCCGTGAATCGTTATTCCGACATATTGTTCAGCTTGTTTTTTTGCTTGCTCTGCAGTTAACATGATTTATCTCCTTCAATCCAAGTATCCAGGTTTTCAAAATGCCACATTATTGACCCAATTGGGTCTTTGATGAAATGTATGCCTTCGATGAATTTTCCGGCTTTTCTCCGGCCGTCTAACTGATCTTTTGTTAGGCCTTTGTATGTTTCAATAACTCGAGGATGAACCCAGCCTAAAGCTATAAGTGGGGCTTGATTTTTCATTTTTATGCCTCTTTTGTTGATGTGCAAATTTCTTAAATTGACCTTTTAGGCCTAGGCGAATTTCGCTACTTTTACGCTTTACTAAACTTTCGATGTCTATTTTATCTGCGTTAAAAATAAAGTTATGCTAGTTAACCGCTTTTTTTCAGGGGTTAAGCCTGTGCCTAAATAAAATTAAATATCTTTTTGATAGTTTATTTAGACAGATTTGTCTGATTCACCAAATAGATTAATTGGCTTAAGCTTGTTCAGTACTATGTAATTTGAGTCTCTCTATCGCTTTTTAACGAACTTAAACGAAAAAGCTTATATTGTGCACATCGAGGTCGATCTAATGAATCATAGGGTTGATATCACCTCCGCATTGATTCAGACTCTTCCCCTTAAAAATTTCGTAATCATCCATTTCTCTATCGTCAAAGAGCTCTTCTAGTATTTCAAAATTCAACCGCAATCTTTTGCTGTTGTTTATAATTTGAATAGAAGTAACAAAGGGAATGTTAGTCAATTGATAAATAATATGAGCTCGGTCATACTTGCCTTCGTCATTCATTTTAAATAAGTTATTAAACGCGAGCGGATTCCCATAATTTAAAATATCTTTAAAGGCTTTCTGTATTTTGTCTTCGATATCGTCGGTATTGGTCAATGTAAATGCACTCATGCCATAGCCCTCTATTCTTTGTATTTGTTTACGTTGCGAACAAACGCAACGTGTTTACTTGAAAGTTAATTGATTTTTAATGAACGGTGTTTTCTGTCGCTTGACTGATTATTGAATTCATCGCATCAATGCATTCGTCAAAACTCAACACATCAGCGGATGAGTCGAATTCCCAAATTAATTGGTTAATATCCAAGTAAAATGATTTCAGCGTTTTATCTATATCTATGATGAAAATTGGGCAATGATGGTTTTTCTTGATATCTAGTGCATGTTTAATTTGTAGGCGAGGTCGGCGATATTTAGCTAAGTTATTACACGAAAAATAACTGCTGTGTCGACATGTCTCAGAAAGAACTACATAGACGGGCCCTTCATTTGTATATATTTCAAAGTCGATAAAGGTGCTTTGGTCTTTTTCATTGTGATAAGAGGTTTTGATCCCGTAACGAAAAGGAAAACTTACTTGTTCCATTTGAAGAGCAAATAACAGTTCATGAGTACTTTCAAATTCCGTTTTTTCATTGATGGGTAAATTACATAATTTTTCAAAATGCTTTCTATCTTCGCTTGGTAATAAGCCCAGTTGTTTTATTTTGTCTTCTAGGCTAATTAAGTAACTTTTCAAAGTGACATTTTCCAAAAGAGAAAACTTAGTCATATCACTTGTATTATTTGCTGTATTTACGAGACTTAGCTGATCTAGCTTGAATGTTTTAAATTGAAAAGAATGTTTCAAGGCTATATTTTTAATACCTTTACTTTCAACCAATTTTTTTGTCATCTCAAGAGGAGTGTTTACTTTATGCTCTGATACTTGCTTTTTCATGAGTATTCCTTATTTAAAAAAGAGATTTAATTATTCATCTCTATTAAATAACGAATAGCAAAACGCGCAACTGTGTTGATGTCATTTTTAAAAATTTCAAATTATTAGACAGACAAAGTTAGGGGAGGGTTTATAAAGAAGGAGGTATTGAGATAATTCTTACTTTACTTATTTAACAGAGTCGGCGTCTGACGCGATAGGCTTTTACTTTCTTTGTGAGCGTTTAGCATTTCCAAGTCGCGCGTTTTCAAAAGTACTCTATTGTGTATGTTCATTCATTTTTTGAGCAACCGACATGACACTTACGTTAATCTTCATATTTTCAGCGCTATTCATATTAGCAATTATTCACTGTAAAACAGGATATAAAATACCATACAATAATTATATTAAGTGGCCACTGCATCTTTCATCTTTAGCCAATATCACCGTTTATTGCATTTGGATTATTGGCTGTTTGTTGATGTTAATGGAAATTTTATTTTTGTGCGATGTGTATAACGGTACTACATTTCCGTGGTTTGTGTTTGAAGTGGCATTGATAACGTCAATTATAGTATTACTGTTTACGTTAATACTTATTAAAAATCGCATTCATCATAACAAGGATAAGGTAATACAGCACCTTAGAGTCATTTTTAAAGCGCTGTTTCTACAAATGATGTGTGTCAGTTTCACATCAATAGTGTTCGTTATTAAATTTTATATTAAAAATAATTGAAGTGTTTAGTACTAAATCAGGTAACAACTTAACTACTGTATGCGACACTTTTTGTCGTATCGATGGTTTATGCTGAGGTTATAGATTGATGATGTAGGTTTAACATAATGAAAGAATTACTCAAATCCCGTCCAGGTTTACTCATTACGGTTGTCGGTGTAGGAGGTTGTGGTTGTAATACTATCAACATGTTACATGAAAACAATTTGAGTAGTACTGTTAATTTAATTGCCGTGAATACCGACCTTGCTGTACTCAATCATTCGCCTGTTGAAAGTAAAATTCTGATTGGGCAAGACTTAACTAATGGTTACGGGGCAGGGGCAGACCCAGCAATTGGATTAAAGGCGGCCGAAGAAAGTGAAGAAACACTCAAAGCTGCGATTGAAGGTAGTGATATTGTTATCATCACGGCTGGTTTCGGTGGAGGAACAGGTACAGGTGCCAGCCCTCTCATTGCAAAACTAGCGCGAGAACTTAGTATTAGTTGTTTGGCAGTGGTGACTCTACCCTTTGAGTCTGAAAGTAAAATGCGTATGGGTTATGCACTCGAAGGAATAGAGCTTATTAAGGAGCCTGCACAAGCATACATCACCTTATCAAATGACTTACTCCTTAAGGGATTAGGAGAAAATGTTGGATTGTTTTCGGCCTTTAAACAAAGTAATGACGTACTCAATAATTTACTAACGGCTTTGGTACAAATGTTAACGCAAACAGGGCACATGAATGTTGATATCAATGACTTTGCTAGAATCCTATCTTTTGAGGGGGAGTCAGTCCTCGGCGTAGGTAAAGCGGAAACAGAAGAGGATGCATTTGAAGCCCTAGAGCAAGCACTTAATAACCCATTAGTGTCTGTTGAAAATATTGATACTGCACAGGGTATTATTATTCATATTTGCTGTAAAAAAGATGATATTAAGTTATCGACTTATGATGGTTTAGTAAATAACGTGAGAAAAAAATTAAAGCATGACTCTGCATTAATTGTTGCGGGTGTATCGCTTGACCCTGAGTTAACAACAGAGTTGACTATATTAGTTATCGCTTCAGGTATTTCGACCAAGGTGTTACCTTACAATACAGGGGCGAGTGAATTACATGAGTCATACGTTGGTGATGACTTAAGTTTTATTACTGAACCTGAGCACTTAGCAGAGCTCACCAATGTCCAATCTTATACAGATATTCCAAGTATCGTTAGAAAACTTCAGCAGCAGCGTAATATGATTTAATATTGACTTTGAACGAACAGGTGTAATAACAAAATTCAGTTTTACTTTTTGATCTATTGATTTACCTTTTTCAAAAGAGGTTCAGGCTAAATGCATAAGAAAAATAATATTCAAACGTTTTAGCGAGCACTTTATTAAAATTAACTAACTATATTAGGAATGAATTCTTTATCTGTGACAAAGCAATTTCTTCCATTAGCTTTAGCACTATACAAGTGTTTATCTGCTCGGTTTAAAGCTGAATTGAATTTTTCATCATTCTTAACAACGGTGTAGCCCATACTGACAGTAATTTTTTTATCTTTTTCAAAAAAAGAAAACTTTTGCATGCTCACAGCTTCTTGCAATCGTGTCGCCAATTTGTGAAGGCCTAGTTTATTTGCGCCAGGAACAATAATGGCAAATTCTTCTCCACCGATTCTACCGATGCAATCTTCTTCCCTTAAACAACTTTTTAGAGCCGCTGCGACTTTTATCAGCACTTCGTCACCACAATTATGGCCATAGTTGTCATTAACTTGTTTGAAATGATCTAGGTCTAACATCATGACACCAACATAATAAGTAAGCCTTCGAGAGCGCTTTAACTCTTTATCCACCTTGTAAAGAAAAGAAATTCTATTGGCAATACCCGTTAAACTATCTGTATAGGCTAACTTCTCTAGATTTTTTTGTTGTGTAATATTTGCAATCGAGCAATGATAGCCTTGGAATTCACCATCACTGGAAAAATAGCGTTTTGCGGTTAGGCTGATCCAAATAGTTTCGTGGTTATTAGTTTGCAGCTGACAATTTATATTATTCATATCGTTTTTTTCAAAAAGAATTTTTTCAATTAACGTTTGCACGTCATTAGAAGAATCATTATTTATAAATGGTAAAACCTTACTCAGTGGTAGTGGTGATTTTTTATTAGTATCAACACCTAATAGCTGTGAAAACTCTTCTGAAATTGAAGTGATATTGCCAAATACATCTAAGTCTATTAACCAGTCATTAATGGTCTCTGTAACATCATCTAGCTTTTGCTGTTTTTCATGCAATATATTATGAAGATTTTGCTGTGTTGTTTCTAATTCCTCGGTGCGTTTATTAAGCTCCGCGGTTCTTTGTTCAACTAATTTCTCTAACGATATGGTATTAATATGAACTAATTTTCCCATAACGTTTATGGAGTTTTTTAAATAACAAATTTCATTATCTTTTGTGTCATTATCTTTAGGAGTAGGAATAGGGGTAAAGGGTAATTCAGGTTTAAACGTTTTAAGCCAATCAGATATCTGTTCAACGTGACGAATAACGGTTTTATGAATAAAGAATAATATAAAAATTGAAACCATAAAGGTTTTAATACCATGTGAAACTAAGACTAAATAAAATTTTTCTTTAATTTTATTCTTTGGAATATTATCATCTGCATGAATTTCCAAGTAACCTATATCATTATTGCTATATGAAAGAAGTGCTTTAAGGTTGATTTTTGATTCATCTGGTATGGTGCCCGTGCTGTATATCTTTCCAAAACCAGTAACTATTTTTGCATAATTGATTCCTGCTTGAGCAACTATCCCATTTAGCTGTTGTTGAACTAACGGTTCATTAAAATCCCACAATGATGTGGCAATGGCATTTGATTGTGTCGCTTCAACCAGTATTAATTGACGGTGAAGGTTATTTATTTCATCATGATAATCAGAATATAATTGAAGTGCGGTAATTAGCACTGTAAAAAGCCCACTAATCAATAGTATTCTCGTTAAAAGAATAAAAGAGAGTTTACTTTTAAATACGCTAAATTGAGTTTTTGAGCTCATGAACTATCCATGTACATAATTTAATTAATATTATTACTACCTTCTAATATATAGTCATATAAGTCAAATGTTGCTCAATATCTACTCATGCCCTATCAGTTGTTTTGGTTAGCGACTCTTAATAAAAGGGCATTTTTAACTTGAACACGATGAATTACTACTATTTACTAAAAAACTAAATATACTTTTTAAGCATGTTTTGTGCTAATTCCTTAAAATATTCTCGCAAGGACGTTGGCTCTAATACTTCAATAGCATTCCCCATCCCCCGAAGAAAAGCTTTTAATTTTGGCGTGTCCGAAACAGTCGCATTGATCTTTACCAATTCAACTTGCTCTGTTTCAACAATGGTTTGATCATGACTGAACTTACCATTACTTAAAATAAATGGGCTATCTTTTCTTATAAGTAAACTTAATGCTATCTCATTACTCGTGCTATTGGATGCAAAGTATGATCGCTTAACTTTCTCAAAGTCATAATCAGCAGGGGGGATGCAATTATCTTCGGTGATTTCAACATTCTTTATAAACGCAATGGGAAATTTATACACTTTCTGGTGAAAGCTGCCGAAAGAGCATACTAAAGTCATCACATTTTCACGTTGCACTAGCCCAAGGGGGTTAATCCTTTTGTAGCTTTTCCAGATAGGATCTTGATTAGAAACAAGGTAACGTTTTAGATGGGCACTTATCTGCTTTTTGTGAAAAATAGCCTGCTTTATTTCACTTAATGCATGTTTATCAGGTAGAGGTAAAGACACAGGGTTATTACTACTGATGAGTGCGACAGACCTTTTCCAGTGTGAAATTAAGGGGGACTTTTCACTTTCAATAATTGTCTGTGCTTTAATAAAGTATGCTGATAGATCATCTAAAGTCGATACCGGTAATAATTCATTAGCGATTTCTTTTAAGGTAGAAAAGGCGAGGGCGGAGTTAGCATCCATCAAAGATATATTAAGTTTTTTCCAGTTTAAATTAATAGACCATCCATAGGGTTTTGACCGTTTATCAACTTCTAATCCGAACAAACCCAGTTTTTCAAGAGACTCAAGATCTCGCTGCACCTTGCGGATGATCAAATATTCATGGCCATTAGACTCTAAACGTTCAAGTAATTGCCGTGTCGATATCTTCTGAGGATAACGTGGAATATGGTCTAAGAGGTCAAGTTTTCTTTGAAACGACGATGACATGGAAAATCACATAAGATGGACAATGAACAAACATTAGCATATCCATACGACAAAAAGTGTCGCATAAATAAGTTTGATCATAATGAGTAAATTATCACTTTCGTTTGTATAGTCGCGCAAATTTAATCATTTGGTAAGCTATTGCCACATGTACATAATCATTGTTGAATTTTGAGGCGCAGAGCAAATGACCAAAACAAAGGAAAACCGCTTACTTATCAGGTCAGTTTCGAAAACGTGTGAGATTTTAAATATTGATGAAAACCGCTTTTTTACATCACTTGATCTTGAAACAGCATTAAATGTAAAAGAATCAGATAATATAAAGCTACGAAAAGAAGACATTGAGCTATTAGTGAATTTTATAAAAGTATATCGTTTTATTGATGGGTTTTGTGGTGGAGATATTCAATTCATTCATCATTGGGTTACTACAAAAAATAAATACTTTGATACATCACCACGGGAATGCTTTTATACAAGAAAAGGGATTCAAAAACTGTATGAATATGTGCAACGATTCTAATAGCAATGACCGTGTTCATTGGTATCTGGATTATCAAAGTCAGAACGGATTTGAATAATAGAATAAGAATTATAAGTGGTTGCGTATCTAGGTTGACTGAATAAAGAAAAAATGTGGCGAGTAAATTCAGTCCTTGCCAAAAACACCATCCCCGCGGTGATCGGCTTTGTTCTTTGAGTCGGAAGCAGACTTTAGACATATTATGTCTTTATGGCTTTTCTATCTCACTTTGGATCACAAAATCAGATAGATTTTATAGCAAGTAATGCGGATTGCTGACATTAGCCTTGGCTTATCTAGCGACATTTGAGCCGATGAAAATCAGCCCTGCATTAGATAATAGAGTTGCTCTAAATTTCATCAGTAATCTATAAAATCAAAAATTCTAATTTGATTAGAAAATACCAAAGCGGACATTAGATTAATATGATTTTGGTATTAAATTCTGTGGCGCTAAGGGGCACATTGCGCCATAGGAAATATCTATTAGACCGAACTAAATGTCTATTTAGAATCTTAGATGTTAAAAGTAACCGCGAAATAAGCCTTGAAGTAGACTTAAAACTGACAACGTTATTATTCTGGTTTTACGTAAATTTAGATTGTATTTAAAGTTGACCTTTGTTTTTTATCTATTTACACAACATCATTAGAGTGGGATGTCTGAGGGCTAATTTATAGGGGCTATGCTCTAACTCACGAAGGGGTAAAACTGATGCAAAGGATAAAAATTTTTATCCTTTGCAATATATGAAAGCATTCATGCTAACTATATAATATCAGATAACGGACTGCGTACAGCATTCCCCCCATGCTCAAGAACGTGGGTATAGATTTGTGTTGTTCGTAAGTCACTGTGGCCTAACTGCTCTTGTACCGTTCTAATATCAGCCCCTCTTTGTAATAAGTGAGTCGCAAATGAATGACGTAATGTATGACATGTTACATTTTTCTCAATACCGGCTTCTTTTGCTGCATGTTTAACTGATTTTCTCAGCACCGTTTCATTAATATGATGCCTACGTAATTTATTTGATTCTGGGTCAATGGTTAGCCGTGAGGAAGGGAATAAATAATGCCATTCAAGTTTATTTGGAGCACTTGGATATTTTTTAGCTAGGGCGAAAGGAAGCCATACTCCCGCATAATCTGGATGTTTAATATCTTGCTGGTATCGTGATGTTGCATGTTTTATTTGTATTTTTAAAGCAGAAACCAATTCTTTTGCTAGAGTAACACTGCGATGCTTACCCCCTTTACCATTCCAAATATTTACTGACAAATAATTAAAATCAATATCTTGAATTCTTAGCCTTGTTACCTCCATTAAACGCAAACCACTACCATACATTAATTGGCACTGTAATAAGTGATTTGCATTGATTAAAGTAAGCAACGCTTTTATTTCTGTTGTAGTGAGTACAGTCGGTAATTTAGTTTGAATATTACTTCGATTAAAATTTAGTTCAAGCGTTAAAGGTTGTTTTAAAATTTCTTTATATAAAAAAGATAAAGCATTAAGGGCTAAAGCTTGTGTTTTTGGGGCGACGTTTTTGGTATTACTCAGGTATGATAAAAAAGCTTCAACTTCTTTATTATAACAATGGCTTGGGTGTATTTTATTATTAAAAATAATATAAGATTTAATCCATTGTATGTAAGACTCTATTGTACGCTTAGCATAACGCTTCATTTGCATCTGCTCATGAATATGAGTCAAAAATTCTGATTTCATAAATTTCCTTATTTATTTTATCGTTTGAGCAAGTATAGATAGTTTGCACACTTTCACCGGAAAAATGTTAATATATTGTGAGTTTAGTTCTTTTGGGCTATTAACAAAAAAATAAGTGGTTGAAATTTAGATAATAAAACTATAAGTTGCTAAGTAATAAATTTAATATTAGGTGGTGAATCCTTTGAAGAAAAGAGGGGTTTATCCAGTCTAATAAGCTGTTAAGTGGTTCTCA
>Ga0233426_10001858_pt1 | contig 18450 bp, 20 predicted proteins | sample SI_118_April2016_6_FD_179875 | JGI IMG/M metagenome (GOLD analysis project Ga0233426, IMG submission 179875) | Seawater microbial communities from Saanich Inlet, British Columbia, Canada - SI_118_April2016_10_MG | ecosystem: Environmental > Aquatic > Marine > Inlet | place: Canada: British...
ATAAGAAACATCAGCCAACACATTCTCTCCATTTATATCCATAGAAACAACACCTACTCCTTCTCCTGTTATCTCGATAGATTCAGGAAACATATCATTCAGTGGTACTGGGAAATCTCCTACTAATGGAATGCTAATAATAAGATCATCACATACAGAAGAAATATTCCATATTCCTTGAGCAATAGCATACGCAAATACACAGCTACCATCATTAGTTGTCGCATCAGCCATGTAATTCATAGCACTACTTTCTGTACAGCCATCAATTTCTTTTTTACAAGAAGATACTACAAGAAATAATGCTAGAAACAATACTACTGGTATTTTAAATATATTTTTCATTTTGATTATAATTTAGTTATTAAATAAAAAAAGTTGCCATCAAAGATAGCAACTTTTTTTATAACTCAATATAATTTATTGATTAAACAAGTACATTACCGTTAGCTTTAGCATCAGCTAAAACAGCAGCAATTCCTTTTTTATCAATTGTTCTTAATGCATTTGCTGAAACTTTTAAAATAATTGTTTCACCAGTTTCAGGAATAAAAAACTTTTTAGTTTGTAAGTTTGGATAGAACTTTCTTTTTGTTCTATTCTTAGCGTGAGAAACATTGTTCCCTACCATTACCTTCTTTCCTGTTATTTGACAAATTCTTGACATATCTTCTTATTTTTTGGGCTGCAAATATACAATCTAATCTAGATAAATTGAAATTTATTCTTGTTTTTTTATTACATCACAAAGCAAGGATAAGGATTTTTCAGAAGCTTGATTTACAACAACTTGCCTATCCCCTTCAAAAACAAACCTACTAACACTTGTAGTTTCAGAACTTGATACTGTAATAAAAATAGTACCAATTGGATTAATATTAGTCCCGCCACTAGGCCCAGCATAGCCACTTGTAGCCACCGAATAATCAACAGAGAAAATTCGCCTAACCCCTTCAGCCATTTGAACTACCACCTCCTCACTTACTTCCGTTTTTTCATCAATCAAAACTTGAGAAACTCCTAACACATTTACTTTAATTTCATTTTGATAAGCAACAACCCCTCCTTTAAAATAAGAAGAAGCACCCGAAACTGAAGTTATCTTAGAGGCAATAATACCTGAGGTACAACTTTCAGCAACTGCAACACTTACTCCCTTTTCTATACATAATTGATGTAAGCGCTCCTGCAATAACATTTTAAAATCCGATAGTTGGTCCTGTAATATGCTTTTGTTCTTTAGGACGAATACTCATCACTGGGATTTCAGAATTATTAATAATATACCTAGCCGTTACACTAATATTATTAGATAAAGACAACTCTTCCTTTTTTGTCATTATCATAATTAAATCAGCATCAAAACGCTTTTCATACTCAAATACAAAATCTCCTAAAGTTTGTTTTTTATCCCCTTCAACTAACTCTGCTGTACACTTAACCCCAGCATCTGCAATAAATTGTTTTACTTGATTTATATTCTTAACCAACTTCTCTCTAACCTCTTGATTATCTCTCAGCACAATTGAAACTAAACGAATAGTAGCATTCCAATACCTAGCATATTCCAATGCATAAGTTACTTTTTCTTTGGTCTGCTTTTCCAAATCAAGTGGCAATATAATATTTTCACACCCATCTCTATGCTCTTTTCCTTTAATAGTAATTACAGGACATTTTGATAACCTAACCACTTTTTCAGCATTAGAACCAATGAATTTTTTTGATCCACCTTGCGTTCCATTTGTCCCCATAACAATTAAATCAGCTGAAATCATTTCAGAAACCTCATTTATTTGCTCGTAAACCCTCCCTTTTGCAACCATAGTATCTACATCAACACCATACTTATTACTATAATCTAATCCTATTTCCTCTAACTTACCCTTAACTTTTATTTTTATTTCTTCTGATTTATCATCCGAAAATAAGGACTGCATCATACTTTGCTCTTCAATAACAGACAATAAAACAACATCCGATTTTTTGATTTTTGCTAGATTAAATGCTTGCCCTAATGCGACCATTGATTGTTCGGAAAAACCGATTGGAACTAAAATTTTACTTGCAGACATATTGGAATAATTTATTATATTTGACAATACAAAATTACATATTTATATGCATATAATAGCCGAGACCGAATTAATACTTACCCCAGAAAACAAAATTTATCACCTAAATTTATCCAAAGAAGAAATTGCAGATAACATAATATTGGTAGGCGACCCTGAGAGAGTGGCTGTAATTTCAAATAAATGGGATACAATAGAACACAAAATTCAGAATAGAGAATTTATAACACATACAGGGACTCTAAACGGGAAGAGAATTACCGCTATCGCAACCGGAATTGGCCCTGATAATATTGATATTGTAATCAATGAATTAGATGCTTTAGTCAATATTGACTTTAAAACAAGAACTATCAATAAAAACAAAAAGAAACTTAACTTAATTCGCTTAGGAACTTCAGGAGCTTTACAACAAGATGTAGAGATAGATACATTTATTGCTGCATCATACGGGTTAGGCTTTGATGGACTTGCTCATTTTTATGAAAATGAAGAGAAACTTGAAAAAGAAATGGGAATTTCATACTCTAACCATGCTGATTGGCCACAGCATTTGGCTCACCCTTATTTTATAAAAGCATCAGCAAACTTAATCAATAAATTTCCGAGTATTAAAAAAGGAATAACGGCAACTGCCCCAGGATTTTATGGTCCACAAGGAAGAACACTAAGATTAGCTCCTTCAATAAAAAATATGCATGAAAAAATGAGAAGTTTCAACTACCAAGAAAATAGAATTACTAATTTTGAAATGGAAACTTCTGCCCTTTATTATTTAGGACAAACACTTGGGCACAACACGCTTACAATTTGCGCAATAATTGCCAATAGACTAAGCAAAGAATATAGCAAGGACTATAAAAAAACAGTAGAAAAAATGATTGATTTAGTACTGAAAAAAATCTCTTAGCAGTTATAGCAACAACCTTCATCTTGCATTAATCTACAAGAATAAACTGCCAATATCGCCCCTAATATTGTTGCCACCACATACAACCAAAGATGCGTTAGACTTCCCGAAAATAAAGCAGGTGCGATTGACCTTGCAGGGTTCATAGAAGCACCACAAATAGGCCCTGCAAAAGTAGCTTCAAAAGCGACTACTCCACCAATAGCTAAGGCAGCAGTAATTCCTTTTTCTTTTGCTCCTGTTGAAACATTTAAAATAACAAACATAAGTATGAAAGTTAATATTAACTCCAATGTAAAGGACTGTATCCAATTATCATTTAACGGTAAAGTTTCTCCCATTGTAGTTGCTTCAGGAAAGATAAAATACAAACTTGCAGATGCCAATACTGCACCAATTAGTTGAAAAGAAATATAAGGAAATATCTCGTTTTTAGGAAAGCGTTTTGCGACAGCAAAGGCAATAGTTACTGCAGGATTAATATGTGCTCCAGAAACATCTCCTATCGTATAAATCATTGCCATAACCACCAACCCAAATGACATACCAACACCTAAATGACTAACTGTTCCTCCTGAAATTTCATTTATCATAATAGCTCCTGTACCAACAAAAACCAAAATATATGTCCCTAATAATTCCGCCCAATATTTTTTCATCCTAACTTTTCTTTTAATTTATTCATTACAATTTCTGGTGCAAAACAAGGCTTGCCCGTTTCCTTATTTACAAAAACCAATACCACCTCCCCCACATTTAGCAAATCTCCTTTTTCATTAAATATTTCATAATGAAATGTAATTTTAGCAGAAGGAAACTCTTTAATAGTTGTTTTAATCGTAAGATGATCATCATAAAAAGCAGGTTTTTTATAAGTAATATTCATATTTACAACAGGAAGTGCAAATCCCATTTCCTCCAATTCCTTATAAGTAACACCCAGTGAGCGCAGCAATTCCACCCTACCCACTTCATAGTATTGGGCATACACACCATAATAGACAAAACTCATTTGATCAGTTTCGCCATACCTAACTCTTATTTTTGTTTCAAAAGAATACATGCTGCAATAATACACACAATATTTATATTTACTAATATTGTAGCCTTATGAAGTTAAAAAAATACACACTATATATAGGGCTATTTATATTATCAGCTTGTAGCCCAACACTAACAATACAATCTTCTGATAGCGAGCTAATTGGAATAAGCACTAGTGCTGACAGCACCCTATTAGCTATTATCAGCCCTTACCAAAAAGGAATTGAGACAGAAATGAATGAAGTACTTACCTATTCCAAAATAACCCTTACAAAAAGAGGAAGCGAATCATTATTAGGGAATTTTGTAACGGACCTCTGCCTTAATTATGCTAATGCACATCTATGCGTAATGAATAATGGAGGACTAAGAACTACACTTAATCAAGGAAATATAACAAGAGGGAAATTGTACGAATTAATGCCTTTTGAAAACGAACTAGTAGTGTTAGAACTTGACAAAACAGACTATCTTGGGCTATTAGCATACATCTGCAAAAGAGGTGGAGAACCATTTTCAGGAATAACTATTGTGATGGATAAAGAAGGTGAGGTTATAACTAACTCATGGCCTGTTAATTTTGAAAATGGAGAAAAAGTAAAAGTTCTTACTTCTGATTATCTTGCCAATGGAGGTGATAAAATGAGTTTTTTTAAAGACAAAGAACAAATAAAAGTTGGCTTAAAACTCAGGGATGCAATTATTGATTATTGCAGCAATACAGATACAATTAATGCGCAACTTGATGGAAGAATAAAAATAGTTGACAATGAATAACAGAAGAAAATTCATCAAACAAAGTGGGCTTAGTGCCCTTGGTTTATCACTGCTTCCTCAATTATCATTTGGGAACAATAAGAACATTAAACTTACTATTTTACACACAAACGATATGCACAGCCACATCCACCCTTTTACAAGTGGACGAAACAAAGGTTTGGGAGGAATGGCAGAAAGAGCTACACTGATAAAAAAAATAAGGCAAGAAGAGGAACATGTATTGCTTTTAGATGCTGGTGATATTTTTCAAGGAACACCTTACTTTAATGTGTATGGTGGAGAGTTGGAGTTAAAACTAATGAGTGAAATGAAATATGATGCCGTAACTTTAGGGAATCATGATTTTGACAATGGATTGGAAGGATTAAAAAAACAACTTCCCCACGCAAATTTCCCGTTTTTAATTGCCAACTATGATTTTTCAGACACAATCTTAAAAGACACTTTCAATCCTTATAAAGTTTTTAGAAAAGGAGATTTAAAAATTGGCGTATTTGGAATAGGAATAGAATTAGATGGCTTAGTACCTAAAAAATTATACCAAAAGACTGTATATCAAGACCCTATTTCAACAGCTAATCATTACGCGACACTTTTAAAGAAAAAAGAGCATTGCGATTTAGTAATTTGCCTCTCTCATTTAGGCTTTAAATACCAAAACGATAAGCTCTCCGACCTAACATTTGCAAGTCAAACCCGTGATATTGACTTAATTATAGGTGGGCACACGCATACATTCTTAAAAAAGCCAGCAAAACAACTTAACCTAGACCAAAAAGAAGTACTAATAAATCAAGTTGGTTGGGCAGGAATTAATATTGGCAAGGTTGATTTTCATTTTAGTGAAAGTGATGGTGATAAAAAAGTTTTTGGGAAGTCAATATTTGTTAAAAATAGCTTGAAAAACGCTTAAAAAACGAGTTTTAAAAAGTTATAAACAAAAGTTCTTATCAGATAACTTGCATCTGTAAAAAAAAACTGAAAGTCAAGTGTAAATTTTCTTTTTTATTAACGATAAGTTTTTCATATTTGCTCAAACCAAAAACGAAACGAAAAGTATTAAAACGAATTATTAAAAGACAAACCAATACCACACAATGCCAGAAAAAAGTTATCAAGAAGTTTGGAATAACTGCTTAGCTATCATCAGAGACAACATTACAGCTCAAAACTTTAAAACTTGGTTTAAGCCTATTAAAGTTGTTTCATTAGAAGACAAAGTACTTACTATTCAGGTCCCTACTCAATTTTGCTATGAGTACCTTGAAAAACATTATATTACTTTAATAAAGAAAACGATTAAGCGTGAAATTGGTAAAGATGCAAAGTTAGAATACAATATTATATTAGAAAACTCTTCTAGTAATAAACCTTATATTTCGAAAGTACCTAGTAGCGGACAAGCTGATGTGAAGAATAACCCTATTAGTATGCCAATCAGCATGAATAGTACTTCTATTAGAAATCCTTTTATTATTCCTGGTTTACAAAAAATTAATATCAATCCTCAATTAAATGAATCCTACACATTTGATGCATATATTGAAGGAGAATGTAACCGTTTAGCTCGTTCTGCAGGATTTGCAGTTTCACAAAACCCTGGAGGAACTTCTTTTAATCCTTTATTTATTTACGGAAGCGGAGGACTTGGAAAAACACACCTTGCCAATGCAATTGGGATTGAAGTTAAAAATAATCATCCAGAAAAAACAGTACTTTATGTTTCTGCTGATAAATTCCTAACTCAGTTTGTAGATTCTATTAAAGATAATAAACGAAATGATTTTGTTCATTTTTATCAATCAATAGATGTATTAATTATTGATGACGTGCAATTCCTTTGCGGAAAAGAAAAAACACAAGATGTTTTCTTCCATATCTTTAATCATTTGCACCAAAACAAAAAACAAGTAATTTTAACTTCTGATAAAGCACCTGTTGATATTGTTGGAATGGAACAAAGATTATTATCTCGCTTCAAATGGGGACTTTCGGCTGATTTACAATCACCAGACCTTGAAACAAGATTAGCAATCCTAAAAAAGAAAATCAAGAAAGACGGTATTGATATTCCTTATGAAGTTGTAGAGTATATCGCTTACTCAATTACAACAAATGTAAGAGAATTAGAAGGGGCTTTAATTTCATTACTAGCACAATCCTCTTTAAATAGAAAGGAAATTACAATTGACTTAGCAAAAAATATGCTGGACAAATTTGTTAAGAATACTGTTCGTGAAGTTTCAATTGATTATATCCAAAAAGTTGTATGTGATTATTTTGATATCCCTATCGAGATAATGAAGTCAAAAACTAGAAAGAGAGAGATTGTACAATGCAGACAATTAGCTATGTATTTTTCTAAGCAAATGACAAAAAACTCATTAGCTATGATTGGAAAACATTGCGGCAACAAGGATCATGCTACTGTACTTCATGCTTGTAAAACAATCAATAATTTAGCAGATACTGACAAACGCTTTAAAGGGTATATTTCTGATATTGAAAAGAAGTTAACACTTTCATAAGCTAATGAAAATCTTAATGGTTTGTTTAGGAAATATCTGCCGATCACCACTTGCAGAAGGAATATTAGCACATAAAACTAAACACCTTAATTTAGAAGTAGATTCAGCAGGAACAGCCGCCTATCATGTTGGAAAATTACCTGATAATCGGTCTATTGAGATTGCCAACAAGTACCATATTGATTTAAGAAAACAAAGAGCAAGGCAATTCAGCCGAGCTGATTTTGATGAGTTTGACATCATTTATGCAATGGACACAAATAATTACGCTCACCTTATAAGTTTGGCCTCAAATAAAAACGAACGCAATAAAATAAGGTTGATTTTAAATGAAATTAATCCAAATGCATGCCAATCAGTGCCCGACCCTTATTATGGGGAGGGAGATGGTTTTCAAACAGTATATGATATGCTTGAAAAAGCGTGCAACAAAATAGTCCAAAACATTGAATAAAGGAAAACTATATCTAATCCCCACTATCTTAAGTGATGATTCACAAGAAGCTGTACTTCCTAGTACAATCACCAATCACATTAAGGATATTAATGTTTTTATTGTTGAGAATTTAAGAACTGCAAGAAGACACATCAAAAAAATACACCGAGAAAAAGACATTGATAATACTACTTTTTATTCTTTCGGAAAACACGATACACTTAGCTTAGAAGAAGATTTTTTACCGCACATTTTAAATGGTGAAAATGTAGGAATATTATCAGAAGCAGGATTACCTTGTGTTGCCGATCCTGGATCAAAAATTGTAGAATATGCACATGATTTTCAGATTGAAGTAATTCCTTTAGTTGGCCCCTCCTCTATCCTACTTGCCTTAATGGCCTCAGGAATGAGTGGACAAAATTTTGCTTTTACAGGTTACCTTCCTATCGATAAAAAAGACAGAAATAGAGCAATTAAAAACCTTGAATCGCTTGTAAACAAAACAGGACAAACCCAAATTTTTATGGAAACTCCTTACAGAAACAATCAATTGCTTGACACTTTAAAAGCACAATGTAGCAACAAAACAAAATTATGCATTGCTGCAAACATTACTTCTACCAACGAATTCATTCAAACTAAAACAATAGAAGAATGGAAACAAACAAAAGTTGACATCCACAAGCAACCCACAATTTTTCTTATTTCATAAATAACAAATTACTATTCACAAAGTTAGAAAAGGAATTCTCTATCTTTGCAAAATGTATAGAATTCAGGAAATAATTGAAAGACTACCAAAACCTTTAAGAAACAAATACCTTATCCTATTAATACTATTTATTATTTGGATAATATTTCTAGATGATTATAACTTAATTAATCAAAGTAAAATGCAAAATAAAGTTGATGATTTGAAGGAACAAAAATCATTTTACATCACTGAAATTAAAAGCGATAGCACAGAAGTACATCTACTTAGAAACGACTCAAATGCACAAGAAAAATTTGCTAGAGAAAAGTTTTTAATGAAGAAAAAAAATGAAGATATTTTTATCCTAAGAGAAAAAGAAAATGAGTAAATTATTTACAGCATTTAATGCTGTTTCAAAACAAGAGTGGGAAGAGAAAATAAATACTGACTTAAAAGGAGCAGACTATTGTGAAAAACTTGTTTCAAATTCTGAAGGAATTGAAATTGCACCTATTTACCATTCAGATGATAAAACCCCTACTCATCATAGTTCATTTCCTGAAAACTGGGAAAGCTACCAACTTATTGACGCAAACAATCCGCAAGAAGGAAACAAAAGAGCATTAGCTGCATTGCAGAATGATATTAGTGGAATTTGTTTTTCTAACCCTAGTGATTTAACGATTCTATTACAAGGAATTGAGATAGAGCACATCAGAATTGACTTTAAAAATTATACTGATAATTTTCCAGCACAATGGGAGAAATTCTCAAAAAACAAAAAGGTAAATGGTGCTTTTCATGGAATAGAAAACTCTAATTTATTAAGCACTATTTTTGCTGAAGGAAAAACAGCAAAAGAACAAATAAGCAATGCCTTCCAACAAGGAAAAAAGAACCCTAACAATGTTCAATTTCATTTTGAAATAGATAGTAATTACTTTTTAGAAATTGCAAAACTAAAGGCATTTAGAGTCCTTTGGGAAAATATGACAGGAAAAACACCTTATATTTTCGCATCCAGCACTTTAGCAAATAAAGAAGAAGAATTTGCTTACAACAACATCCTAAGAAGTACTACCGAATGTATGTCAGCAATATTTGGAGGAGCAAATGCAATAATGATTAACTCCTACAATCATACCTTTGAAATTCCTTCAGAGTTTTCGGAGAGGATTGCAAGAAATCAGCAAACAATTCTAAGAAAAGAAAGCTATTTAGATAAAGTAATTGATCCATCAAAAGGGGCTTATTACATTGATTATCTTGTGCAGGAATTAGTAGCTGATTTTAATTTATCAAAAACACAAGAGAAAGAAAATAAAAACACTAAAACTTGGTTAAGTCCTGAGCAAATTGAAGTGAAAAATCAATACAACAAAGAAGATATAAATAAATCAGAACACCTAAACTTTGTTGCAGGATTAGCACCAAACTTAAGAGGTCCGTATTCAACAATGTATGTAATGCGCCCTTGGACAATTAGGCAATATGCTGGTTTTTCAACAGCTGAAGCATCCAATGAATTTTACAGAAAGAACTTAGCTGCAGGGCAAAAAGGACTTTCAGTTGCATTTGATTTAGCAACCCATAGAGGATATGATTCCGACCATGAAAGAGTGGTTGGTGATGTAGGAATGGCCGGAGTTTCTATTGATAGTGTTGAGGATATGAAAATTCTTTTCAATAAAATTCCTTTGGATAAAATGTCAGTTTCTATGACTATGAACGGAGCTGTTTTACCAATTTTAGCATTTTATATAGTTGCAGCACAGGAACAAGGTGTAAGCCTAGAACAACTTTCAGGAACGATACAAAATGATATACTAAAAGAATTTATGGTGCGTAATACTTATATCTACCCACCAAAACATTCTATGCGAATTATCTCTGATATTTTTGAGTACACATCAAAAAATATGCCAAAGTACAATAGCATATCAATTTCAGGGTACCACATGCAAGAAGCAGGAGCTACAGCAGATATTGAATTGGCATACACACTTGCAGATGGACTGGAATATATAAAAACTGGTATTGCTGCAGGAATGGATATTGACACTTTTGCACCTAGGCTTTCTTTCTTTTGGGGAATAGGAATGAACCATTTTATGGAGATTGCTAAAATGCGTGCAGCCCGAATGTTATGGGCTAAAATAGTGAAGGAATTCAATCCTAAAAACCCAAAATCATTGGCCTTGCGTACGCATTGCCAAACTAGTGGATGGAGCTTAACAGAGCAAGACCCTTTCAATAATATTACCAGAACTTGTGTTGAAGCAATGGCTGCTGCTATGGGTGGAACTCAAAGTTTGCATACTAACGCTTTAGATGAAGCCATTGCATTGCCAACAGATTTTTCAGCAAAAATTGCTAGAGATACTCAAATCTATTTACAGAACGAAACAGGCATTTGCAATACAGTTGACCCCTGGGGAGGTTCGTGCTATGTTGAGAAATTGACACAGGAAATAGCAGAAAAAGCTTGGCAACATATTAAGGAAATTGAAGAATTAGGAGGAATGGCAAAAGCCATAGAAACAGGAATTCCTAAAATGAGGATTGAACAAGCAGCTGCAAGGAAACAAGCCAGGATTGATAGCGGAAAAGACACGATTGTTGGGGTAAATACCAATCGTTTATTGAAAGAAGATAAGGAACTTGATATACTGGAAGTAGACAACACTGCAGTTCGGAAATCACAAATTGAACGGCTTACTAGCATTAAAGAAAGTAGAAATACTGAAAAAGTAGAGCAAGCCTTAAATGCACTAATTTCAGCTTGTAAAAATAATACTGGAAACCTTTTATCCTTAGCAGTAACTGCTGCAAAAGAACGCGCCACTTTAGGAGAAATATCTGATGCCATGGAAACAATTTACGGAAGATATACAGCCAAGAATCAAACAATTTCAGGAGTTTATAAAATGGAAATACAAAATAATAAAACCTTTAAAAAAGCCCTTTCTTTATCAGATGAATTTGCAATAAAAAAAGGAAGACGCCCTAGGATTATGATTGCAAAAATGGGGCAGGACGGACACGATAGAGGAGCAAAAGTAGTAGCAACATCCTTTGCTGATTTAGGCTTTGATGTTGATGTAGGACCTCTATTCCAAACTCCAGATGAAGCAGCTAAACAAGCAGTTGAAAATGATGTTCATATTCTAGGAATATCATCATTAGCGGCAGGACACAAAACCCTAGTACCTCAAGTAATTGCAGCACTAAAAGAATATGGCCGTGAAGATATTTTAGTAATTGCTGGAGGAGTTATTCCTCAGCAAGATTACGACTACCTATACAAAGAAGGAGTAAGTGGTATTTTTGGTCCTGGAACAGTTATTGCAGAATCAGCAATTGATATTTTAAATAAAATGATGTAATAAAAAAGGAGCCTAAAAGCTCCTTTTTTATTACAATTCATAACAATAATACTAATCCTTATCACATCCTCCTTCAGGGTTTATCTCAGGATTCTGACAACAAGTAGGTAAATTATCATGTGCTTTTCTATCAGCTTTTACTTCATCAGCATCATAACCAATAGAAGAAATAATTTTTCGGATATTATCAACTTTGTTCTTTTTTGTTTTAAAAGTAACAGTTAACATTTGCGTTTCTACATCCAAACTCACAGCAGTAACTCCTTTTGTAAATTGCATCTCCTCTACAATACGCTCCTTACACATTTCACATTGTGCTGAAGTTTTAATTGCTACTGTTTCTTTTTGTGCCCAAGCATTTATTGTTAAAATGCTAAATAAGGCAATCATTATTTTTTTCATGTTTTGTTTTTTTAATTATTATTTAATTTTATACCTAAGTCCTGCATAAATCATCCTACCATTAACTGGCGCATAAATTAAGGATGCATCAAATGCACTTGAAGTAGAGCTAGGATTTCCAGCATCTAAAATAGGGGTTTTCTGTTTATATGACAAAAGGTTTTCCCCTCCTAAATAAACATCAAATTTTCTGAATTTCTTTGTAACTTGAGCATTGTATAATTTAAAGGGAGCTGAGTATTCCTCATCAATTAATTCATGTGTAGGAATTCTACTTTCTCCAATATAATTTGCAGTAACATCAAACACCCATTTATCAAAATTAGTAGCATACGACAAATTAAATAGCCCTCTTGTTTTAGGCGTAAGAGGAGCTATTTTTACAACACCACCAAAAGTAGTTTTCACCTCATTTATCTTATAAGCCATCTTTACATCAAGCTTATCAAAAATCTCATAAGCAACATCCAACTGCATACTAGTTGCATACGATTTTCCATCTAAATTATAAAAGGATAAGGCATCTTGCTTTTCAATATCTACCACAATTTGATTTTCAAAATCAGTACGATAAGCATCAGCATTTATCGTTCCATCACGACCAAATAACCTAAAGCTATGTGTGATGTTCACCCCATAATTCCAAGCTATTTCAGGGCTTAAATCTCCGATTGTAACAGTTCTGTTAGAAGCCAAAAAGGAAGCATTTTCAACCAATACATTTGCAATCCTGAAAGCTTTACCTGCTGAGAGACGAATAGCTGTATTTTCTGTTGGATTATACTTCATATTTAACCTTGGCAAGTAATTAAACTGCTCAGTATTATTATAATAATCAGCACGCAATCCTGCTGTCAAATCAAAACTCTCACCCCAATTATAGGAATATTCTGAGAAAAGTCCAGTCATTAAATCCGTTCTTACCTTATCAGTAAAAAGAGCATTTATATTTCCAGAAAAACTCTCAGTATATCTATCAGCATAATAGCTTGTTCCATATTTTAATTTATGATTGCTATTCCCAATATAAGTTTGTCTAATAAGGTTAAGATAAGCACTTTCCTGCAAACCTTTATAATCATTATTCCCAAAAATTGCTGTTTGATTATGCCTCCTAAAGGAAGTTTGAAAACCCATACTTTTTCCAGGGGAATTAGGAAGTTTCATTCCTGTTTTAGAAGTAAACTCCAATAAATCATTATGAATATCAACTACATAAGAGTTAGGAACTCCTTTTTCAAGAGTACCACCTTCCCGATCTTCTGCTAGTGCTCTTGCCGTAAAACCAATATGATAATTTTTATCCTTATATTCCCATCTATTAAGCACATTTACTTGCTTTGTTTTAGGAACATCCAAAAAGTTATCTTCATTATGATCAACCTCATTATCAAAATAAGAAATATGAGTAAACAAGTTTGATTTCCAATTACCTTGTTTTTTTGCTAACAACAAATTATTTTCTAATTTCCCTTCTGAATTCGTGTAAGCATTCCAAAATAATTTGGGTGCAGATTCCGGTTTATAATACTCCAAATTTATTTGTCCTGCAAAGGACTCAAACCCATTTACCACAGAGCCAGCACCTTTAATAATTTGTATAGATTCTATCCAAGTTCCAGGCACATAACTAAGTCCGTAAGCTGAGGATATACCTCTAATTAAGGGCATATTTTCTTGAGTAATCTGAGTATAAACGCCATCCAAACCAAGCATCTGAATTTTTTTAGCGCCTGACACTGCATCCGTAAAAGTTACATCAACAGTTGCATTAGTACTAAAACTTTCTGACAGATTACAACAAGCCGCTTTCTCTAACTCTCTAGTAGAAAGCGTTTGCATATTAATAGTATTAATAGTAGAAAATTTAGTTGTATTTACCTTTCCCTTTACCTTCACCTCCTCCAGCTCAACTGATTGCTGTAAGTAAATATGATAATGATTCCATTCCTTTATCACTTGTGTGTATGCTTGATAACCAACAAAACTAACCACCATAGTAGCAGGATAATTTTCGGGAGATGGAATTAAGTAAAAACCTTCTTCATCAGAAGCAACACCAATAGTAGCTCCCTCCCAATATACATTTGCACCAGGAATAGGCAATTCTTTTCCATCCTCCATTTTTTCTACTACCCTACCTTTTATTTGATTTTGTGCTTTTAAATTTAAAGTTGCAATAAGCACTATTGCAATACCAATTATTTTTTTCATTTATATTATTTTAAGATAATTACTCTAGTTAAATCGAGTAAATCTTACAATAAAAATGATTGTATTTCAGCTAAAATGGGCTTATTAATCTTTGGTGGTGGCACACCACTAAAGCATTTGATTACCTTTGTAAAATGAGATACTTTATCGTAAGAAACCAATGTGAAAAGCAATACATTTATTACTGAAAAATCAAGTTCAAAAACAGTCAATAAGGTTTCAAAATCAAACTGAATATCTTGCGTTTCACTTGCACAAGAATTATCGTTTTTTTCAGGACAACATGACTTTTTCACTTCCAGCATACAACAAGAAGCTTTCTCTTGTTCTTTTGCACAAATCACTTCATTTTTCATACTACAGGAAGGAACTTCACTTCCTAAATAAAACGCTCCACCTTCATCACATTTCATTTTTGAAATATTCATCCCCATTGAAATAAACAGTATAAATACTGCCATTACAATAGAAAAAACTATTCTGAATATTTCTTTAATTTTCATTTTATTGTTTTACAAACTTAGTTTTAACTCCATCAATGTCAATAAAGTAAATCCCATTACTTAACATACTAACATCAATAGCATTTATATTATTGTTTGCTGATAAAATTATTTTACCATTTACATCAAATACTGATGCAAAAGTAGTATTTTTTGTAAAATATAAGGCATTAGAAACTGGATTAGGATAAAAAAGCACTTCTTTCTTAATATCGTTAACTGAAGAAACAAAGCCAGAGACACTTACTGGAACCTTTTGTGTATTTGCAATATTCTGAGTATTTAAGTTAAAATAATCAACAGAAATGCTATCCGAAAATTCAATGCTTGACTGCAAAAGAACTTGATATCGTTCTCCTGGCAATATTTCCAAAGTATCCGAAACTTCAATATTTGGCAAAGGTCTTCCATCAGAAGAAATAATTTTTGCATTTAACTGGTTAGGGAAAATAATACGATTTCCAAAATAGCCAATATTTGCTAGCCTTAACAATACGGTTTCGTTTGCTTTAGCTGTAATTGCTGCTACATTAGTATCTAGTAATTGATGTTCTGATCTTCCGTTTACAAAAAAGTATTGCGGATTATAATCAGGTAATTCTCTCAAAGTAGTTGTCGTATCATGAGGATAATTGATAATAGAATCAGTATGCCATACAGTATCAATTTCTGAGGTCATCCATGCGTATTCTTTATCAAAAGTAAAACCACCATCCCAAGTTTCATTTGCATTTTGAGGTTTTACAATAAGTAGACCATACATTCCTGCTTGCACATGCAAAGAAGAAGTAACATGACAGTGATACAAATAAGTCCCAGGATGAGGGGCTTTAAAATAATAGGATTCTGTAGCATTATGCCCAACTTCCCAGGAAAGGTGAGGAACGCCATCATTCCATTGATCAACATCTAACCCATGCAAATGAATAGAATGTGAGGCACTTTGCGACATATTCCTCAGTTTCAGTTCTACAGAATCTCCTTCAGTGTAAACTAGTGTAGGGCCAGGAATATCAATAGGCGTCATCATAAGGGAAGTAAAACCCATGAGCATAGTATTAGTACCATCCCACAAAATATGTTGCGGACCCATATCCATTTTAGAAAAAATATTTGTAGTCGTTATCTGCTGAGCAAATGAAGAAATTGCCATTCCAAAAAAACTAAATATAAAAAGTAGTTTTCTCATTTTTATGGTGTAATTAAAATTGTAGTAAACATTCCATTAGGATAAATATTATTTCCCATTACTGCTACCAAATTATGATCATGAATTGGAAACTCTCCTTCTTTATCAGGGACAATCTGCAACACTATAGTTTCCATAGGATATATAGGGAAAGTATCTTTTTCTCTACCAAAATGAGTTGCATTTTTAGACGAATATTTGATAATTGCATGATAGCCGTGAAAATGCATAGAATGAATGCTAAAACCCGTATTTGTAATGTACAAGTAAAGTGTATCGCCTACTTGCCCAGTAATTCTAGCCAAAGGATCTGCATTTATGTTCGGATTACTTACTGAATTTATTGTAAAATATTTAGGATCGTACTGATTCCAGTTAACTGTATTCCCAGTAAATAATTGAGTATTCCAATCCGAATTATGTTCCTTAATATTCCAGTAAAAACTAGCGTGATTATGGTCTTTCACAACTATCATTCCTGCTAATCCTAAATAGGTGTTTTTCGGAAAATCAGATGGATCGTGATAAATATACGAACCTGAAACAGCAAATATTGCCTGTAAAAAAACTGAATCATTTGCAGGAATACTTTGAGCAATACTTATTCCTTTTATCAGAAAATCATGTGCACTATTGTCAGTATTATACACCCATAAATCCAAAGTATCCCCTACCATTAAATTAATAATTGGGTTGGACTGATTATAAGTTGGGCTATCATTAAAAGTAAGGTAAGGCACCTTAGTGCTATCTACTGTAAGCAAAGAATCTGCAATAATGTATAAGGGCTGATTTACAGTAGTTGCTTTACTAGAAAATGAAAGAAAACCAAATGCGATTCCTATAAATAACTTATTCACTAATTGTGAATTTCTGAGTTTCCATAAACAAGCCATCAGCATAAGTTTTCACAAAATATACTCCAGATTTTAATTCACCTAGATTAACTGAAGTTTCATTTGTATTCTCAAAAAGGGAATACAATACTTTTTTTCCTTGTATATCAAAAACAGCAATGCTATTGAAAAGTGAAGATGTTGCAACTGAAACAATATCATAAGCAGGGTTTGGGTATACAAATGCTACATTAACATCTTTATCCTCAACTGAAGTTGTATTGAGTGAATTAACAATCCAAGTGCACGTATCTCCATCAGTTGGATTATTCATATCGTAAACCCTTACTCTTAAAGTACCAGTTCCAAAACCACCCAAAGGATTAACCGTTAGTCTTACATAACCCTTCAAACTACCAATAAGTGGTGCCATTTGATTAGTAGTACCTACGACAGGAATAGAACCGAAACAAGCTCCTTCTATACAAACCATTCCATCCCATGAAAGATTGATTGAATTGTCTACGATTTCAACTCCTAAAATAAGGGTATCACCACTTAGGTTTTTTTGCTCAATTTTAAGCTCAGTATAAGCATTCGGATCTATATCCTGAACGATAGTATCATTCGGGAACAACATGAATGAAGTTTGTGCATTAACTGTGGAAAATGCAAAAAATGCAATTAAAATAAAAAGTGTGTTTTTCATAATATAAATTTCTATGCTACAAAAATACGAATTATCTCTAGAATTTCAATTTCCATTTTTAATTGTTCTTACTCGTTCACCTTTTGAAATACTGAAAAAGTGAAGTTTTGGGTAGTTTCAAAAGGGGTATTATGGTTTTCTTTAAAAGAATTTACAACATTAAAGGCTTCTTCAAATTGCTTTTGCAAGTCCAATTCAGAATATTTACAAATTTCCAAACCACTACACTTATTTGGTCCTTCATCCGAGAAAGTAGCTAATACAAAATATTCATTTATACTTTTATTTACCAAGGATTTATATTTTGCTATATCCTTTTTTTCAGTAAGGAAATGAAAAACTGCCCTATCATGCCATACATCATATTTTTCAGTTGGAACAAACTCAGTAATGTCAGAAACAATCCACTTTACTTTATTTGAATCTTCCCCTAATCTTTCTTTTGCTCGGTTAATTGCATTTTTGGAAACATCCAACACGGTAATATTGGTATAACCTAACTTCAACAATTCATCAACAAAAAAACCATCTCCACCTCCTACATCAATTATTTTAGCATCATTTTTTAGATTCAATTTCTTTATCAAATCCAAGGAAGTTTGTGGAGTTTCCTGAAACCAAGAAACTTCTCGCATACCCTTAGTTGAGTATATATTCTCCCAATGTTCTTTTCTTACCATACCTATAAAGTTGAAGGACACACCTCAGCTGATAAATCGATAGCTGTATTTTTTATAGCAC
>Ga0233426_10001866_pt1 | contig 18424 bp, 12 predicted proteins | sample SI_118_April2016_6_FD_179875 | JGI IMG/M metagenome (GOLD analysis project Ga0233426, IMG submission 179875) | Seawater microbial communities from Saanich Inlet, British Columbia, Canada - SI_118_April2016_10_MG | ecosystem: Environmental > Aquatic > Marine > Inlet | place: Canada: British...
TGGTAGAGATATCGATGTTAAAGTAGGTGGTGACCTTGCTGATATAGGTCAAGAACCTCAACAAGTTGGTCAATCAAATGTTTATACGCGTTCAACTTCATTAGATTCATTTGACGTAAGTGTAGTTCCAGAGCCAACTTCTGTAGCTATTATGGGTCTTGGTTTATTAGGTTTAGGTTTATCACGTAAACGTAAGCAAAAGTAATTAATAAACGAAATCCAAAAGGCGACGTTAAGTCGCCTTTTTTATTTCTTAAAAAGCATTCACATTCAATCAAAATTTCATATAAGATAACGTCAGGGATGAACTAAACTAACGACTATGAAAAACTTAACACTATCTATTACAATAGCCATACTTATTTTAACAGCAAGTTGCAGCAAGAAGTCGATTGATGAGCGTACAAATGATGTGGACGCCTTGTTTAAAGAAGGAAAATATCAACTTGCCCTCGTTGAAAGTAAAAGTATATTACAAGAAGATTTAACGAATGTAAGAGCCAGAAAGTTATTGGCACATAGTTATTTAGAGCAAGGCCTTTTTGAAAATGCTGAAAGTGAATTTTATAAAGCTCTTGAATATAAGGCAGATCCAAATACTGTTATTACACCTTTAATAGAGTCTCTATACGGGAGCTATGATTTTCTTGGCATAATAAATACTTGGGATAAATACAATAAAGAATTATCTGTAATTGAAAAAGCTAAAGCATCGGCTATAACTTCTCTTGCCTTGTTACAAGAAAGAGGTCTTGAGGAAGGTAGAAAACTCATCCAAAAAAGTGTCTCTTGGGGAGAAGAAGTCAAAAATCATGATACCTTATTAATTTCAAAGACTATCTCAAGCCTCTATCAAGACAATAGTACTAAACTATCTCGAACAGAAGATTTAACAACGGCATGTGAAGCACAACCAAAGCATTGGATCATTTGTTTACTTTCAGCAAATACGTTAGCCGCTAACCAAAAATACATACGATCTTCAATTAAACTTGAAGAATTAATAACCAAAAAACCTTTTTATTATCAGCCTATTTTAACCTTAGCTGAAAACTATATTAAACTTGACGAAAAAGATAAAGCTGACTTTTATCTCAATAAAATGCTTAAACTATTCCCTAAGCAGCTAAAAATAAATCAATTAAAAGCATTGCAATTAATCAAGAACAAGCAGTTTGCAGAGGCCATCCCTTTTATAAATATTGCCAATGCTAGCAATATTAAAAACAATGAATTACAGCTAATTTCTGGCCTTACTCATTATCAACTTGGTAATTTTGAACAGGCGGCTAGTTACTTAACCTCTCTATATAAAGAGTTACCTAATAATCTTTATGTTAAAAAACTACTAGTTGCTACAGAGCTAAAACTAGGAAATAACTTATCTGTTTATAATCATATAAAAGCAGATGATGCTTCCGATAATATAGAGATGATTGCTGAAGTTGGGATTGAATTGTTAAAAAGTGGTGAAATTGAAAAATCTGAAGCTTTATTAAACAAAATCAACACCAAAGAAATTAATGATCTCAATTTACTAAAACAAATTGGAATATCGAAAATCATTTTAGGTGACCAAACAGGTATTGAAGATTTAGCATCAATTGTTAATACATTAGAGAAATATGATTCAACAACAGAAGAATTAGGAAAAGGAAAGTTTTTATATATCTCATCGCTATTATCAACAGACCAATCTGATAAGGCGAAAAAAGAAACACAAAGTTGGATTGATGAATCGCCTGAGTCAATAGAAAATTATTTACTGCTTGCAGCAATAGAAAAAAGATCTAGTCCCAAAGATACAAAATTAATAGAGACCCTCTATCAAAAAGTTTACGACTTAGACAATAATAATTTAGATGCTAATATATACCTTGCAGAAAAAGCTATAAGTTCTAAAGACTATGAAACAGCATTATCTTTTTATAAAAATGCCATGTCTGTCAATAATACTAACTTTAAAGTTGTATTGGGTTTATATAACGCAAGTAAATTTTTGGGTCAAGAAAAGCAAGCTATTGAATCAATCGAAATAAAATTATCCAGTAATAAGCGAGATCCTAAATATGTACTTTTATTAGCACAATTATATTTAACGGCAAACACCCCCCTTAAAGCAATTAACCATTTAAAAGATGTCACTTTTTCAGATATAAAAGCAAAAAACACGAAAAACTTACTCATTGGTGATGCCAATTTAGCATTGGGCAATTACCAAGAGGCTGTTACTTCTTATAACTCAGTAGAAATGATCCGACAAATAAACCTTAATGTTGTTAGCAAAAAACTAATAGCACAAGAAAAGCTCGGAAAATTGGCTCAAGCAGTAGAAGACTTAACAGCACTTTCTGGCCGTTTTCCAGAAAATCAAATAGTAAAACTGCTTTTAGCTAATTATCAGGTCTTAACAAACCAACCTAATTTAGCACTTGAATATTTATCTACTTTAACAGCCGAACAACAAGCTATACCTTTATCAATAAAAATTAAAGGCATGGCTTTACACCGTAAAGAACAGTTTGATGATGCATATGATTATTTAAAAAAATCATATCAGGACAATAATGATCCTCTAGTTGCAACCATGCTGTATGATACCTCGATAAAACTTAACCATGAAGCTGCCGCGACAACATTTATGGAAAAACATTTGCTAGTAAATCCAGATGATTACCGTAGTCGTTTTTTATTTGCAAGCAACTTGGCTAAAACAGATACAAGTAAGGCCATACCTCATTTGAAAATTGTAGTTGAGCAACAAAGAAATAATATTATCGCGCTAAACAATCTGGCTTGGTATTTATATGAAAAAAATAGTTTAAAAGAAGCGAAAGACTACATTGAACGTGCCATAAAGTTAGCTCCGAATGTAAAATTTATTATGGAAACTTCTGATAGTATAAATAAAAAACTAAACAATAAAGCTTAAGTTATTAACACAGAGAATTTAGAAATTGAAAACAACCTTTGCGAATAACCAAGCAAGTATTACTGTCGATGTAGAAGAGTACTTCCAAGTTGAAGCTTATGCAAAATTGATAAGCCCTGCAGATTGGCCTAATTATGAGAGTAGAGTCGCATTCCAAATGGACTTATTGCTCTCTCTTTTTGACAAAACCAACTTAAAGGCAACATTTTTTGTATTAGGTATTATCGCTGAAAAACACCCAAAGCTAATAGCTAAAATAGTTGAAAACGGGCATGAACTTGCTAGTCATGGATACCACCATCAACATATTACTAAAATAAGCCAAAACGAGTTTTTTCGAGATATTAAATCATCAAAAGAGTTACTTGAAGATATCGCTAATGTAGAAATCAAAGGTTATCGCGCACCATGTTTTTCAATTACTCCAGAGAATAACTGGGCACATAATGAAATTGTAAATGCTGGTTACAAATATAGTTCTAGTACCTATCCTATTGAACATGACTTTTATGGTGTACCAAGTGCACCAAGAACACCTTATTACCTAAATAACGGCCTTTTAGAGATACCTGTGTCTACTTATAAAAAAGGTAACAAAACAAAGCCGGCAGGTGGTGGTGGCTTTTTCCGTTTATACCCATTTTTTTATTTTAAGCGCAATTTAAATAAAGCTTTAAAAGAAACACAATTTATCAATTTTTATACTCATCCATGGGAATATGACCCTGAGCAACCTAAAATAAACGGTGGATTAAAGTCTAATTTCAGACATAGAGTCAATCAAAAAGGTGCACTGAATAAATTACAAAGACTTTGTAATAGTTATCAATTTGATACGTTAGAAAACATTCATCTAAATAAAACATACCCCACATTAGGTGATTGGACAGCAATTGCTAAAGGTGAATTTTAATGTTCGGGTTAAATTCGAAATACACCAACGCGATAATTACTTGTTTGTTATTGGGGCTTATTGCTACTATTTTTCAAACAACTAGTTTCACCTATTTAAATACATGGTTAAAGTTTGATGAATCTATGGGCCACGGGTTATTAATTGTAGGCCTTTCTTTATTTGTATTGTTTACCGAGAACAAAAGTGCCCCATTAACACACAAATACACTTTCAATATAATCGCGTTAATTGCCATTCCATTTATCATACTTATTCATCAAGCTTCTGAATTTTTAGGTATTTTAGTTTTTCAACAATTTAGTCTTTATTTATTATGGCTTTGCGCAGTGATTGCGGTGTTAGGGGTCTCTTTTTTTAGAGCAAATAAGTTCCCCTTGTTATTTTTTCTCTTTGCAGTGCCTTTTTGGGAGTTTTTGAATCCTATTTTTCTGTGGCTAACCACTATCGTTGTTACATCTCTATTAGATTTAACTCCCATCATAGCTTTTATACAGGGTAATAGAATTGAGCTGCCCTATGGTATTCTAGAAATCGCTGACGGTTGTTCTGGCTTACGTTATTTCCAAATAGGCTTTGCGCTTTCTGTTTTTGCCGTTTACAAAGAAAACATCTCATTAAAACTAAAGTTCTTAGTCGTATTTATCGGCATCACTTTGGGTATTATTACCAATTGGATCCGAGTGCTTAGTTTGATATATGTGGGTTACGATTCAAAAATGACAAGTCCTTTAATGACTGACCATGAAACACATGGGTTAGTACTTTTTGCCATTGTAATTGCACCGTTGATCTTATTTATCAATTGGTTGGCAAAACACTATTCATTAAATAAAAATGACCAACCTCAATCAGAGAATACACCTACATTAAAAGACAACAAAAATAGTAAACACAAGTTCATTTATTTACTTGTTAGTGCTTTATTAATAGTTTCAGTTCCAATGGTTTTAAACGTTGAAACCGCGGTATCTGTAAATAAAGTATTAGAAAACAATAATCACCAGGGTGTAAGCCTACTGAAAGGTTATGGAAACTATAAGCAAATAGAGTCTTTAACACCGAACCCTGTTAACAAAACAAATGAATGTAAACTAGTAACTCGAACTTATTCTTTATCGTCGTCAGGTAAAGATGTATTACCCTATGGCGCTATTTATAGCAAAAATTTTTACCAAACCAATAAAAAAACACGTGCTAATATTAAAAATAATCAATTTGATATCACAACAAATAAGCTAACGTTATTCAATAAACAAATCTCAAAAACTGTTGAACTCTATTATTGGTATCAACTATACAACTATACAACCACCAATAAACACATTGCTAAATTGTTAGAAGTACTTTATTTATTTAATAATGATACACCGATGATGATGAAAATAATTGTTTGTTAATATATGACTATCGTTATTAGAGTATAATTGTACGTAATTTTACGATTGCCATATTAATGAAAACAAAAGTTTTATATGAATACATTTACTAAAGCTATCTTAATAATACTATCGATAGGCGCTTTAAGTAGTTGTGGTCAAAAGAGTGATGAACGCTCTTTTGATGAATCTGTAGATGCTCAACAATCAGCTTCTATTGACACTCCTGCAGTCGCAGCAGATTATGATGAAAGCACATCATGTCCAAGTAGTGATGATCACTTATTACCTCTAATATCTCCTAATAAATTACAAATAAACATTAACTTTCAACCAGAAGACTCCGACATTCCTCGTGATTATTTAGCTGATGTAGGTTTACCTTTCGGCTTTAGAGATAATGGTTATAGTTATGGCTGGAGTAATGATATTTCTGAGGGTGCAAGAGATAGGAATCACAATAACGCTCAAGATCAACGCTATGATACTCTTTTACACATGAAGCACCAAAATTTAGGGTTTGATGACTTTTGGGAAATAGAAATACCAAACGGAGAATATCAAGTAAAGCTCATTGCTGGCGATCCAGAATACTGTGATAAACAATACAAAATTGAAATTGAAAATGTATTAGCTATCGATGGCATTCCCTCTTGTTCACATTTCATAGAAAATACCGTTGATGTTACCGTTGCAGATGGGCATTTAACCATTAAAGCATTAACAGATTCAGTTGATGCAAAATTAGCTTTTGTTGAAATAAAAGAAATAAACAATTTTCCAGATATAGCGCCACCGTCTTCGCCATATGAAATAGAAGTAACAAGTATGAATAATCAATTACTCGTTGAATGGAGTAACCCTATTTATGACTTCGACGGCTCTTTGATTATATGGGATGTGACCCCAATAGAATTTTCACCTGCACAAAACAGTAGTTGTGTTGATTATGAGTCGATTCAAGGTAAGAATTTTATAATTAACAGTAGTGCAAATAGAGTTTTATTACCATTATTAGACAACAACCAACAATATTATATTAAAATATTTAGTTTTGATGAAAACTTTAATTACTCTGAGGGATTTATGACTAAAGGGGTTCCAAATCCCATTTCATCCCAAGAAGAAAAAGAAATCACTGAAAAGCTAATGGAGTCATTAGAAGCAGGAAACTCGCCTAAAATTATTTACTCAACGTTTGAAAATTTTGCTAAAACCCATTATGGCGCTCTAATTACTCCACAAGTTTATAAAAAGTTTGGTAAAGATTTAAAAATATTAGAAACGAGTAAATGGCAATATATTTCCAAATATTCAGCAGTAATTGCGTTTGAAACAAATCTACCCAGTAAAACAAAAATTGAATTCCATAAACAAGATGGTGAAGAGCAATTCACTGACATTTCAGAGCGATTTTTTTACAATCATGTACATTACTTAAAAAATTTAGAAAATGACACCAGCTATATTTATACCATCACATCTATCGATGAAAAGGGTAATGCCGTTAAAAATGTTGGAACTTTGACCACTGGAATACATGGTGAAGTAATCGAAATACCTGGTGATTTAGGTAAGCCACCTTATATTTTAGAACAGTCTGATGTAACTTATCTTCTTACCAAAGATATTACTGCTAAATCAGGAGCAATCGAATTAAGAGGTGGCCCTGTCACGCTAGATTTAGGGGGCAATACTGTTACATTTGCTGATGATTATCATGATGATTATTACATTTACGATATCAATAAAAATGGCATGGGTATATTCAGACATAACAGTAATTTTCCCGATGGTAAAGTAACCATTACAAATGGTGAAATTATACAAAGCAATACTGATAATGCCCCAACATCAACGGGTGGATTTAACCCTATTTATATAGCTAACCAATTCAATTTTGAAATTTCTGGTATTACTGTTGATTACCATACTCCCCAAACTTTTGGCATGTATTTCAGGTATGCCGATGGTCAAGTTGATATTCACCATAATATTTTCAAAGACAGAGGAGGAAAAATTAATAATCGCCATGGTAGTAGTGGCGGAAGATCGGTTTTTTTTCAATATTCAAGTAAAGGGATAAATAATTATTCTATTTATAATAATTTAATAAAACGCACCCGCCAAAATGGACTTTCACAGGCTCAAAATATTTTCAATAATGAAGTATATGTTGATAGTTGGTCAACTAACTCATTCGCTATTCAACCTCATTCTGAAGAAGGTGTAGATGCTGGCAATGTATTTAACAATAAAATATTTTTGACTGGCTATCACGCTATAGGGATTTCTTGGGCACATGAAAACTTGATGGCTAGCAATAACTTTATTCATATGGAAGGTATTAACACAGAGAAAAACCGGTGGTATGAATCCTTTGGTGACCAAAATAGTCTTAATGGCCTAAGAATCACCAACTACGGTTCAGGCGGACAAGTACGTAACAACCTACATTACACCGACAATTTAATTATTGGTAATGCAAGACACGGTAGCATGATAAGAGGCACTGAACTGTATGGTGATTATTCCATTACAAATACATTAGTTAGTAATTCTATTATTGAAATAAACGCAGAAGATACAGACACCGCCCGCGTCTCAGCTGTAGTAACGCATGGTACAGCGAGTATTGAGACCAACCCTACTTTTTATAAAGATACGATTCTATCTTCCAATATCGCTAATGTAAGGTTTGGTGATAATTATGGTAGAGGATACAACCATCATTTTTATAACGTTACCTTTAATAAAGAAGGTAACAACCCAAACTACCATACGTTTATTTTTGATGGGGGTTATAGCCGTGATGGCCATATTATTAGAGATCCAATGTTTACCAATGGAGCAAGGTACGATGATGTGTATTGGGAAAGAACGGGAGATTTAAGTGCCTACTCAATTGAGAGGACACTAAATATTACAACTGAACTAGGCAACACCATTGATATATATGATATCAATAACAACCTAGTTTATAGTGATGTAATGGATGACACAGCACAAATTTCTGTGCCTCTAAAAGAAGTGACTATTAGGCCTAGTGAATGGACAATTAATAGTCATGGAAGTGGTGTAAGAGAAAAAGCAGCACATCAAAAAGTAATGCACACACCGCATCGTATTATAATTAACAATCAGCCAACGAGTGAAATATCAATCACCATGAACGAAACGAAAGCCATAAAACTGTGAAGCCATTTCGCTATAACAATGGTCTCGTAACCATAACATTTAAAATATCATCATTATTATGGCTATTGCTCTCTTTTACGTTATTTCTTTTATTCTTTATTGGCGGCCCTTCTTACTACTCGTCACCAGTATTCAAAGAGTTCTGGAATATTGGCCATATTATTTTCTTTGCAATTACCACCTATTTACTCATTACGTTTATCAAACATAAACACATTGGTATTATTATCACTCTCGCCTTTGCTTATTGTTTTGTGCTGGGTATGGCAATAGAGTTATTACAAGCGAAAATTGGTCGAAGTTTTGACTTACACGATGTTTATAGGGATATATTAGGTGGGTGTCTTGCAATAAGCTATTATTTCAATGAACAATTTCTAACTAAAAAAGCACCACAGCAAACACCTAATAAAGCATCTAGAAAGTTAAAGGCATTCGCAAGGTTAACATTTCTCTTCAGCTTAATATTAATCACATTAGATCAAACAAGGTTATACCAACTAATAAAGCTAGACATACAAATTCGTAATAACTTCCCAATGATTGCTGACTTTGAAAACAAAAATGAACTAAAACAATGGTCAGGTAAAAACTTAACAATAAGTAATGAATATGTTTTAACCGGGCTTTATTCCATGAAAGTTGAATTAAGTGCTGAAACGAAATATTCAGGCTTTACACTTAAGCATATGTCAAGTAATTGGAGTAATTATCAATACTTACTCATTAATATTTACAATCCAAGCTCTGAAACACTTAAATTATCAGCAAAAATTACAGACTTTGAGCACGATATTCACAACCAAGCATTCAATAACCGATACAATCAAACTATCACGCTAGCAGGAAGCCAATGGACTAAAGTAAAAATAAAGCTAGCAGATATTAAAAACGGACCAAATAAAAGAAAATTAGATTTATCTCAAATGAGTCAGCTTGGGCTCTTTACAACAGGGTTAACTGAAAATAAGATCATATTTCTTGATTCTATTACACTAATTTAAGTTAAATTTCATTCAGATAATCTGATAATATAATTTACAACAATAATAAAGGAATATCATTCATCCATGTGTGGCTTTGCAGGTTATCTTTCAAAAAAAATCAATGTTACTAACGCTACATTAGCAGCTATGGGAAAAGCAATTCAACATCGCGGCCCTGACTCTAGCGATACTTGGACAAACTCTGAGTACCATATTGGTTTAGTTCACCAACGACTAGCGATACAAGATTTATCGCCTCATGGCAACCAACCCATGACTTCAAAATCTCAACGTTATGTTATTGCCTTTAACGGTGAAATTTATAACTTTAATAAGATAAGAGAAGAATTAATCCCCGAAGGTCACACTTTCACAGGAAATTCTGATACAGAAGTAATGTTAGCCGCATTTGAAGAGTGGGGCTTAGAAAAAGCACTCTCTAAATTTGCAGGCATGTTTGCATTTGCTTTAGTCGATCTTAAGAGAAAAGAATTAATCCTTGCACGCGATCGTATGGGTGAAAAACCACTTTATTACGGGGAGCACAATGGAGGATGGTTATTTGGCTCTGAACTCAAAGCATTAAAACAACATAGTGCTTGGCAAGGAGAAATTAACAGGGATGCACTTCCGTTATTACTAAGACATAACTTTATTCCTGCACCGCATACAATTTATAAAAATATTTATAAATTACTACCATCTACATTTGTTAGAATTTCTCTTGAGAGCAAAGAACTCATAGAGACGAAAAAATACTGGTCTTTAGCGCCATGTTTTTCTTTTGAACAATCAGATGAATATACTGACTTTAATAGCGCCTCAAAAGTATTAGAAGAAAAGCTTAATTCCGTAATAGCCGAGCAAATGATAGCAGATGCGCCATTAGGTGCGTTTTTATCTGGTGGTATTGATTCGTCAACCACCACTGCATTAATGCAAAAACAATCAGATAAAAAAATTAAAACCTTTACCATTGGCTTCTCTGAGCCCGAATATAATGAAGCGGAACACGCTAAAGCTGTGGCAAAACATATAGGTACTGAGCACACAGAGTTATATGTTAGCGCGAAAGACGCACTAGATTTAATCCCACGGTTACCTGATATTTACGACGAACCTTTTGCTGATTCATCGCAACTCCCTACTTTTTTATTATGTAAAATGACAAAAGAAAAAGTAACTGTTGCGTTATCTGGTGATGGCGGTGATGAATTATTTTGCGGTTATAGTCGCTATATGCAATATGCACAAAGTTGGCAACAAAGGAATACGCTAAAACATCGCGTTAAAAAAACAGCATTAAATCTACCTTCCAATACATTAGCAAGAACATCAAAGTTATTGATGAAAACTCAACGGGATCTCTCCCTTGAATCTATTCAAGAAAAGATTAAACGAGAAAGGGTAATAGCTAATACAAGCACTATTTCAGAGTTTTATAAAGAAGGGGTTAGTTATTGGGTTAAACCCGAGTCGATTATTGTTTCAGGTAAAGAACCAAATTACTCTTTATCTGAAGAGCCTCCTGCGCATATTGCACACGATTTGCACAAAACAATGATGTGGCAAGATTTAAATTGGTATTTACCTGACGATATATTGGTTAAAGTAGATCGAGCAGCTATGGCTAATAGCCTAGAAACCCGTGTGCCAATGCTAGACCATCGTATTGTCGAGTTCGCTTTAGGCTTGCCAATAAATATGAATGTAAAAGGAAATACCGGTAAACAACTATTACGTTCAGTATTATTTAGACATGTTCCAAAAGAACTAATAGAACGGCCTAAAGTAGGCTTTGCCATACCTAAAGCTAAGTGGCTGCGTGAAGACTTGCGAGATTGGGCTGAATCTTTATTAAATGAAAAACGGTTAGATAATGAAGGTTATTGGAATACAAAAATAATAAGACAAAAATGGCAAGAGCACCTTAAAGGTGAAGCTGATAATTCTTTTCAGTTATGGGGCGTTTTGATATTTCAAGATTGGCTACAGCATAATGTTTAATAAAGTCATTCATGTGGTTCACTGGCAAAATTCAGGGATTTATCACGTGGTCAAAACTCTGAGTCAGTATAAAGATGCAGAGCTGAATCACGAAATAGTCGTGCTAAAAGATAAAAATGGTCACACTAGTTGGAAGCAAATAAAGAAGCTATGCTTATCTCTACTTACTTCGAGTACAGCTATTCATGCTCATTCATTTCTCCCTTGCTTATTGTTACCCTTTAATATGGGCAAGAAATTTTCAACATTTCATTCTGATTATCCTTTTTTAACGAATTCAGACCTAAAAAGTAAAATAAAGAAAAATATACTTCGACTAATTTTAAAATTTTTTACTGTCCGTATTTCTTGCATATCTCCCAAAATTCAGTCAATTTTAAATTCCAACTTATCGGTTGATGGTTGTGTTATTTTCAACCCCGTTGAAGTCGATAACCTTAAAACCTTAAGTACACCTAACGAAATTAAATCATTTGGTTTAATGGGGCGATTTGACTATGAAAAAAACTTTGAATCTGCAATAAAAGCTTTTATAGAAGCTAACAAAGAAGGAAAGTTTGAATTAGTCATCGCCGGTGATGGACAACTTAAAGACAAACTCATGGGGCTAAGTCAACTATGCTCACATAACAGCATTAACTTTATAGGACAAGTATCAAACAAGTCTGATTTCTATAAAAAAATAGATTGTTTAGTATGTAGCTCATTCTATGAAGGAGGTCCATTGGTAGTGATGGAAGCTATGCTTGCAAAAAGACTAATAATCTCAACTGAAGTTGGCTTTCTTCAATCTTTTAACAAATTACTATACATTAAAACAGGCAGTAATATTATCGATTTAAAGGGAGCTATTAATATTGCTAAAGATATACCTATTGAAAAAATAGAAGACATGACGAAAAACAATCAATTATTCTGCGAAAAACACTTCAATATTGATACTATATACAATCAATACCTAAACAAACTGTGGTTGACTTAACATTATGGAAAATAACAAAAACATATTCATATCTATCATTGTCCCTGCATACAATGAAGAGCGTTATATTCAAGACTGTCTTAAGTCACTTTTAGCTCTTGATTACCCAAAAGAGTATTACGAAATTATTGTTGTAGATAATGGCTCTTCAGACAAGACTGTAGATCTAGCAAAAGAATTAGGTATTCATGTTGAAATAAAACATGGTGGTAAAGTCGGGGGAGTACGTAATCATGGTGCTAATGTCGCCAAGGGAAAAATTTTCGCGTTCATCGACGGCGATTGTGTTGCCCCCTCCAACTGGTTGTGTTCTGCTGTACAAGAATTAAAAAATGAAAATATTGGAGCTGTCGGTGGTGTCTATTTATTGAGAAAGAATCCAAGCTGGGTTGAATTAGGTTGGGTCTTAAATAACCAACCAGTCACCCAAAAAACAAACTCTCTTGTAGGTGGGAGCTTTATAGTTAAAGCAGATGTTTTTAATCACTTAGGAGGGTTTGACGAATCGATTAATGCTGGTGAAGACACAAATCTGTCAGGAAGTATTGCTAGCTTTAAAGATGTCTATCACTTAAAAGATTGTGCTGTAATTCATTTAGGCTACCCAAATGATATTGTTGGTTTCATGAAAAGGCAGTTTTGGCATGCCTCGAGTTACTTCAAATCTAATACAGGTTTTTTTACCGATAAAGTATTTATTACATGCATATTATTTTTAATGGGTATTATTAGCTCTATTCTTGCAACGTTCACAGATAACGAAATATTCTCCATTGGCATTTGGCTACTTTTATCCCCAATGCTATTTTCACTCAATAGGGTACTTAAATCTAAATCAATTGTTTCATCGCTAGCGCGATTACATTTTATTATTCTATTAGACTATTGTTATTTCCTCGCGAGAACTTCGGGACTAACAATAAGCCTGATATATGATCCATTCAAAAAGTAATGAGAACTCTTATGTTAAAGAAATTAAAGCAATCATTGCAAAATAGGTTAGACCCTTTCCCATACAGACGGTATACCAATAAATACAAGTGTATTTTTATTCATATTCCGAAAGCAGCTGGTACAAGTGTTTTAAAAGCTATCGGAGATGGAAAAGTACAACGGGATCATGCTAGTTATTCTGATTATATGAAATCAGATCCAGTAAAATTTGAGAATTACTTTAAATTTACTTTTACTCGGAATCCCTGGGACAGAATAGCTTCTGCCTATTTTTATTTAAAAAAAGGGGGTAATAATTCTGAAGCTGATTTGGCATTGTCTGAATTATTTAACAGTAAATATAGCTCGTTTGAGCGTTTCGTAATTGATTATTTAGATGAAGATAAATTATCAACCGTTACGATGTTCAGAACTCAATCTTCTTTTATATGTGATGCTCAAGGGCGTAGCATGATGGATTATACTGGCAAGTTTGAAAATATCGCCGAGGATTATGAAAAAATAGCAAGTCAGTTGTGCATTCCCAATAAGCTACAAGAAATCAATGTTATTAACACCCAAAAAAAACATTATTCTGATTATTATTCCAACACCGATATGATTAATAAAATCAAAAAACTATATAAGAACGATTGTGAAGAATTTGGCTATAAGTATGAAAAAAAGTAGCATCATTTTAGGAAGTGCATACTTTATTTTTTTACACATCATATTGTTTTTTCCATTTGATATAAATAGAAAAATACCCAAGAATAACCTGACTATAGTATCTGATTTACATAAAAAATATGATGATAATTTTCAAAGAAAAATGATCGCATTCCAAAGCAGGAAAAGTGAAAATGCTTCAAGAAGTAGCATTTATTTATTTGGTGATAGCATCATACAAGGCTTTAATGAAAATTTATTATCAATCAATGCTCTAAACTTCGGCATTGGCAATGAAACTATAAGTCAATTAACTCAACGATTAGATAACTATTCCAATATAGATAACATCAAAGGTATTTTATTACTCACTGGGCATAATGATTTAGAAGATAGCACTCCTGAAAGCACGTTAAATAGATATAAAACATTAATAGACAAGCTTCCCCGCGATAAAGTTATTGTGCATGCAGTTTTAAACGTATACGAAGCCAATAAAAAACTAAGTAAGCTTAACACTAAGATCAATTATTTTAACTTGTTATTACGTAACTTTTGTATTGAACAAAATATTAAATACTTAAACGTAAATTCTGAATTGAATGAAGGCGGTCAACTCAAACAAAATTATCAGATTGGTGATGGTGTTCATCTTAATGCACAAGGAAATAAAATACTCGCACGGGAACTTAACAAAAATGCTTTTTAGTAAAAGAAAAGAAGAAAGAATAATGTATGTCAATCAATTAACGCAATTGCGAGGAGTGGCGGCATTATTTGTAGTCTTTGCTCATATCGCTAGAACAATAGAATACAGCTATTATACTGCTGATCCAGCGATTGAGAACAGTGTATTTGATTTTTTCGGTTTAGGCTCTTTTGGCGTTATTCTTTTTTTTACCTTAAGTGGTTGTACACTCTTTATTAGTAATAACTCTCTGCCTTTTAATAAAATACAGAGCTTTTACATAAAAAGGTTTCTCAGAATTTGGCCTGCATTTATCGTCTCCCTCATTTTTTATTTTCTGTTCAGAATGGTTTTTGAAATTTTTTATACTGCACCTACCGGCGCATGGATTGAAGCTCAGTTTATAAAAGATTTTAACTCTTTAGACATCTTTTTATATGCGACTTTATCTTTCAATTTTTTTGGCCAACTAGAGTTATTTAATAATGCATACTGGTCGTTACCTGTTGAGTTTCAATACTATTTACTTTTTCCTTTGTTTGTATACTTGATCACCCATAAACATTTCTTAGCTTTCATTTTTGCAGCAATTGTATTCTATGCATTACCCAGAGCAGGCATGTTGAATATTTCAAGTAACCTGATCTTTAGTCTGTCATTTAGTTTTACAGGTGGGATACTAATTGGTTATTTATATAAAAGATATGTTTTTGATATGAAACAAAGCCTAGCTGCTCTTATACTAATTATTATACTTATTCTTGTTTTAGTAATTAAAAATAACATGATTAAAATTGATACTATTCCTTTTCTTTCAAATAAATGGAACTTTTATATCATATGCTCAACCATCATTGTTTTCATAACTTTGAATGTTGACTTTAAAATACAAGATAGACTTGGTGCCATTTTAATTTATTTAGGAAAAACATCTTACAGTACCTATCTATATCACAATCTTGCAATAGCGTTTTCGCTATTAGTTTATCTAAATATTAATATACAAAACGGACTGTTGAAAATACTTTTTATACCAATATCATCTTTAATAATAACCTTATTAATTGCCCATCTCTCATATATTTATATTGAAGTACCCAGTATAAAATTGGGTAAAAAGTTAAGTCGCAAATAATATGATAAAAGAAAAGTACGCAGTAGAAAGGATTTCTCCTAAAATTTTACAAGAAGCCATAGAACTATTTAATAAAAATCAATCAGTTAAAAGGTACAATATTAAGCAGTTCCAATTTCCTGCCAACGAGTACTCCATCGCTGTTACAGCCAGACTAAATGGAAAGCTGATTGGATTTAATGCAACGATGAATAGGGTATTATACTGTGCAGCTCTTAATAAAACGTCAAATGGTGTTTGGAGTTGTGACTTTATGGTGTCAAAACAATATCAAGGACATGGAATTGGTAAAAACATTAAGAAAACACTAAAATCTACTATATCGGGCCAAATACTATCTTTAGGGATTAGTGATAAAGCACTAAAATTATTATCAAAAAATGGATGGAATACCGATATATCACTTGTTAATTATCGTAAAATAATAACGCCCAGAAGCACCAAAGGCGTTGCTGCCTATATTGTCGGAAAGTTGATTGAATGCTCGAAATTATTCATCAATCAAAGCACTCCCCTTCTCTATTTTAAGTTCGAGAGTATGCCTCTAGAATCAGAAATAGACAACCTTTGGGAAAGAGTTAAAAATTTATATAGTAATACAGTGATTCGTAATGCATCGTATTACCAGTATAGGTTTGATGCTAAATTAGCAAGTAATGTTGAGTTTTTGGTAGGCCGGGGGGTAGATGGAGAAGTATTAAGTATCTACGTTTTCAAACAACAAGGTCAAATTATAGAAATATTAGATTACCTTGGTGATTTTACTCAGAAAAATAATTTTGTTAAAGGTATTAGTTCTTTTTCAATATATCAAAATATCGATTCTATAAACATGAATGCTTCTCATCCTGTCATAATTAAAAGCATGATATATTCTGGTTTTATCAAAACCAAATCTTTTTCCTCTTTTGCTGCGCTTAATTCGAATGATTTATCTAACAACCATTCATTAAACAATGAATGGTTTTTAACTTCATCTGATTCTGATGGTGAATTAATAAAAACAATCAAAGATAAACCTATCGATGAGCCTCTTTTCATTCATAATAATTTAACTTTTTATACTATTTCCGAAAATGAATTTAGCTCAATAGAAATTCTATGGAACGAGTTACTTTCTACCTCTGAAGCAAATCACCTGTTTCTAAATTTTCAATGGGTATATAACTGGTGGCGAATATGGAAAAAAGATTTAGCAAAAAAAGCAGTTTGTAAGCTATTTTTAATTAAAATTATTGACAGTCAGGATAATAAAGTTATCGGGATTATTCCATTATATAAATTACTTAAAAAAAAATTTGGAATGCAATATGTCGAATATCAGTTTTTAGGTAATGCCGTAGATACAATACCAACAGTAAGATCAGAGTATATAAAACCAATTTTTTTAAAAAACTACACATCAGCATGCTATAAGGCATTTTCTGCCTATATACGTTCATTGCCAATTAAGACGAAACTATTGTGGCCCGATTCAATAACCACTCATTATATTAATTTATTCCCTCATCGAATAAAAAAAATTGACAAGGGTTACAAAGTCAATACCTACGAATCTGACTATCATCAATATATTAAGAGCCTAGGTAAAAATACAAAACTTAAAGGTATTTCTAGATTAAAAAAAATGGATAGTACGTATAAACTAGTTGAATGGAAAAGAGATATACCTGTTAATGAGTTTTTTGATGAACTTAATAAGCTTCATCAATTACGCTGGAAAAAGCCGTGTTTTGATAAAAAAGCTCTGTTGTTCCACAAGGCTCTAAATCAAAATGAAAACGGTTTTGAATGTGATCGAGAGATTTTATATATCGATAAAAAGGTTATATCTGCTAATTACAACATTTACTCAAACGGGACAGTCTACAACATTCAGTCTAGCTTTGATCAATATTTTAATAAAGCCTTCTCTTTTGGAACAATGCATTTTTTGAAATGTATTAAAAGAGCCTTTGCGCATCAGTCAGTTAATCATTACGACTTTTTAGCTGGCCTAGGAATGAATACCGATTACAAAAAACGATTTAAAGGTAGTACAGTTCACTTTTATACATATGAAGTATATTCTCATTCATTTATTGCAAATCTCGTAAAATATAGCGTATGTATAATAACGTTCTTAAGACGATTAAAAGATAAAATCTGCAAGAATAAGATTTCTTCATAATTTAATTTGAAGGTTTGATCAAAGTTAATAAAGCTCGACTTTTATGTATGATTTTTATCTTTTCAATTCTATTTATACTAATACCCCAAACAAGAGGGAAATATAAAATAAAGTAGAAGGCTGTGAAGATAAATAAGTCAATAAACTTTGTTATTTCAAAATTACCTTTTACAAAAAAAATGGCAAGTGAAGGCAATAAGGTAGGAATTAAACAAGGAAATACTGATGTTTTCAGATATTTAAAAACTGAAATCCCAAGTAATTTACAGGAATATGATAAGTAATAAGGTGAAAAAATAAATACTGAAACTAATGAGCCTGTTGCAACTCCAACAATACCATAGGGTTCAACTAACACAATACTAATAAGTAAACTTATTGCAGCTGATATAGGAAATAGTTTGGCCAGGATGCCATGTTTATTTTTTGCCG
>Ga0233426_10001867_pt1 | contig 18424 bp, 11 predicted proteins | sample SI_118_April2016_6_FD_179875 | JGI IMG/M metagenome (GOLD analysis project Ga0233426, IMG submission 179875) | Seawater microbial communities from Saanich Inlet, British Columbia, Canada - SI_118_April2016_10_MG | ecosystem: Environmental > Aquatic > Marine > Inlet | place: Canada: British...
CATCTAGTTAAAAGCGTACCACGTGTATTAGGCTTTATTGGTGGCACCAAAGAAAGACCAGCTCCAATTACTCAAAAAGAAGCTGATCGCATTTTACAACGTTTAGAAGATGGTGATAAACCTAAACCTAAAACATTATTTGAACCAGGCGAAGTGGTTCGCGTTATTGATGGACCGTTTGCTGATTTCAACGGTGTTGTTGAAGAACTTGATTACGAGAAAAACCGTATTAAAGTTTCAGTACTTATCTTTGGTCGTTCAACACCAGTAGATTTAGAATTTGGTCAAGTAGAAAAGGGTTAACCTCTTTTTCTTGCATATAAAAACGCTTGTCTTTGACCAGGCTATTGAGTCAACTTGGAGCTACTATTTTTTATAGTAGCTCTTTTGGGTTTTAATGCATTGTAAAATAAGAATAATATTTTAAACACGAGTAATATTTCGTTTAAATCCCGTAAATAAACGTACGATTAGCTTGTTTTTTCAATGAGTTATTTAAATCTTGGCAAAACCTCCTATAATATTGGGTATAGGAGTGGTAATAATGACAAGATATATCTTCTTAGATACGGAAACAACAGGTTTAGATCCTCATTCTGGAGGCCATCGGATTATCGACCTAGCCTGCATAGAATATAAAGATGCCACTCCAACAGGCAACGTCTTTAACCTCAAAATTAATCCTGAAGGCAAAAAGTCTGTTAAGAAAGCTTTTCAGGTTCACGGAATCCTAGATAAAGAATTGGTAGAGATGCCTACCTTCAGGAATATCTATGCACAATTCATTGAATTTATCAAAGATGCCCACCTTGTTATTTTCAATGCTCCGTTTGATTTAAAGTTCTTAAATGCTGAGCTAAATCGCATTAATTATCCATCAACGGTTTCTGATATTTGCTCTGAAGTGACATGTGCTATGGAGTTTGCCAAGAAGAAGTTTGGTGTGAGAAAAATTAGCCAAGATGCAGCTTGTCTGAGGTATGGCATAGATATTTCGAGTCGTACTAAACACAGCGCTTTACTTGATTCATCCCTTTGCGCCCAACTCTTTTTTAAATTACTAGATGAATCCGAAGTACCACTGAAATCAACACCACAACAGAAAAAACATACACCCACCAAAGCCATTTCAATTCCAAGGGCCTTTAGGAGTATCAGCACTGACAATTATATACAACTGAACTTTTGCAAAAACCCAGAGTGTGAAAATTTTGGTGTTATAGCTAAAAATCCAACTTACAAAGACAATGGTGAGTTAAAGCGTGGATTAGGTAATGAGTATAAACTTACCTGGAGTGACGATAAATCTGAGCATCTCCTTACGTGTAAATTATGTGGGCACAGTACGACCATGATACATAACCGCTGTTTTGACGCAGAAGTAACACGTTTATCAACAGTATATGAGCCAATAGAGCCTACTTGCCCTAATAAAGCTATACCAGCAGACCCCAAAAGCTTTAGGTATTATTACATTCCGCACTCACCTGAAAATAGGCGAGGAACGCGTGTTCAAAAGCCGAGGTGTAAAAACAGAGATAAAGGGATTTACACCCATTCAGAGCTTTATAAGCTAGATGCAAAACTCAACCTGACCGCGTTGTTGAACATGTTATTAAAAAGCCTCTCAAAAAAGGTGGTAAGCCTGTAACGCAAGTTGTTAACGAAGAAAGACTAGGCGCACAACTTTTGACCTGTAGGGAGTGCGACACTAAGTTTGCCGTTAAGGTAAATCCGGCTAACCGTCATTATCGAGAGTTAGATAACGTTAAACTCTTTAAAGATTTAATGAATAAAGACATTATCAATCGCATGATGGATAAGCATGGGCTTGGCGCTAAAGTCATATACGACAAAATCAATTTTTTCTACGAGCAAGCCTTAGCCTTTGACCACTATCACTCACAGATGCTCGACCATGCTGTTGCTACTAAAACCCTGAATCTTAGTTCAGACAGACAGTTCTATTTAAGCAACTGGGGCGACCATAATATGCCGAAGCCTACGCCAATTGTGAATACATCAACTGTCGATAACGATACAGGGTTTGTCTTTGTTTCAAATGTGAATTTTGACTTTACTAGTGACTACATTGAAATAAACAAAGAGCACCGTGAAAAGAAAGAACAAGAGAAGTATCCCTATTACAGACGTTACGCGCAATACGTATTAAGTAACGATGATGTTAATATGCAAGCGCCAGAAGCTGAGCGGAATATTGAGCTACAGATGCCACCTAAAGGGTTATTGGTTCAACAAACTTACAGCGTGTTAGCTCACTTTGTACTGCTAAAAGAAAAACTAAAATATGCTGACCGTATTCACTTGTATGCTGATAACGATTCAGGCATAAAATTAGCCCTAGGAGCCGTTTTCTGTGATTGGATAGCCCATCATAAGCTTTACGCCTTTCAAATCTCTGCTGACAAATCTGGCAGCGCTCAATACCTCGATGATACATCGTCAGAGCATTTCAAAAACATTAGAGACGAATTAAAAAAAGAAAACTCAGATATCACTAAAGAGGAAATCAAAGCAGCACTTTGGAGAGAGCAACTTTCAAACCGAGTGAGAGTAGGTAATGCCAAGTCTGAATGGATAATTAACCCCAATAAAGAATCCCGATTAGCTATGATGCTACCGCTTGGTGACGTTAACAATATGAACCCAAAATTAGTAGAAAGATCATTAGTGAATGCATCACTTCATGGTGTTGATAATTGGTTTCAAATCTTGCGTAGACACATTAACTTTTTGGAGCGCCCAGTCACCAGTGCAACAAATTCAAAACGTTGGAATGCCTATGCGGGATACAACCCGGAATGGATGGCAAAGCTTATTGAAATTAAGCGAGTGTATTTCAATTATTGTATGACCAACGAGCGCACCCTTAACAGAAATTATGCAGGGAAACATAAACCTACGCCAACAACACCTGCAATGCGCCTTGGCCTAACTGAAAAAGTTTATACTTGCGAAGAGTTACTGTCATTTAGTTTAGACAAAGTGAAGATTGAAGAAGTCTTCAAGAACAAAGTTTAGCTGTGTTAAGCTAAGAGTATTAAAAACATGGAAGAAAATAATAACAATGAAGAAGTTAATTTTACTTTTAGCAATAGTTATTGCTTTAATAATTTATATATATCCCACTAAAAGCACCGAATCGATCAATAATGCTAATGATGTTACTTCAGCTTTGAGTGACAATGTTCCCACAGAAGTCTTTCAGTTTAGTAACAAAGAATTCGCGTCACAAAAGCTTAAAGAGTTAACAATAGCGAATGCTCAATGTAAAGAGAGAAACTTGGATTTCAGTAAGCAAGTTAACAATATACATCAGATATTAATACAAGCTCTGGAACATGAGTTGAGAAATGGAAAAACGGAACGTGAGCTACTTAGTTATTCCAATCAATATAAAACTTTTTATGACAGGTATGATGATTTACTTCTTCAAGCAAAGATAAAAATAGAAAAAGAAAAATACGACTTCACCACTTCCGTTGATATTTTAAATAAATGGAATGGCCTATCAGTAATCAATAACTTTTCAGTTATTAACATTCCCATTATTGTCCAAGGGTTAAAAGCTTTTGAAGGTAATTCTAATGGATTAAGTATGGGCTTAGAGTTAGACAAGGAAGTTAGTAAATCAGATGTTTTCGCTTTGCTTGAAAACGATGAAAACTTCAACACATACTTAGAATCACCTCTCGGAATAAACGGTAGCCCTGTTTTATCACCGTCTATATTGTTCGTTCTAACTGGCAGCAGCCTCAATATTGAAGAGTTCAAACAAGCAGTATCATTGAGAAATTTTAACGTTAATGATATTGCTGTCGCAGTTATGAATGATTTGCCATATGAATATTTAGAGCTTCTAATCAAGCAAGCAGTGTCAATTGAGGACATGCCTATAATCGCACAAGGTCGCTATGATTCATATGCTAACTTAGCTGACTTAGCTGCCTCAACTCACAACGTAAAATTTCTTCAACTATTGGAAACATATGGTGTTCACCCTACAAATGAACTGGGAATAATAACTGGGTTAGATATCGCCATAATGAACTTGCCTAATAAACCTGATATGTATATAAATCCTGAGAACATCCCTGAAAAATATTTGGATACTATTAATTATCTAGTTGAAAAAGGCTACAAAGCGCATGGTTCAACTTATCAAATGGATGATGAGACCGTAATTTCTTTTAAGGCTCCAAACAGAAGAAACTTTCAAAGTTCAAGAGTCTTAATACCTGACCTCAAAAAAGCTTTACATCAAATTGAGCTAGTAGAAAACAGCTATAATATTGAGCAGGTTCTACCTGATAATTCATTAATATCCAAAGCAATTGAGACTATGGAACTAAGAAAGGGGGCTTTAAACGACAAATCAAAATCTTGTGAATCAATTAGAAAGGAGTTATTGGCTGAAGAAGGATTTCTTGATCTCCGTGAAGCCTATGACTTGATAAAGAGTATTACTAAAGAAGACGGAAATACTGCTGAAAGGTTGCATGAAATAGATCCTGCACTTGTTAATTTATGGCGTGACTCTCAATCTAGTCTCAGCTCAAACAAAGAAGAACAAAGCGATTTCATCACAATGCTACAAGATGGCAACTTTCAAGAGGCCATTGACTACAGCTCTTCAACTCCTCTTACAGAATTCGAAACAAACACTTTGTTGTTCTCACTATTTCGGGACATGGATAACATCATACCTATTTGGAATGCGAGGGTAACTCCTATTCCACCATCTAGCCTATTTGCTTTCAAACTCTTACCATTTGAAAAGTGGGAATCTTTAGAAGTTGAGAAGTTCGACTTCTCTATCAAAGATAAATTTGGAAATGACCTGTTCTCCCCTGCGGCTTTAAACTCACCAAAGGCACTAAAGCTATTGTTAGATTTGGGTTTGACAACTGAAATGAGTGGCCTGGGATTGGACGTATTAGATCTTTTATTAGAAAACAGCTACGACAATGGAAAGTTAAATAAAAGCTTGAGTCTTATTATTTCTGAAGTTGAGGTGATTGAACCTAGCCATTATTCAAGAATTGCTAGGATCAAAAAATTCTTTCCTGAGGAATATAAAAAACTGGTTCAGCTAAATAGCAAGTTAGCATTAAAAAATAAAATAGAATTGAATCAATTCAGGCTCAAAGTGTACTAACCACTTCTTAAGGTATTGAAATATTAAACTAATCGTACAGATGCCAGTAAAGTAGAGTGAACAAAGATTTAAATAACTAATTGTTTTTTATAAGTTTAAATATATTGAAAAGGAGCTATTTTTCATAAATATAGAAAAATAGCTCCTGGTTGACTCAATAGCCCGGTCTTTGACAGGCGTTTTTTTGTTTAAAAGCTTAAATAAATCTTGCTAGGTGTGAGAAAAATTTATACTGAAAATAAAAATATTCATTAAAATTGAAATTTGTCTTGATACGGTAGCATTGATTAATTTATAATCCGCTGCCGTTTTTATTTGTATTACTGAAAAGTGAGCTTATTTGAACGACATTTAACCCACGGGGAGCTCAACCATTAAGGTTATTTGCTAATTCCTTTTGTAAGGAACAGCAGGGCGTTTGAACCCAAACATAGGAATATTAAAGATGGCTAAAAAAGTCACAGCTTTAATCAAGCTACAAGTTGCTGCTGGTGCAGCAAACCCGTCACCGCCAGTTGGTCCTGCATTAGGTCAACACGGTGTGAACATCATGGAATTCTGTAAGGCGTTTAACGCAAAAACAGATTCACTTGAAAAAGGCGCTCCAGTTCCAGTAGTAATTACTGTATATGCTGACCGTTCTTTCACGTTCGAAACAAAAACTCCACCTGCTTCTTACTTATTAAAGAAAGCGGCTGGTATTAAAAGCGGCTCTGGTCGTCCTAACACTGAAAAAGTGGGTACTGTTACTACAGCTCAACTTGAAGAAATCGTTAAGACAAAAGAACCTGATTTAACTGCTGGTTCTATGGAAGCTGCAGTGCGTACCATTGCGGGTTCTGCTCGTTCAATGGGTTTAGTGGTAGAGGACTAATCAATGGCTAAATTATCAAAACGCGCTCGTCTTATCCGTGAAAAAGTAGACGTATTAAAAGAATATGACATTAGTGAAGCACTTGCTTTATTAAAAGAATTTGCAACAGCAAAATTCCGTGAAAGTGTTGACGTTGCCATTAACCTTGGTATTGACGCTCGTAAATCTGATCAAAACGTACGTGGTGCGACTGTATTACCTAATGGTACTGGTCGTGATGTTCGTGTTGCAGTATTTACTCAAGGCGCTAATGCAGAGAAAGCAACTGCAGCTGGTGCTGACGTTGTAGGTATGGATGACTTAGCAGAGCAAGTTAAAGCCGGTAACATGCACTTTGACGTTGTAATTGCTACACCAGACGCAATGCGTGTTGTTGGTCAACTTGGTCAGATTTTAGGCCCTCGTGGTTTAATGCCTAACCCTAAAGTTGGTACAGTTACACCAGACGTTACTACGGCTGTTAACAACGCTAAAGCGGGTCAAATTCGCTATCGCAACGACAAAAACGGTATCATCCATACTACGATTGGTAAGGCTGATTTCGATGATGCTAAGTTGCAACAAAACCTTGAGTCATTATTGGAAGCTTTGAAAAAAGCTAAACCAGCTAATGCTAAAGGTCAGTACATTAAGAAAATCTCTGTATCAACTACGATGGGCGCCGGTGTTACGGTTAACTCATCTAGCTTAGCAGATTAATTTTCAAGTAAAGTAGCTAAATTAGTTTCTTTACACGGGCGGAATTGTAGAATATAATTTCGCCCCTTAAATTTTGGTAGGTGTTGTTCGCTTAATTATTTTTAATAATTCAATGAACAGCCCCGTCAAAGACCGTAGGAGCGTTCATTTCTTCTGGAATGAGTGCTTAATATTTCCTACGTAGATGGTGATTACCCAGTATTTCCAATTCTGGTCCTCGCCGTAACGGCCTAATTTCTTTACTTTTATCAGTAAGAATTTAGGGATAGTAAATACCGGTTTTATACCGGTGAACCAGGAGTTAAAGCCAATGGCTATCAATCTTGATGACAAAAAAGCAATTGTTGCTGAAGTTCAAGAAGCTGCCACTGGCGCTCAGTCAGCTGTAGTCGCGGATTCACGCGGTGTTACAGTTGAAGCAATTACTACTTTGCGTAAACAAGCACGTGAGAATGGTGTATGGATGAAAGTTATCCGTAACACATTAGCACGTCGCGCATTAGAAGGTTCTCCTTTTGAATGTGTTACTGACACATTAAAAGGCCCTTCATTAATTGCATTTTCAAACGAGCATCCGGGTGCAGCAGCACGTTTATTCACTGATTTCGCTAAAACTAACGAAAACTTTGAATTAAAAGCAGCCGCATTTGAAGGTGACTTAGTTGATGTACAGGTACTTGCAAAACTACCTACATACGACGAAGCAATTGCACGTTTAATGAGCGCTATGAAAGAAGCATCTGCAGGCAAACTTGCCCGCACACTTGCTGCAGTTCGCGATCAGAAAGAGCAAGAAGCTGCTTAATAATTGTTTACCTCTTAATGATAAGAGCACAATTCGCACTTTTTGTATTTATAGTTATTTATAACAGACCCTTTTATTTGAAAAAGGCTGTTAATTAAAACAGGAAATTTAAAATGTCTATTTCTAAAGACGATATCCTAAACGCAATTGCTGAAATGTCAGTAATGGACGTTGTAGAATTAGTAGAAGCAATGGAAGAGAAATTCGGCGTATCAGCTGCTGCAGCTGTTGCTGTTTCTGGCGGTGACGCTGGTGGCGCTGCTGAAGAGCAAACTGAATTTGACGTAATCTTAACAGGTTTCGGTGAGAAGAAAGTTGCAGTAATCAAAGCAGTTCGTGGCGCTACAGGTCTTGGCTTAAAAGAAGCTAAAGACTTAGTTGAATCAGCTCCTAAAGCACTTAAAGAAGGTGTTGATAAAGCTGAAGCTGAAGAACTTAAGAAAGCTCTTGAAGAAGCAGGTGCTTCTGTTGAGATCAAATAATCTGTTTTTAAACAGATTATTTGCCTGAAAAGGCAATGGCTGGTGATTTAAACGTCACCGGCCTTTTTGCGCTAAAGAAAGTGGTTTTTTTTTAAACCAAAACAGTGCATTATTTGATGCTTGAATTAAAAAAACATCACAGCAATACCCTGTCTGATACCAATTGGATTAGATAAGTGGTCAAAATAATCAACTATTTTGACCAATTACTTAGTCCAATTGGTATTTTTAGGCAGATTCGGCCATAACCAGCAAGCTGAGGAACCCCATGGTTTACTCTTACTCTGAAAAGAAACGTATTCGAAAGGACTTTGGTAAAAGTGTGCAAGTAATGGATTACCCATTCTTGTTATCTATCCAGCTCGAATCTTTCCGTAAGTTTATTGATATTGATCCGACAGGTGAAACAGGCTTAGAAGCCGCGTTTCGTTCTATTTTTCCAATTAAAGCCTACTCTGGTAGCTCAGAATTACAATATGTGAGCTATCGCCTAGGTGAGCCATTATTTGACGTGAAAGAATGTCAAATCCGTGGTGTTACATATTCTGCACCTCTACGCGTTAAATTGCGTTTAGTGGTTTATGATAAAGAAGCCGCTGCAGGTACAGTAAAAGATATCAAAGAACAAGAAGTATATATGGGTGAAATCCCATTAATGACAGACAACGGTACGTTTGTTATTAATGGTACAGAGCGTGTTATTGTTTCGCAATTACACCGTTCACCAGGTGTGTTTTTCGATCACGATAAAGGTAAAACACACTCTTCAGGTAAAGTATTATATAACGCTCGCGTTATTCCTTACCGTGGTTCTTGGTTAGATTTCGAATTTGATCCTAAAGATAACCTATTTGTTCGTATCGATCGTCGTCGTAAATTACCGGCTTCAATTATTCTACGAGCATTAGAATATTCTACAGAAGAAATTTTAGACATTTTCTACGATACAACTGATTTTGCAATTAAAGGCGATAAGCTAGTAATGGATTTAATTCCTGAACGCTTACGTGGTGAAACAGCAACATTTGATATTAAATTATCAAATGGTGATGTGTTAGTAGAACAAGGTCGTCGTATTACTGCTCGTCATATCCGAACTCTTGAAAAAGAAAAAATGGATAAATTAGAAGTACCAGCAGAATATATTATCGGTAAAGTATTATCTAAAGCTTATGTTGATGAATCAACAGGCGAAATTGTTGCTGAAGCGAATGCTGAGTTAACATTAGAATTACTTGCTGAATTAAGCCAAGCTGGCCATAAAGTGCTTTCTACTTTATACATGAACGAATTTGATGTTGGTTCATACATGTCAGACACCATCCGTGTTGATAGTTCAACAAATCGCTTAGAAGCGCTTGTTGAAATTTATCGTATGATGCGCCCAGGTGAACCACCTACTAAAGATGCGGCAGAAACGTTATTTAATAACTTATTCTTCTCTCTAGAGCGTTATGACCTTTCAACTGTTGGTCGTATGAAGTTCAACCGTCGTGTTGGCCGTGAAATAGAAGTCGGTGAAGGTACATTATCAAAAGATGATATTATCTCAGTAATGAGAACGCTTATCGGCATTCGTGACGGTAAAGGTGATGTTGATGATATCGATCACTTAGGTAATCGTCGTATCCGTTCTGTTGGTGAAATGGCAGAAAATCAATTCCGTGTTGGTCTTGTTCGTGTTGAGCGTGCTGTTCGTGAACGTTTAAGTCTTGGTGACTTAGACGCGATAATGCCACAAGACTTGATCAATGCTAAGCCAATTTCTGCGGCAGTTAAAGAATTCTTTGGTTCTTCGCAATTGTCACAGTTTATGGATCAAAACAACCCGTTATCAGAAGTTACGCATAAGCGTCGCATTTCTGCATTAGGTCCTGGTGGTTTAACACGTGAACGTGCTGGCTTTGAAGTACGTGATGTACATCCAACGCATTATGGTCGTGTATGTCCTATCGAAACACCTGAGGGACCAAACATTGGTTTGATCAATTCTCTATCCTGTTATGCACGTACCAATGATTACGGTTTCTTAGAAACACCTTACCGTAAAATTGTTGACGGTAAAGTAACGGATGATGTTGATTACTTATCGGCAATTGAAGAAGGTAACTTTGTTATCGCTCAAACAACGGCTGAAGTTGATGCTGACGGTAAATTAGTAGAAGGGTTAGTACCTTGTCGTCATAGAAACGAATTTACTTTGATGTCAGCTGAACAAGTTCAATATATGGACGTTTCGCCACAGCAAATCGTTTCTGTAGCTGCTTCACTTATCCCGTTCCTTGAACATGATGATGCTAACCGTGCCTTGATGGGCTCGAACATGCAACGTCAAGCGGTTCCAACACTTAAAGTGGATAAACCGCTTGTTGGTACAGGTATGGAAAAAATTGTTGCCGTTGACTCTGGTGTAACCGCCGTAGCTAAACGTGGTGGTGTAGTATCTTATGTAGACGCTTCACGCATTGTTGTTAAAGTTAATGAAAATGAGATGCATGCTGGTGAAGCAGGTATTGATATTTATAACTTAACTAAATACACACGTTCTAACCAAAATACTTGTATCAACCAACGTCCACAGTGTCGTATGGGTGAACCTGTTGTACGTGGTGATGTATTAGCCGATGGTCCTTCAACGGATATGGGTGAACTTGCATTAGGGCAAAACATGCGTATCGCATTTATGCCTTGGAATGGTTACAACTTTGAAGATTCAATGTTGTTATCTGAGCGTGTTGCTCAAGAAGATCGTTTCACGACCATTCATATTCAAGAATTAAGCTGTATTGCTCGTGATACTAAATTAGGCTCAGAAGAAATTACTTCAGATATTCCTAATGTTGGTGAATCTGCATTAAGCAAACTTGATGAATCTGGTGTTGTTTACATTGGTGCTGAAGTTAACGGTGGTGACATCTTAGTGGGTAAAGTTACTCCTAAAGGTGAAACACAATTAACGCCAGAAGAAAAACTTTTACGTGCAATTTTCGGTGAGAAAGCTGCTGACGTTAAAGATAGTTCTTTGCGTGTACCAAACTCAGTTTCAGGCACAATTATCGATGTTCAAATCTTCACTCGTGATGGTGTTGAAAAAGATGCACGTGCTGTTGAAATCGAAGAAATGCAATTAAAAGAAGTTAAGAAAGATTTAGGCGATGAATTTAGCATCTTAGAAGATGGTATTTATGCTCGTGCTAAGAAGCTACTTTTATCTGCTGGCTTAAATGATGCAGACCTTAACGGTATGTCACGTGATAAGTGGTTAGTTCAAAACTTAGCTGATGAAGCACAACAATCAGAACTTGAGCAAATTGCTGAACAATATGACAACATCAAAGCAGACTTCGATAAGAAATATGAAGTTAAACGTCGTAAGATCACTCAAGGTGCTGATTTAGCGCCAGGCGTTTTGAAAATTATTAAAGTTTACCTAGCGGTTAAACGTCGCATTCAGCCTGGTGATAAAATGGCTGGTCGTCATGGTAACAAAGGTGTTATCTCAAATGTTGTACCTGTTGAAGATATGCCATATGACGAACACGGTGTTCCGGTAGATATCGTATTGAACCCGTTAGGTGTTCCATCACGTATGAACATTGGTCAGATCCTAGAAACTCATTTAGGTATGGCTGCTCGTGGTATCGGTGAAAAAATTAACCGCATGCTACAAGAACAACGTGAAATAGCTAAACTTCGTGGCTTCTTAAAAGAAGTGTATGAATTAGGTGAGTCTCGTCAAGAAGTTGATATTGATAGTTTCACTGATGATGAAATCATGCGTTTAGCAAATAACTTACGTGCAGGTCTTCCAATCGCAACACCAGTATTTGATGGTGCTAGCGAACGTGAGATTAAAGACTTATTCAAACTTGCAGATATGCCAGAAAGCGGTCAGTTCACGTTAACTGATGGTCGTACTGGTCGTGAATTTGAGCGTCCTGTGACTGTTGGTTATATGTATATGTTGAAGCTAAACCATTTAGTTGATGACAAAATGCATGCACGTTCTACTGGTTCTTATTCACTTGTTACACAGCAACCACTTGGCGGTAAAGCTCAGTTTGGTGGCCAGCGTTTCGGTGAGATGGAAGTATGGGCATTAGAAGCATACGGTGCTGCTTATACCCTACAAGAAATGCTAACGGTTAAATCTGATGATGTTAACGGTCGTACTAAGATGTATAAAAACTTAGTAGATGGTGATCACAGAATGGAACCAGGCATTCCTGAGTCATTCAACGTATTGTTGAAAGAAATTCGTTCGTTAGGTATTAACATCGAATTAGATCAGGACTAGCTGATAAAACGGTATTGCTGAGCTTTATTTTTTAAGCTCAGTACGCGGAGAAAGTCATTAACATGACTTTCTCTTCAAAGTTTAACTCCGACAGGAGAAGAGTGTGAAAGATTTACTTAAGTTTCTTAAGCAACAAAATCAAACAGAAGAGTTCGATGGTATTCGCATTGGACTAGCATCACCAGATCAGATCCGTTCTTGGTCGTTTGGTGAAGTTAAAAAACCAGAAACGATTAATTATCGTACGTTCAAACCTGAGCGTGATGGTTTATTTTGTGCGCGTATTTTTGGACCAGTTAAAGACTACGAATGTCTTTGTGGTAAATACAAACGCTTAAAACATCGTGGTGTTATTTGTGAAAAATGTGGCGTTGAAGTTACATTAACAAAAGTTCGTCGTGACCGTATGGGTCATATCGAATTAGCCAGCCCAGTTGCACATATTTGGTTCTTAAAATCATTACCATCTCGTATTGGTTTATTACTTGATATGACGTTACGTGATATTGAACGCGTACTATATTTTGAATCTTATGTTGTTACCGAACCTGGTATGACAACATTAGAGAAAAGCCAAATTCTAACGGAAGAAGAATATCTTGATGCGTTAGAAGAGCACGGTGATGAATTTGACGCCCTAATGGGTGCTGAAGCTGTTTTAGCTTTACTACAACAAATCGATCTAGACGGTGAAGTAGCGCAAATGCGTGAAGAATTACCTGAAATCGGTAGTGAAACTAAACGTAAAAAAATCACTAAGCGTTTAAAATTAATGGAAGCCTTCGCTGCTTCAGGCAATAAGCCTGAGTGGATGATTATGAATGTTCTTCCAATTTTACCGCCTGATTTACGTCCATTAGTTCCATTAGACGGTGGTCGTTTCGCGACTTCTGATCTTAATGATCTATATCGTCGTGTAATCAACCGTAACAACCGTCTAAAACGTCTATTAGACTTAGTTGCTCCAGATATTATCGTACGTAACGAAAAGCGTATGTTACAAGAGTCTGTTGATGCGCTTTTAGATAATGGTCGTCGTGGTCGTGCTATTACAGGTTCTAACAAACGTCCTCTTAAATCTTTAGCAGATATGATTAAAGGTAAGCAAGGTCGTTTCCGTCAAAACTTACTTGGTAAGCGTGTTGATTATTCTGGTCGTTCTGTAATTACCGTTGGTCCTACATTACGTTTACATCAGTGTGGTTTACCTAAGAAAATGGCACTTGAATTATTCAAGCCATTTATTTACGGTAAATTAGAAGCTCGTGGTTTAGCGACTACGATTAAAGCCGCTAAAAAATTAGTTGAACGTGAAGGCGCTGAAGTTTGGGATGTACTTGATGAAGTAATCCGCGAACATCCAGTTATGCTTAACCGTGCACCAACACTTCATAGATTAGGTATCCAAGCATTTGAGCCTGTTCTTATTGAAGGTAAAGCGATTCATTTACATCCATTAGTTTGTGCGGCATATAACGCCGATTTCGATGGTGACCAAATGGCGGTACATGTACCGTTGACAATTGAAGCGCAAATGGAAGCACGTACGTTGATGATGTCAACAAACAACGTTCTTTCTCCTGCTAACGGTGATCCAATCATCGTACCATCACAAGATGTTGTATTAGGTTTATATTACCTAACACGTGATCGTGTAAATGGTTTAGGTGAAGGCATGGTATTTGCCGATACCAAAGAAGCTGAAAAAGCATACCGTACTGGGGCTGCTGAATTACATGCGCGCGTTAAAATTCGCATTACTGAGCATATCCGTAATGAAGAAGGTGAGTTAGTTGCTCATACTAATTTACGTGATACTACCGTTGGTCGTGCAATTTTGTGGCAAGTATGTCCAAAAGGTATGCCTTACGAATTAATTGATCAGCCTTTAGGTAAAAAGCCTATTTCAAAACTGATCAACCATGCTTATCGTAACCTTGGCTTAAAAGACACAGTAATTTTTGCCGATCACATTATGTATACTGGTTTCCACTACGCGATGATTGCGGGTGCGTCAGTTGGTATTGATGATATGGTTATTCCTGATGCTAAATACACTATTATTGAAGAGTCTGAAGAAGAAGTAGCTGAAATTCAAACACAGTTTGAACAAGGTCTTGTGACTCAAGGTGAAAAATATAACAAAGTCATTGATATTTGGTCTTCTGCTAACGAAAAGATTTCGAAAGCGATGATGGACAATTTATCTAAAGAAACTGTTATTAACCGTGATGGTGAGCCAGAAGAGCAAGATTCATTCAACTCTATCTATATGATGGCTGACTCGGGTGCTCGTGGTAGTGCCGCTCAGATCCGTCAGCTAGCAGGTATGCGTGGTTTGATGGCTAAACCTGATGGTTCAATCATCGAAACCCCAATCACTGCTAACTTCCGTGAAGGTTTGAACGTATTACAATACTTCATCTCAACGCATGGTGCGCGTAAAGGTTTGGCCGATACGGCACTTAAAACAGCTAACTCGGGTTACTTAACTCGTCGTTTAGTTGATGTTGCACAAGATTTGGTTGTTACAGAACATGATTGTGGCACGCACGATGGTTTATTAATGACACCATTAATTGAAGGTGGTGATGTTGTTGAACCATTACGTGAACGTGTACTTGGACGAGTTGTTGCTGAAGACGTATTAAAAGCAGGAACAGATGAAGTATTATTAGCTCGTAATACATTAATTGATGAAGCTTTATGTGATTTCATTGAAGAGAATTCAATTGATCAAATGATGGTTCGTTCAATTATTACTTGTCAAACTGACTTTGGTATTTGTGCTCATTGTTACGGCCGTGACTTGGCTCGTGGTCATATGATCAACCAAGGTGAAGCGATTGGTGTTGTTGCAGCTCAATCAATTGGTGAGCCAGGTACACAGTTAACAATGCGTACGTTCCATATTGGTGGTGCGGCATCACGTGCATCAGCTGAGAACAGTGTTCAAGTTAAAAATACTGGTACGTTGAAATTACAAAATGCTAAATTTGTAACGAATTCTGAAAATCACTTAGTGATTACGTCTCGTTCATCTGAATTAACAGTAATTGATGAATTAGGCCGTGAAAAAGAGCGTTATAAAGTACCTTATGGTTCAATAATTTCTAAGAAAGATGGCGGCGCAATCAATGCCGGTGAAATTATTGCAAATTGGGACCCACATACGCATCCAATTATTACGGAAGTGGCAGGTAAAGTTCAGTTTGTTGATCTTGTTGATGGCGTTACTATGGTTCGTCAGACAGATGACCTTACTGGTTTATCAAGTATTATCGTTACTGATGCTGGTCAACGTAATGCTGCAGGTAAAGAAATGCGCCCAGCGGTTAAATTGATTGATGCTAAAGGTAATGATGTAAACATTGCAGGAACTGAAATTCCAGCATTGTACTACTTACCAGGTAATGCGATTGTCAACTTAGAAGATGGTGTACAAGTTAACATTGGTGACGCGTTAGCACGTATTCCTCAAGAGTCTTCAAAAACTCGTGATATTACCGGTGGTCTTCCACGTGTTGCTGATTTATTTGAAGCTCGTAAGCCTAAACTTCCTGCAATTCTTGCTGAGAAAACAGGTGTTGTTGGTTTTGGTAAAGAAACTAAAGGTAAAGTTCGTTTATTAATTACTCAACCGAGTGGTGAAGTTTACGAAGAGATGATTCCGAAAACGCGTCAATTAAATATCTATGAAGGTGAGCAAGTGATTAAAGGTGAGGTTATCGCCGACGGTCCAGAATCTCCACATGATATTTTACGCTTACGTGGTGTTGCACCCGTTGCAAACTACATTGTTAACGAAGTACAAGAAGTATATCGTTTACAAGGTGTAAAAATTAATGATAAACACATCGAAGTTATTGTTCGTCAAATGATTCGTAAGTGTGAAATTCTTGACGCTGGTGATAGTGAATTCTTGAAAGGTGAACAACTTGAAGTTGCGCACGTGAATATTGCTAACCGTGAACTTGAAGCGGAAGGTAAACGTCCTGCTGAATATGAAATGCAGATGATGGGTATCACTAAAGCATCACTTTCAACTGAGTCATTTATTTCTGCGGCATCGTTCCAAGAAACAACGCGTGTACTTACTGAAGCTGCTGTTGCAGGTAAGAAAGATAAGTTACGTGGCTTAAAAGAAAATGTTATTGTTGGTCGTTTGATTCCAGCAGGTACTGGTTATGCTTACCACCAAGAGCGTGCGCGCAAACGCAATGCTGTAGTGGAAGAAGAAGTAACAGTATCAGCTGATGAAGCAGCACAAGCTTTAACTGACGCTTTGAATGCAGACTAACGTCTGGAGTGGATGAATAACCACAAAAGATGTAAAAAATGTCAATTTTAACCTGTCTGCTACTAGTAAAGCTTGACAGGTTAAAGCTTGACCATTAGAATTCCGCGACCTTTTATTCTGTACTCAGAGTACTTAATAAAAAAGGTCGCGGTTTTTCACGTTTATAAGCGGGTGATTTGGCAAACTTAGTCAATAAAAATTACCCATAGTTTTAATTAATCAGGAGCTATAATGGCAACTATTAACCAATTGGTACGTAAACCACGTGTCAGACAAGTACAAAAAAGTAACGTTCCGGCGTTACAAGCTTGTCCACAACGTCGTGGCGTATGTACTCGTGTGTATACAACTACACCAAAAAAACCTAACTCAGCTTTACGTAAAGTAGCTCGTGTTCGTTTAACTAACGGCTTCGAAGTTACTTCATACATCGGTGGTGAAGGTCATAACTTACAAGAACATAGTGTTATCTTAATCCGTGGTGGTCGTGTTAAAGATCTTCCGGGTGTACGTTATCACACCGTTCGTGGCGCACTTGATTGTTCAGGCGTTAACGATCGTAGACAAGGCCGTTCTAAGTACGGTGCTAAACGACCTAAATCTTAAGTTTCCCGGTCTCTACCTTTATTAGGTATTAAAGAGATTAGAAACGTTAAGTAAGGCCAAATAAAATATTACATTTTGGGTTATTCCTGAATACAACGGAGAATTAAGATGCCAAGAAGACGCGTCGTTGGGCAACGTAAAATATTGCCAGATCCTAAGTTCCATAATGAACTTTTAGCAAAATTCATCAACATTCTTATGGTTGATGGTAAGAAATCTACTGCAGAAAAAATTGTATACGGTGCATTAGACATTTTAACTGAAAAAAACACTGAAAAAACTCATTTAGAGCTTTTTGAAGTTGCACTTGAAAACATCCGTCCACAAGTCGAAGTTAAGTCTCGTCGTGTTGGTGGTTCTACTTATCAAGTTCCAGTTGAAGTTCGTCCAGTTCGTCGTAATGCTCTAGCCATGCGTTGGTTAGTTGAAGCAGCTCGTAAACGTGGTGAAAAATCAATGGCTCAGCGCCTAGCTAACGAAATGCTTGATGCATCAGATAGCAAAGGTAGCGCGGTTAAGAAACGTGAAGACGTTCACCGTATGGCCGAAGCGAACAAAGCATTCGCTCACTATCGCTGGTAAGCACGATAGTAAAAAATTGAACAGCGCAGTTGATTGTTTTAAAACAACAACTGCGCTTTTCTACTCTAGATATATTTGAAATAAGAATATATTAAAATGATTTTAAATTTTTACACTGAAATTATTTAAATATATATCTTTCAACCAAAGGAAAAATTAGTGGCTCGTACTACCCCGATTGAGCGTTATCGAAATATTGGTATTTGTGCTCATGTTGATGCTGGTAAAACAACAACAACAGAACGTGTACTTTTTTACACAGGTCTTTCTCATAAGATCGGTGAAGTACATGATGGTGCTGCGACTATGGACTGGATGGAACAAGAACAAGAGCGCGGTATTACAATTACCTCAGCGGCAACTACTTGTTTTTGGAAAGGTATGACAGGGCAATTTGAAGATCATCGAATTAATATTATTGATACGCCCGGCCATGTAGATTTCACCATTGAAGTAGAACGCTCATTACGCATATTAGATGGTGCAGTATTAGTCTTATGTGCTTCATCAGGTGTTCAGCCACAAACGGAAACCGTTTGGCGACAAATGGAAAAGTATGCTGTGCCTCGCATTGTCTTTGTTAATAAAATGGACAGAACA
>Ga0233426_10001868_pt1 | contig 18424 bp, 17 predicted proteins | sample SI_118_April2016_6_FD_179875 | JGI IMG/M metagenome (GOLD analysis project Ga0233426, IMG submission 179875) | Seawater microbial communities from Saanich Inlet, British Columbia, Canada - SI_118_April2016_10_MG | ecosystem: Environmental > Aquatic > Marine > Inlet | place: Canada: British...
TATAACTATAAATAAACGTAATTATTGATATAAACCAAGCTATTAACTGTAATGGTTCATAATAGTTCTCACCAATCAAGTAAGAGTTAAAATAGGCCGGCAAGCATAAAACACCAATTATTATCAGTAATTTAACAACAAAAAAACGTTGAAGGGCAGACTTCAAATTTTCTTTTGCTTTTTTAGGGTTCCAATAGTCATTCAAAGGTTCTTTGTTATTCGAGTGTTTTTTATTAACCTCATTCAGCTTATCAGGGTGTACAGGGGCTTTTTTATGTCTCAACTTTATTTCATTAATTAGCTTTTGATAGTTTTCTGGATATGCCTCTCGATTAATGGAGTCTAATGCTTCATTTAAATCATCTAATGAGTAATTAGAGTAATTAATTCTATTCAATTTAAACTACACCTTTTGTATTTTTGTCACGAAAATTTTTAAAATAAAGTATCTTGAAATCTAATACCGTATCTTTTCAACCCAATCTTTCAATACTGAAATTTTAGTCGACACCTCAGAGCCGTATACAGTAAACGTGATGTCGTCCCCTCTGCCGTGCCCTGCAATTTGTTTAACCAAGTTATCACAGATACCTAACTCCTTAAACTTAGACAAAAAAGTATTCCTAAATGTGTGAAAATCAACCTTATAATTATTTTCTAATTCTTGGTGCTTATTAACACCTATTTTTTTGACCACATTGCGGTTATACCACTTAGAAATAGGCTGACCCCACCCATCTTTACCTGCCTTGGTAAGCCCTGCCCGTATTTGTACAAAAATAATTTTTTGTTTATCTTTTTTTCGTTGTTCAACAAAATCCATAAAGCCCAACTCTATGAGTTTTGAATGAATAGGAATATGACGTTGAGAGCTGAGTGTTTTTAAATCCTTATCATATAGGCTAATAAAATCAATGCCATCTTCTTGCTTAAAATCATTAGTCGTAAGCCCTGAAATCTCGTTTAATCGCATACCTGTATATAACGCAACTTTGGGAAACCAATAAGCATCAACACGAATATTTCCAGCTTCGTCATTACGTGTTGGTTGGTAATTCATTATTTTGCTTATTTCTTCACTGGTGTAAGGTCTTCTATTTCTTTTACTGTTTTGTGTTTCTTTAATTTTTAAACTATCAAAAAATCCATTTTTTTCAATCTTCCCTTGGTTTTCACACCAATTAAAAAAGGCATTAAAGTTAACTAAATAGCGATTAATCGTTTTTACAGCAAGCGTTCCACTTCCGTCTTTGGTTTTTAGGTCAGTTTTTTTGTTCATAGTGGCTGTTTTGATTTCAACCGCTTTGCTTTTATCAAATTGACGAATATCAAAATCTTCGCCAATAAGCGTATAAAGAAAATCAAAAGAGATTTGATACAAGCGCACTGCTTCGGCTTTGACGGTTTTGCTTTTTTCAAGAATAAATTCTTCAACCGCTGGTTTTAATGGTACAACAAACTGACTTTTATGTTGTTCTTCTTTCTCTATCTTTAAGTCTTTAATAACATTTTGCGTTTCTTTTAACGTGTCAATTATTTCTAAAAATGCGCTGTATTCAACAGGTGAAAAGGCTTTGGCAGTAACATTATCAGTAAAAGGGTTATAGGACTGTTTAAAGATTTTTAACTGCTTAACTAAGTGTTGTTTAAACTCCAACTCAATCCAAGCGTGTCTTGCCATAAAGCGCTTTAAAGCAACAGGATCGTCAATAGGTTTTTCGTCCTTTAATGCTTGATAGAACTCACTGTCATAATGCTGTTCATTAAAAAACATTTCCGCTTCGCTAGGTTTAGATAGTGGCGGTTTCTCAGGAGTTCGTTTAACAATTTCAGAATAAAAATTAGACAATAAAAAATCATTATAATCACCCAAATAACTGAGCATATAAGGGGCGTGGGCTATCTGCTTGTTTAAACATAGCATTGCTTTTTTATCTTTATCATTTATGAGGGTTTCCAAGTAGTCCTCATAAACGTTCATATCACTGGTTGATACTTCATTTAACTTGTCTATCTCACCAGAAAAAGATTGAGAGGCGATCAGTTTTTTACCCCAAGATAGATAAGTATCAAATTTAGTTTTTAAGTATTGATAAAAATCCCAACGATCAGATAAATATTGTTGTTCGGTGTTTTCTTCCAACTGCTTTAACTCCCTTTGTAATTTACCTTTGATAAACAAGGCTAACCATTGCGCTGCGTTAATATCGGCTGTTTTAAGGGTTGAAGTAAAGTGTTTTTTCTCTTTTAAAAGCAAAGATTTAAATTTAGTCGGTATGCGTAAACGAAAGTAATAGTTTTTTGATTGAGGAAATTGATATAAATAATGTGAAATGTTGTTCATAACTTGCCTTGTGTGACTAAGTTATGTGACTAAGCTTTTACAAACGAAAAACCCGTTGATTTTAGATTAATAAAATCAACGGGTTATCTGAATGTGGCGGTGAGATAGAGATTTGAACTCTAGAAGGGCTACAAACCCTTGCCGGTTTTCAAGACCGGTGCTTTCGACCACTCAGCCATCTCACCAGATATCTTTAGGCGCTTGCCTTAAGACGAGGCGAATATTAAAGTGTCATTAAACGCTTGTAAAGTATTAATTTGCTAAAAATGTTTGATTGGTAAAAAATTAATCACTTTGCTTGTCATTCAACCATATAGAGAAAAACATGTCAGAAAAAGAGCCTTGCCGATGTCCTTGGTTAGATACCTCAAAACCAGATTATGTAAAATATCATGATGACGAATGGGGTGTACCTGTTTATGATGATCAAAAATTATTTGAATACTTAACATTAGAGTCTGCTCAGGCTGGCTTAAGTTGGTACACAATATTAAAAAGACGTGATGGCTATAGAAAAGCATTTGCAAATTTTGATGTCAATAAAGTAGCTTTGTTTGATGAGACTAATTTTGAAGCATTAATAGTCAATAAAGATATCATCAGAAATCGGTTAAAGATCAAAGCTGCTATTAATAATGCGCAATGCTTTATTGAAATACAAAAAGAATTTGGTAGCTTTAGTAAATACATGTGGGAATTTGTTAATAATATAACAATCGTTAATAAAATTAATAATCTTGACGATTACCAAGCTACAAGCCCTGAATCAGATGCTTTTTGTAAAGATTTAAAAAAACGAGGGTTCAAGTTTGTAGGCTCAACTATTTGTTATGCACATATGCAGGCTTGCGGGATGATCAATGACCATAGTTTGTCTTGTTACAAAAGATCACAAATAATATCTGAATTTCAACAATAAAAATCATAGTAATTTACAAAACACATGTCATAATATGTCATAAGGTGTAAATGAAAAGTTGCTATTCTTGAACTTCTCAAAAAAAACCTTATCTTACAAATATAACTAAAGTTCTTAGAGGAATGTTTATGCAATCTAATATGAGTTTTCAAACGGCAAGCAAAAGCTCTGCAATTGAAATCAATAAAGTGTTAAAGAATACCTACATGTTATTATCAATGACATTAGCATTTAGTGCCGTTACCGCAGGTATTTCAATGTCTATGGGCTTGTCTCATATGGCTGGGTTAATTATGACCCTTGTCGCTTTTGTTTTATTATTTGTGGTACATAAGCAAGCAGATAAAGCTAGCGGTATATTTTGGATATTTGCTTTTACAGGTTTAATGGGGGCATCACTTGGGCCAATGTTAAATTATTATGCAGCCATGCCAAATGGCGCTTCATTAATCATGCAAGCGTTAGGTGGTACAGCGTTAATATTTTTTGCTTTATCTGGTTATGCGTTAACAAGTAAAAAAGACTTTTCATTTATGGGCGGCTTTTTGATGGTTGGTTTAATCGTTGCTATTATCGCTTCTATTGCCAATATCTTTTTTGCCATCCCTGCTCTTTCTCTTGCTGTTAGCGCTGCTATTATTATGATCATGTCAGGTTTGATTTTATTTGATACAAGCCGCATTATTCATGGTGGTGAAACTAACTACATTAGAGCAACAGTATCTTTATACTTAAACATCTATAATATTTTTGTGCACTTATTGCATTTATTAGGTGTATTTGGCGGTGATGATTAATCTCTGCTAAAAAATCAGATATAATATAAAGCCTCGAATTATCGAGGCTTTTTTATTTACATAATATTTTGGGGTTAACGAATGAAAAAATTAGCTGTAATTGTTACTACTCCCCCATCAAGTCATTTAACTCAAACTGCTTTTCAACTCATACATAATACTCTCTCACAAAACATTGAATTAATTGGTGTATTCTTTTATCAATCTGGTGTACTGAATGCTAACCAGTATTTAACAATTCCCAATGATGAGTTCCCTTTGCAACAAAAATGGCAACAACTAAATAAAGAGCATTGTATACCTTTTTATCTGTGCAGTACCGCGGCAGAAAAGCATGGGTTGATTAAAAGTGATGATCCCATGTCCATGGATTTAATATTAGATGAGTTTATTATTGCTGGCTTAGGTGAGCTTGTTGAATTAACATTAAAAGCGGATCGAGTAGTGCAATTATAATGACAACTTCACAACAAAAATCTATCTCAATATTAAATACTTGCCCACCTTTTGGCCAGTCAAATGCAAAAGATTCGCTAGATGTAGCGCTTATTATGGGAACCTATGAGCAACATACTCATTTGTTTTTTCAAGGTGATGGCGTATGGCAATTAGTGTCTAATCAAGCTCCCGAAACTATCCAAGTTAAAGATTTTTTAAAAACATTTGCGGCTTTCGAATTTTATGATCTAGAAAATATTTATATATGTAAAAAGAGTTTGCAAGAGCGAAATTTACCTGAGATTTTTCATATTGAGAATGTTCAAGTGCTAGATATCAATGACTTTGCTAAAAAGTTAACCGAAAGTGACATTATTTTAAGGTTTTAAATGATGAATAAAAAAACACTTTATTTATTAAGGCTTTCACCTTTTACTAATCAACACAATGTTGAACTTTGCTGTGATACTTTAACAATGAATGATTCAGTGGTTCTAATGGATGATGGTTGTTATACGCTTAATCATCAACTGCTAAATAAGCTTATTCTTAGTTGTGAGAATGTTTATATCATTAAAACACACGCAATAGCGCGAGGATTATCATTAAGCAACAATACACAAGCGATTGATATAACAAAGCTCAATCAATATATATTTGAATATTCGAATTCGGTAACTTGGCAATAATGACTATAAGTTTTGACGGTAAAGAAATAGAAACAGACTCGCAAGGTTACTTAGTTAATTACCTTGAATGGAACGAAGCATTAGGAATTATTCTTGCAGAGAATGATAATGTCGAATTAACACAAGCGCATTGGGAAGTAATAACGTTTGTTAGGGGTTTTTACATTCAATACAAAACATCACCCGCGATCAGAGCGTTAACAAAGGCAATGAAAGCAGAATTTGGTGAAGAAAAAGCAAGTAGTAGATATTTATACCGATTATTTCAAGAAGGCCCTGCTAAACAGGCAACGAAATACGCAGGTTTACCAAAACCTGCACGATGCATATAGTTTACACTAAACTTTTATATTTATATTTTGACCACTGCTACCTGATGTGGGTAAGGCTGTAGCATCTAAACTAGCCCCTTCAATTAACTTAACTGCCATTTTTCCTTCAATTTCTTGTTGGTTTTGTACCTTTTTAGCTGTTAGTAATGCATGGCCAGTATCAATATCTGTGCTAGGTGCATTAGATGAAGCGATTGTAATCGACATGTTAAACCTCTTTTTTCATCAATGTTTGGTGAAAGAAAAATACTTTAATTTATTATATCGGCAATACATGTAAAATCTTGAATAAAAAAGGCACCTAAAGTGCCTTTTAAAATTCTACGGATTAACGTTTAAAAAGAACTTTAAGTTAATGGTAATGTTGGCACCGTTATACCAGACATTTCAAGCATTACACGAACAACCTGACAGCTATAACCAAATTCATTATCATACCAAACATATAAAACCGCACGATCACCATCAACAATCGTTGCTTGAGAATCAACAACACCTGCGTAACGAGAACCAACTAAATCCGTTGAAACTATTTCTGTCGAAGCCGTATAATCAACTTGATTCTGTAATTTAGAATTTAAAGAGATATTGCGAATATAATCATTTAACGCTTGCTTGTCGGTCGACTTTTTCAGATTTAAATTCATTATCGCCATTGAAACATTCGGTGTAGGAACACGTATCGCGTTACCAGTTAATAAACCTTTCAACTCAGGTAAAGCTTTAGCAACAGCCTTTGCTGCGCCTGTTGTGCTGATTACCATATTTAATGGAGCACTGCGACCACGACGAGGAGCAGGATGATAGTTATCAATTAAGTTTTGATCATTGGTATATGAATGAACGGTTTCAACGTGCCCATTACGAATACCAAATTCATCATTTAACGCTTTAAGTACTGGTGTGATCGCATTTGTAGTACAACTTGCAGCAGATACAATTTTATCTTCTGCTAAAATCATATTTTCGTTTACACCATAAACAATATTTTTAATATCACCTTTAGCTGGTGCTGTTAATAAAACTTTAGCTACACCTTTTGACTGTAAATGCTGACCTAAACCATCTTCGTCTGTCCAAATACCGGTATTATCTACAACCAAAGCATCATTTATACCATACGCCGTATAATCAATTTCTGCAGGAGATTTAGCATAAATAACTTTGATGAAAGCACCGTTTGCTCTAATCACATTATTTTCTTCATCGATAGTAATACTACCGTTAAAAGCCCCATGTACAGAATCACGGCGTAATAAACTTGCACGCTTGGCCAAATCACCATATTTACCCGGACGAATTACAATAGCACGAAGATTCAATGTAGAACTTGGCCCTGCACGTTCAATTAATAAACGTGCGAGTAAACGACCTATACGACCAAAGCCATACAAAACAACATCTTTCGATTGAAGTTCATCAGTATTTTTTGCGATTTCAGTTAATTCTTTTTCTAAAAATTGTTCAATTGACAAACCATTAGCTTTTCCTTTAAATAAATAACGGTAAGCTAATTTACCGACATCTATTCTTGCTGGCGCTAAACTCATTTTACTTAGCGCTTCAACAAATGGATAGCTTTCACGTAAACGAAGCTTACTGTCTTCATGCAGTGCTACTGATTTGTGTGCTTTTATAATATCGATTGCCGAAGCATTCACTAATGGTCGACCATAAATAGATATTTCTATGCCATTGTTTCTGAAAAGTTGGCCAATGATCGGCTGCATATTTTCAGCAAATGTTTGGCGCTCTTGCCAACTAGTTTGATATTGTTCCTCAAGATGAGAAGTCATTGCGTAAACCTTTTTATTTCAGTCAATTGAACGATGTACTATTATAAATTATAGTAAGAATTCACAATAGTGAAATGCGGTGCGTATTGTAATTCAACATAAAACATTTCGCCATAGGTTACATAAAATTTATCTACATTAGATTAGGCTTACTCATGCAAACGTCTTTAATAACTATTTTATTTGTCCTCATCATTTTATCTGGATGTGATTCAGGCCCTAGCTTCGCTCAACTTTGTGAAGAAAATCCGAAAATATGTGGTGAAATTCATGAAGATTCCTGGTGTAAAAGAGAAAGAATAGGGGTTGGTTCAGCAAATATAGAGCATAAATTACATGCAGGAGATTTAGAGAAGTTTAATCAACTAATTGCCTATGAAAACTATAATAAATGTGTGACTCATGCCTCTAAAATTGAGCATATCAAGTTAAAAGAGAAAAAAACACGACGCATAGAAAACATGATGAAAGCAAGGCAGCGAATAGAAGAAATTGCTGAACAAACAACTGAGTCTGAACACCCCCGTTTACTTTATTTTCATTGGACACGCTATTTAAATGAACAATCTCTTGAAAAGTTTTTAGCATTAGAGGGTACTGGAGCACTAGAAACTCCCGAGTCACAGTATGAACTTGCCACATACTACATAAAAAGAGATCAAGACAAAACATTGCAATTGCTCTTTCATGCTTTAGAACTCAATACAGAGGAGAGCGAAGTTAATGTTGAAATTTTTAAATCGTTGTCTTCAATATTTGCGGAGAAAAAGGAGGCTAAACAATCTTATATATGGTTAAGAGTACTGCAGCTTTATATGCCTGAGGATCCAAGTCTTTCAGATATAACGTTAAATAATTATGTGAAGTTAAACAAATTAGATGTGAATTTTTTAGATAAAGTTGCAGAGACAACTTTAGATAAAATTTTAAATGCAGCTTTTACTGCACCAAAATATTAAAATATTGTGCAAAGATAAAACTAAGGAGGTGTAGTCAAATGAAATTGCAGGCTAAGTGAATTTACACAATACCTTTTTCCTGTAGGTTTGGGGCCATCATCAAAAACATGCCCTAGATGAGAGTCGCAATTTGCACATTTAATTTCTATTCTTTGCATGCCATGAGAATGATCGGTTAAATATTTTACCCGATCATCTAAACTCTCAAAAAAGCTTGGCCAACCACAACCGGCATTAAATTTTGCTGTAGATTTGAATAAAGGTTTTTCACAACATGCACAGCTATATGTTCCTGATAACCAATGGTCATTGAATTTCCCAGAAAAGGGTTGTTCGGTTGCAGCTAAACGGCAAACACGATAGGCATCTTCACTTAATTTATCTTTATATAAGTCATCATTCATAATTAATAGCCTAATTTTCTATCATTGCTTTGCCAGGAGTGCCCCATTGAACATGATATTTTTTTCCTTTCGGCATATCTACACGCTCAAAAGTATGAGCACCGAAGAAATCTCTCTGTCCTTGAAGTAAGTTTGCTGGTAAAACAGCAGTTCGCATTGAATCATAATATGACAATGAAGAAGATAACGCTCCGGCAGGAATTCCCATTAAAGTAATATTGGAAATAGCTTTACGCCATGACATTTGATTATTACTTAATTGTTTCGCGAAGAACTCATCAACAATTAAACTTTCTAATTCTTCATCTCTTTCAAATGCATCAGTGATTGACTGTAAAAAAGCAGCTCTTATTATACAGCCGGCACGCCAGATTTTAGCGATATTAGCGAAATTTAATTGCCATCCATGCTCTTTCTCAGCTAACTTCATTAATTGAAATCCTTGTGCATATGCACAAATTTTTGAGCAATATAATGCGTCATGTAAGTTTTCGATAAACTCTTTTTGTTCTTCAGGCGTATATGAAACTTTATCTGGACCTGATAATAATAATTCAGCTTCAACTCGTAATGATTTAAAAGAAGAAATTGAGCGAGCGTAAACAGCTTGAGTAATAGTTGGTGCTGGTGCTCCTACTTGTAAACTGCTCACTGCAGTCCAAAGTCCTGTACCTTTCTGGCCTGCTTTATCTAAAATCAAATCAACTAATGGTATGCCATCATTATTTTTATGACGGAGAACTTCAAAGGATATCTCCATTAGATAGCTATCTAAAGGGCCTTGATTCCATTGTTCAAAAATATCCGCAATTTCATCAGTTGACAAAGACAAACCTGCACGCAATACATGATACGCTTCACAAATAATCTGCATATCAGCATATTCAATACCATTGTGAACCATTTTGACATAATGCCCGGCTCCTGCAGGACCTATATATGCAGTACATGGTTCACCATGATTAATTATTTGGCCCGGCTTTGTTCTTTCTAAAGGCTTACCTGTTTGTGGATCAACTTTTGCTGCTATTGCTTCCCAAATAGGTTGGATTCTAGTCCAAGCATATGGAGCACCACTTGGCATTAATGAGGGACCAAATCTTGCGCCTTCTTCACCACCTGAAACGGCAGATGAAAATAAGATAAAATTATTCTTATATTTTTCTTCACGAGCAACAGTATCAACCCATAAGCTATTACCGGTATCTATTACAATATCATCGGGTTTAATTCCAGCACCAATTAAGCTCTCTGATACTTGATCGACAGGCTCGCCTGCAGGGACTGAAAGAACAATTAAATGAGGTGACTTTAATTTAGATAAAAGCTCTGTATATGAAGAACAACCGATAACTCTTTCTATATCTGAGTTATTTTCAAGTTTATCTTGTTTTATCGCTTCGGCTACTTTTTCGTTATCTAAATCAAAAGCTGCAATAGTAAAACCATTATCAGCTAAATTTAATACAAGGTTTTTGCCCATTACGCCTAGGCCGATAAAGCCGATGTCACACAGTTGTGGTTGTTGAGTCATGTGTTATCCAGAGGGTAAATTATTTTTATTCAATTATGATTATTTTAACATGGTATTGCTTGAGTTCACATCCTATCACTCACTCAAATTGTTATATTATTAATTATATGTAATATTTTTATATTTTACTGTAATTATATTAATTAAAGTAAGTTTTTTTTCTTGTTTTATTAATTTTTCCTTGAGTTTTTCTCTAAATGATGTAATTTTACTACATTATTGTTTTTAAGGATCCATTATGACCATTAAAGTAGGTATCAACGGTTTTGGCCGTATAGGCAGATTTGTGTTTAGAGCAGCAGCAGAAAGAAGTGACATTGAAGTCGTTGGTATTAATGATCTGATAGATGTTGATTATATGGCGTATATGTTGAAATATGATTCAACTCATGGCCGCTTTAAAGGTACCGTTGAAGTTTTAGATGGACAGTTGGTTGTTAATGGTAAAACGGTTCGTGTAACTGCAGAAAGAAACCCTGTAGATTTAAAGTGGAATGAAATTGATGTTGATGTTGTTGTTGAAGCAACTGGTTTATTCTTAACTGATGAAACAGCGCGTAAGCATATTCAAGCAGGCGCTAAAAAAGTTGTGTTGTCTGCACCATCTAAAGACGAAACACCGATGTTTGTAATGGGTGTTAACCAAGACAAATATACAGGTCAGGATATTGTTTCTAATGCTTCTTGTACTACAAACTGTTTGGCTCCTATTGCTAAAGTATTAAATGACAACTGGGGTATTACTGACGGATTAATGACGACAGTGCATGCGACAACAGCAACTCAAAAAACTGTTGATGGCCCATCAGCTAAAGATTGGCGTGGTGGTCGTGGTGCAAGCCAAAATATTATTCCTTCATCTACTGGCGCAGCTAAAGCCGTAGGTAAAGTTATTCCTGAATTAAATGGTAAACTAACAGGTATGTCTTTTCGTGTGCCAACACCAAACGTATCAGTTGTTGATTTAACTGTAAATTTAAATAAGCCAGCAAGTTATCAGGAAATTTGTGATGCAATGAAAGCGGCTTCATATGGTGAGCTAGAGGGTGTATTAGGTTATACAGAAGACAATGTTGTTTCAAATGACTTTATTGGTGAAACGTGTACATCAGTATTTGATGCTGGGGCGGGCATAGCATTAACTGATAAATTTGTTAAAGTCGTTTCTTGGTATGACAATGAGATTGGCTATTCAAACAAAGTTTTAGATTTAGTTGCATTCATCAGTAAATAGCCTGAAAAATCGCTTATGATTCTTTTAAGAATCCAGCAACAAAAACGTTAATTTGGTTGGCGTTTTTTTATGCTTTAAGATTGAGTAATTAATTTATATAATTGATGATATAAAAAATGCACCTTACTGGGTGCATTTTTCTTGTTCATTGAATCAAGATTCAATGTTATTCTTTTAAACTAAACTTTCTAGAAAAACCAAGTAAAAATATAGATAAAATTGAAAACAATCCAAGACCAGCACCTTGTCGTTCTATTTTATCATCAACTTTTGAACAATCTTCAATCTCACCCGAAACAGGTGACATTTTTACCGCACGTAATACATCTTCCATTAAAGCATCTCCAGAGGAGTCATACATTAACTCGCCTTTTGAATCTCTTCTGTGTACTTTTACGATAGCCGTTGCTGATATTTCATTATTTTCGTTAATATCACGTGCTTCAATAATGGTGTACTCACTAAGACAGGGTAAAAAATCGTTCAAGTTGGTAAAGGTTTCAGTATTAATATCAAACAAAAAGCCATTAGTACGACGTGGATTGGTTGAACTGTCATTATGTGTTTCTACTTCTCCCTCTCCCACTATAAAACCATGCTCATTAATTGCTCTAGCTGTACTAGCAGAACCTGTAAAATAACCTTGTGGCAATTTCATTTCAGGGGTTTCAGCATTGGTATCTACATAATAAAATTTAGTGCGATAAGAACCATTACTTATCGTAGTAGCGTGCCCTACTGCTATACCAGCGTCATTGATATCATATGCGCGCGATTCAAAGTATTTGCCATGATCTTCCGTAAAATCAGTGACAGTCCCATCTTTAAAAACAACCGCATAGGTACTGGTTGACTCATTGACACTTGGCTCTGTTTCGTTTTCGTCTATCCAACCACTTGAATACCCAACTGCAACACCGTGAATATTAATGGCTTGGGCAACACTGGTAAATTGTCTTTGGTCATCAGGATGCGGAGTTATTAGATAACCTAAGGCTTCACTCGACACTTCACCTGATTCATCAACATTCCACTTGAATGCTTCTGTATTATACATTGTTGCAGAAATTGTTTGCACACAAGCTTCAAATAACAAGGTTTCAAGTCTTTCTGGATCTGCACAGCCACCATCTTCATCTTCAATAAATTCAACAGCAGATTCGTTAATAACAGTACTAGCATAACCAACCGCAACACCATTATTATTAATATGCAACACTGCAGATTCACCTCCATATCTATTTTCAGGAGGCATTATTGGAATGATTGTTTGACCTTGATCTGGTGATAAAAAACCACGGGTAGTAAATTCACTAATCCAGAATGTTACTTCATCACCATCACTTTCCGTAAAGTCTACGGGTAAGAATGGAGCTGAGCCATTTCCGTAAATCCAACCTTGATCCGTAACACCGTTCACATAGTCAACGGTAGAACGCGTGTAACTTTCGGTACCTTCAAAATACTGATCAAACACTGTGAATTCAACTGATTCACCACCAAAATTTTTCATAGCAATAATATCGCCATACTTTTGGTAATAGGCATCACCATTCTTGCCTTTCAAAAATTGAATTGCCCAAGATAAATCATTCGCCGTTGGCGTGCCTGCTCTTAAGGCATCTTCGTCTTCTATATCTTCAAGCTCATGAATATTTTCATGCTGAGTATTTGCTAAAAAAACGATATTATCTAAATCATCACTATCTAGATATTGAAATAATACGGGAAAGTTATAAACATCCGTACCTGATATCGCCATTTCTCCAACATTATTCTCTTGTTGAGAATAGGTGTACTTTAGTTTTTCTGCGGCACCTTTATCAATAATTTGATAGGTTGCAGCATGAACTGAAGAAGCAGCTAAGGCACTACTTATACCAAGGGTTAATACTGACTTTAAAATTTTTTTCATCTAACTACTGCACTCTCACTTCTTGCTATAATTCATCTAACTCTTGCCACCTTGCGAAAGCGACTTCAAGCTTCGACTCAGTTTCTTCAAGCTGGTTCAATATATTTTTGGTTATTTCGCTGTCTTGATTAAAAAAATCAGCAGAATTAACTTGTTCTTGTAATGATGAGATTAATTCTTCAAATTCATCAATTTGCTCTGGTAATGCTTCAAGCTCTCTTGTTTCTTTAAAGGAAAGCTTCTTTTTTGCAACGATATTGACTTTAGGTTTTTCAGGTGCAGAAACATTACCTTCTTTATCGCTAGAGGTTTTATCAACCCCTTGAACCATATTTTTACGTTGTTCACCTTTTAATGCTAGATATGAATCAACGTCATCATACCCCCCAACAATTTGGGTAATGTGACCACTGCCGTCGAAATAAAGGCAAGTATTAACACAATTATTCACAAAATCACGATCATGGCTGACTAAAATAACTGTTCCTGCATAATTTGCAACGACTTCTTCCAATAACTCTAAAGTTTCTATATCCAAATCATTGGTTGGTTCATCAAGAATAAGTAAATTACTGGGTCTTAAAAACAAGCGAGCAAGTAACAATCTGTTTTTTTCACCCCCTGAAAGTGCTCTTACCGGAGTTCTAGCTCTTTTAGGGCTGAATAAAAAATCTTGTAAATAACCAAGTACGTGGCGAGTTCTACCATTTACGGTAACTTCTTGTTTTCCTTCTGCCACAGTATCTTGTACGGTCATATTTAAATCTAAAGCATCTCGATGCTGGTCAAAATATGCAATATCAAGATTTACACCAATACGCATTTTGCCTGCTGTAGGCTGAAGTTGCTCCATTAACAATTTAATTAAAGTTGATTTTCCTGTTCCATTGGCACCAATTAGCGCGAGTCTATCGCCACGTGTAATCAGTAAATTTAAGTCTTTAAAAATGACTTTATCATCAAAGGCCATTTGTAAATGTTCAGATTCAAAAACAAGCTTACCTGAACGTTCGCCCGAAGATATCTTTATATCGCCCTGCTTTTTGACGTCACGACGTTGTTGACGTTCAACACGTAACTTTTCTAAAGCTCTTACTCGACCTTCATTGCGGGTTCTACGGGCTTTAATACCTTGTCTAATCCACACTTCTTCTTCAGCTAATCGTTTGTCAAATAATGCATTCTGGGTAGATTGAACTTCCAAATCATGTGCTTTTTGCTCAATATATAAGTCATAATTACCAGGATAACTCACCAGTTGGCCTCGATCTAAATCAAGAATTCTGGTGGATAAGCCTCGAATAAACGCCCTATCATGACTGATGAAAATAATGGTGCCTTTGAAGTCTTTTAAAAATTGTTCTAACCAAAGCACACTACTAATATCCAAATGGTTAGTTGGCTCATCTAATAGTAATACTTCTGGTTCACACACAAGGGCTTTAGCCAGTGCAAGTTTCCGTAACCAACCACCAGATAAATCACTAACCATTTTATCCGCATCAAGTGCCAAGGTAGTTAGTACTTTTTCAATACGCTGTTCATCTTGCCATGCATTTGCTTGATCAAGCTGTTGTTGAACATTAGCAAGCTTGTTTAAATTTTCTTCAGAAGGGTCTTCACCAATCAAGTGAATAATTGCATGATACTGCTTGATGAGTTCTGCATTTTCTTCAACACCTTGAGCGACATAGTCGAAAACCGTCATTGAACATGACTCCGGTGGATCTTGCTCTAACATTGCTAATTTTACATTATTAGAAATTAGCATTGTGCCATCATCAAGGGTTTGTTTCCCCATTAGCACTTTCATTAATGATGACTTTCCGGCACCATTTTTTCCCACTAAACAAACTCTTTCACCTGTTTTGATGGTTAGTTCTGCTTTATCTAAAATACTATCTTCGCCAAAGGCCAACTCACCTTGACTAATTCGAATCAATTCCATTCTTTCATTTAACTCTATTTATTTAATATGATTTATTTAACAAAATGATTAATTAGCTTAACTATATAAGTTATATAAACGTTTTAATTTGCTCGATATTGAATGGCCAAAATAATTTAGTGTTATCTGATAAACGTTCTAAGACTGGGATATGTACCCCATAAAGCTCAACTAAGTTTATTTCATTAAGCTCGTTATCAACAATATCAATCACTTTAACAACTTCTTGATTAGTAACCTGTGTGAATAGATCAAGAGCCTGTTCGCACAAATGACAACCTTCACTACTATATAAATGGTATTCAATTGTCATGAAAATTAACTCTTACGACTGATTAGCCAGCTATTATGAATATGTTTATTTCGTTCAAAATCTTTATCTCTCGTTAACTCACTAATGTTTTTAGCGATTAACCCTAACGTTTCGATAGCATCAGTATCCATTTTAAAATTACGCTTATTATTGGTAAAAATTATTTCACCACCTTGAGACAATGAATTTAAGGCATCGGTAATCACATTAATATGATCTCCTTGAACATCAAAACTATCTTCCATACGTTTTGAATTAGAGAACGTTGGTGGATCAATAAAAATAACATCAAATGCTTGTTTATTCTCTTTCAACCATTTTAAACAATCTGCTTGAATGAATTGATATTTATGCCCAGATAAATTATTTAATTTAAAATTATCCTGTGCCCAATTTAGATAAGTATTAGACATATCTACGGTAGTAATCGTGTCCGCACCATGAAGAGCGGCTTGTAACGAAACTGACCCAGTATAAGCAAAAAGATTTAATAATGACTTACCTTTAGATTTTTTTGCAACAATTTGACGGGTTTTACGGTGGTCAAGAAATAAACCTGTATCAAGGTAGTCCCATAAATTGATTTTAAATTTAGCACCATATTCAGATAGCTCAATTGATTGCTTACTTTCAGCAACTTTTTGATATTGATTACTTCCCTTTTGCTTTGCTCGAGTTTTTAGTACTACTCTTTCTGTCGGCACACCTAAAACCTTAGGGGCAAAATAAATAACTTCTTGTAGCCTTTTAGTAACTTTTTCTTCTTCAATGGTTTTAGGCGCAGCGTACTCTTGAATAATAAGGTATTCGCCATAGACATCGACAGCCACATTATACTCAGGGATGTCAGCATCATAAATTCGATAACATTCAATTTGTTCTTTCTTTAACCAGTTCTTTAAATTCTTTTTATTTTTTTGTAATCGATTCGCAAATGCTGAGTCTTTTTGTTCAAACTCAAGATTATTGCTACTACCTGCTGCTTGTTTTTCATCAATATTATATAAAGCGAACTGACAATCTAACGGACCATTTTTAAACTTATACCGTTTATAGCTGGCAAGTTTCATTAATGTAAGTAATTCAGTATTAGCGGTTAAAATAGCAACGCGCCAATCAACAAATTGCGTTTTTAATTTTTGACCTAATAAAACAAAGTTCTCAACAAGCTCTGGTAATTCACCTATACGTTCACCGTATGGAGGGTTAAACAAAAAAGTACCTTTATGACCAAAGGCATTGTTAAGTTTATTTATGTCTTTACAGGAAAACTCAATAAATTGTTGTAAACCAGCATTCTTAGCGTTTTGTTGGGCGGTTTTAAGCACACGGCTATCAATATCAACACCAAAGACTTTGGTTTTAAGTTTTTCTATGCCTAATTGTGAAGAGTGTTTTGCTTCTTCTAGGATCTCAGACCAAGCTTCAATATTATGTCCTTGCCAAAAATCAAAGCCCCACTTATCACGATCTATACCGGGCGCATAATTTGCTGCCATTGATACGGCTTCAATCAAAATAGTACCAGAGCCACACATAGGATCGACTAAGGGTTTAGATGGATCATCTAACCAACCTGAACGAGTAATAATTGCAGCCGCTAAATGTTCTTTAAGTGGAGCTGCACCAGTGTGTTGTCTGTAACCACGTTTAAATAAACTACGACCAGAAAAATCAAGATATAAAGCAACTTTTTGTTTTAATAAACGCGCTTGAAAACTAATGTCTGGAGAAGATTTTTCGACCGATGGCCTTTCAAAACCTTGATCTCTAAAGTTATCTACTAGTGCATCTTTGACCGTTAGAGCACCAAATTGGCTATTTCTAATATTCTCTGAAACCCCAACAAAATCTATAGCAAAGGTTTGTTCTGACGAAAAATGTTCTGACCAATTAATACTTTTTGCCGAAGCATACAGTTCTTCTTTATTGTCAGCATCACCTTCACCAAGCTTGAGCAATATTCTTGTAGCCAATCGTGAATACAAACAAATTTGGTAAGCATTTTCTAATGTCGAGGTAAAATAAACCCCTTCTGGTTTTTGTATCACCTGCTCAGCATGCAGATCTTTTAGCTCTTGTGCCAAAAGAATTTCTATACCGGGAGACGTTAATGCTAAAAATTGTTGCATGAAAGTTATCAAGACCTAATAATGACTGAATATATATAGCCCGCGATTATAAACAAAGACACGCTTTACTTATATAGCAAGACAAAGAAAACACTTTAAATGATTAAATATTATTTCTTAAATTTACATTGATATTTATCATCAAAGATATTCGTTCATAAATGCAGCCTTTTGATTATAAAAAAATCAAATATTTCTTTATTTGGATAAATAGTAAAAAAGTTCATAAAACGCCTTGCATTATGAGGTAACTATCCTTAACATACGCCTCGCTTTCACTGCTGTGAAGACTTTCTCTAATAACAGAATCAAAATAGTTATTGGCTTGTTTAAGTGTTAACTTAAACCAATCGGACGCGGGATGGAGCAGCCTGGTAGCTCGTCGGGCTCATAACCCGAAGGTCGTCAGTTCAAATCTGGCTCCCGCAACCAATTCTTTATACTATTAGAATTCAAAGAAATATATTCTTCTAAAGAGAATTAAAACCTTTAGGGCTTTCTTCTTATTCAATTAAGAAGTTCATTCGGACGCGGGATGGAGCAGCCTGGTAGCTCGTCGGGCTCATAACCCGAAGGTCGTCAGTTCAAATCTGGCTCCCGCAACCAATTCTTTATACTATTAGAATCCAAAGAAATATATTCTTCTAAAGAGAATCAAAACCTTTAGGGC
>Ga0233426_10001873_pt1 | contig 18366 bp, 13 predicted proteins | sample SI_118_April2016_6_FD_179875 | JGI IMG/M metagenome (GOLD analysis project Ga0233426, IMG submission 179875) | Seawater microbial communities from Saanich Inlet, British Columbia, Canada - SI_118_April2016_10_MG | ecosystem: Environmental > Aquatic > Marine > Inlet | place: Canada: British...
AAACAAATGCCATTGCTTTTATGGAAGTACAAAAAGAGTTTGGCTCGTTTAGTAAATACATTTGGGGCTTTGTAGATGGAAAAGCCATTCAAAATAATTTTACTAGCATGAGTGAAATGCCTGCCAACACTCCTTTATCAGATAAAATAAGCAAGGACCTAAAAAGTAGAGGGTTTAAATTTGTAGGCTCAACTATTGTTTACGCCCACATGCAAGCCATGGGCATGGTAAATGACCACACTGTTGATTGTTTTAGGCATACAGAAGTGTAAAACTACCTTTAATTATAAATATGCATAACATTGCTTCCATTCAAGCTCCAATTGTAAGTTTTTAACGGAAGTAAGGCTGGTGCATTTAATGCTTCACCTGTGTTGTTTATTAAGAATGCTGAGGTGCAACAACCGCAAAATGCAATTCCAGAATTTACTGAATCAATAACTGAACAAGATAGTGATGGTTCGTAACTGCAGTTTCTGTCGTACACCTTATAGTCATTTCCTATTCCATGATAGATAATGATTCCTTCAACTCCTCCATCAATAAAAATAGAACTCCCTGAAATTTGTAAATCGCTATATTCAGGTAAGTTTAAGTCTATATATACATTTACATAAAAAGGATAGATACAAGACGAATCATCTGTATTAGCTAGTGGATTGAAATTAGTAGCTAGTGGATCTGTACAGCCAAAAATAGATGCACATAAACTATCACAACTATTCAAAGATAAATATTGTGGATTTGTAAAAACTCCTAAACAACTCCCATCTACACAATTATATCCAGCATAATCTTCAGTTGAGTTGCTTTTACTACATGAAGATAAGTATATAATAGGAGTAAGCAATAACAGGTAAATTAGTTTTTTCATACTACAATAATACAAAAAATTAATAGGAAAGTTGAGAAGAAAAAAGTCGGGGTAGCAGGATTACAACCCTCACTCATTTCACTAGATTACAGTAAGCTTTTGAACTAAAATTTGCACCACTTTTTGCACCGCTAATCAATCTACTAAAACAAACTTAAGAAATTAATTTGATTTTCTGAGCAATCATTTATTTTATAAAATAAATTAATGATCAGATTCATTTTTCATGTATTTATCTAAATTCCTTAAAGTATAACTTTTTCTATTTCTTAGAAAATTCTTTATATTGCTTTCAACATCATTCTCCCAATGATTCTTAGTAAATGGGAAGCCCCATCTATTTATATGATCTTGCATATTAACATCATAAATATCCATAATACTATCAGTTAAAAACATAGTACGATCTGAATGCATATATAAATCTATAATCTCTTGATATTGTTTTTTGAATTGTTTTTTGAATTGAGGATTTTTTGATAAATTTCTAAACAACAATGTTGATTCGGTAGAATTTATACAATCTTCACATTTTTTTTGATTAAGCAATCTATCAAACATATTGATTTTATGATCTTTTACGATTCCATCTAAAGCAGTATAACTAAATCCTCCATCTAAATCATACAGAAAAAATCTCCACTTTCCATTATTTTTCTTTTTCCATAACTTTAAGTTGTGCATTGGCCAATCTCTATTTGCAAAAAATAATTGAACAGAATAATAGTTGATAAAATTATTAACATCTATTTTATTAGTTACAAAATTGTAATTATCATTCTTTGATAGATCATTTTCTTTTATAAAATCTAATAATTTAATATACTCTAAATTATTTCCATTAATAATATCATAATTTGGAGGGGATCCATCAATAACATCAAAAGAATCCTTATGAGTGTTAAATTTATATGCTAAATAATTCTCATCTATTCTTTCTCTTAGAGTATGTAGACCCCAATATTCTCCATTAATAAATACAATAACTGGATGAAAATTTTGCTGTTCTAGGCCTATTCCTTTAACAATATCTTGAGCAACTATATCCTCAATTAATGCCTGTCCTCCTCCAGATTCTCTCATGCTTTCAAGAATAAATCGATTAATTTTATGTTTAGAAATCAATGGAAGCTCAACATTAGGGTTTCCGTATTGATCTCTAGCATAAAACCTTAAACTTTTCTGGGAGTTCTCTCTTGTAACTCCTCCATGTGTTCTCATACCAATAGTAAATTCCGTATTTAATTCCCCTTGATCATTAAAATACTGGCAAAAAACCTCTCTTTCAAAAAGCCTTCCCTTCATAAAAAAGTTGCCAGAATATCTTTTTTCAGCATTAAAATGAATTCCTGGAACAAGTAATCCTTTATCATGATCAAATAGATTATTCTTATCAGTAGATATAGATATAACTGGTAATTTATATTTTGTAATTATAACATTATTTTTGTGTGATAAATTTTCTTTTTTATTAATAAAAAAACTTAGCGTTTTGGTTTCGGTTTGCTGATTTTTATGATCAAAACTAGTATATCTAACTATAGTAGCTTGATCCTGTTTGTATGGGAATAGCCATCTTGAAAATTTACTAGATATTAATTCACTGTAGTCGTAACTAGTTAAAATATATTTCATAATGAGATAAGAAGTAGCATGCGCTATATATTTTCTGTTGGCAGGAGGAGTCCAAGAAGTATTGGAGGTTCTTATAAAACTTAAAGAATCATAACTCTCACAACCTCTTATTAGTAGATAATCATGAAATACGTCTGATTTAATTGTTGGATTACTACCATCTAGAGTATAATGTATTTTATAATCATCATTATTAGTTAGTATTAGCTTAAATGGATTTGTATAAAAACCACTTACATTATTATAAGGTGTAGATATAATAACTTGCTCATCTTCTTTCTTGCAAGCTGTAAAAATAAGTGATATAAGAAGTAATAAAGATAGAATTTTCTTCATAAAGCAAACTTACAGAAAATTATGTAAAATGTTAAGGGGAAAAAGTCGGGGTAGCAGGATTACAACCAACACTTATTTAACTAGATTACAGCAAGCTTTCAACCCAAAATTTGCACCAAATAAGTATACTATCTTTTTCATAATTTAACTATTTATTCTTCTTTTTCATTGCATCAACTGCCAACAAACTACTTTGAATTTGCATTTGCAAGTCCCCTACATTATCAGGAGAATACGGCATAAATATCGTACTCGTATTATTTTCAGATAGCTTAGCAACCGTTTCATAATGCTGGGTCATAAAAAGCATATTCATTACATCTTGGCTGGTAACATGGTCCTCCATAGCCAACTTCACCTCAGCTACTGATTCCTTAAGTCCATTTGCAATTGCGATTCTCTGTAGTGCTATTCCCTCTCCTGCTAATCGCTTACTTTCCATATCTGCCTCAGCTGCTGCTACAACTCTAATTTTGGCTGCTGCAGCTTCTTCTTTTGCAGCTTCTTTCATACGCTTAGCAGCATTTATCTCATTCATAGATTGCTTAACCTTAGCATCAGGATCAATATCCGTAACCAATGCTTTTGTAAAATCAAATCCGAATTGCTTCATAGTTTCCGATAGCTCAGCCTTAACCGCTACTGCAATTTTATCTTTCTCAGCAAATACTGCATCTAGTTCCATCATTGGCACTTCCGAACGAATAGAATCAAATACATAAGATTGTATTTGATGTTCTGGATTATTTAATTTATAAAATGAATTTTCAATACCTTCATTAGTATCCACCACAAAAAACTGAACAGAAACCACTACCCTAACAAATACATCATCCTTAGTTTTTGTTTCCACCTCAACAGGCAATTCCCTTACCCTAAGGTTTACATTCCCAGCAATGCTATCAATTAATGGGATTTTAAAATGCAGCCCTGCCTTAGAAACTTTATAAAACTTCCCTAAACGCTCAATAACCACTGCTGTTTTTTGTTTTACCATATATACCGATCCTTTCAATAAAAAGAGTGCAATGATGATGTAGAATATGTTTCCGAAAATAATATTTGTGTCCATTTTGTATGTTTTAAATTAGATTCTCAAATATACAAAAAAAGGAGCTAAAAAGCTCCTTTAATTTTATTTTAAATATCTGAAATCATGATTATTCTTAATTTTTTGAAGTGATTCGTAAATTAATCGAATTACATTTTCTACATCATCCTTATGTACTGTTTCCACAGTAGTGTGCATGTACCTTAGTGCAAGTGATATTAATGAAGAAGCAACTCCACCAGTTGAGTAAGCAAATGCATCCGTATCTGTACCTGTTGCACGAGAAGCTGCTGCTCTTTGGAAAGGAATCTTATTTTTTTCGGCAGCAGTAATAATTAAGTCTAGTAAATTATTCTGTACTGCAGGACCATAAGTCAATACCGGACCAGCACCACACACTGTATCTCCTTGTTTAATTTTATTAAGCATTGGCGTTCCTGTATCATGGCACACATCTGTTACAATTGCAACATCAGGTCTAATTCTCTCAACAATCATTTGCGCTCCTCTCAAACCTACTTCCTCTTGTACAGAATTTGTAATGTACAATCCGAAAGGTAATTTTACTTTATTTTCTTTTAATAAACGAGCCACCTCAGCAATCATAAATCCTCCAATACGATTATCCAATGCTCTCCCTACATAAAAGTTCTTGTTCAAAATCATGAACTCATCCTCATAAGTAACCACACAACCTACATGAATCCCTAAGGATTCTACTTCCTCTTTGTCCTTTGCACCACAATCCAAAAAGATATTATCCAACTTAGGTGCTTTTTCAGTCGCTCCACTTCTTGTATGAATAGCTGGCCAGCCAAATACCGCCTTTACCATTCCTTTTTTAGTGTGTATATTTACTCTTTTGGATGGTGCAATCTGATGATCAGAACCTCCATTTCTTCTGAGGTAAATAAATCCATCTTTTGTGATATAATGCACAAACCAAGAAATCTCATCCGCATGCGCCTCAATAACTACTTTGTATTTTGCTTCAGGATTAATTACCCCAACAACCGTTCCGTAAGTATCAACAAAATGTTCGTCAATATAAGGGCTGATGTATTCCAACCACATTTTTTGCCCTCCACTTTCGAATCCTGTTGGTGAAGGGTTATTTAAATATCTTTCTAAAAAAGCCTCTGACTTTTTAGTTATAATTTTCTTTTTTGCCATGTTGTTTTAAAATTTTAAAGTGCGAATATAAGTAAATTATCCTGCCCAACCCTCTCTATCCAACGAGCGATATTGAATTGCTTCCGCAATATGATCTGAAGTTATATTCTCCTGATTTGCTAAATCAGCAATAGTTCGTGCAACTTTTAGGATTCTATCATATGCCCTAGCCGATAAATTCAATTTCTCCATTGCCATTTTTAGCATCTGCTGACTTTGAGCGCTAAGGCTACAGTACTCTTGTAATTGCTTGGTACTCATTTGCGCATTAGCATGCACTCCTTTTGCATCACTATATCTTAGTTCTTGTATATCTCTTGCTTCCATTACTCTTATACGAATATCAGCACTGTTTTCCCCTTTTGCTTTGGATGCCAATTCATCAAAACTAACAGGAGTAACCTCAACATGCAAATCAATCCTATCCAATAAAGGACCTGATATTTTATTCAAATATTTTTGCACCATTCCTGGAGGACACAAGCAGTCCTTATCAGGATGATTATAATAACCACAAGGGCAAGGATTCATTGAAGAAATAAGCATAAAACTTGCTGGGTAATCCACTGTGGATTTTGCACGAGAAATAGTAACTACCCTATCCTCCAAAGGCTGACGCATCACCTCCAAAACGGTTCGTTTAAATTCTGGCAATTCATCCAAAAACAAAACACCATTATGGGCTAAGGATATTTCACCCGGTTGAGGATTTGTACCACCACCCACCAAAGCAACATCCGAAATAGTATGGTGTGGCGAACGAAAAGGGCGAGAAGTCATAAGTGTATCATTTGCTGAAAGTCGGCCAGCAACTGAATGTATTTTAGTTGTTTCCAAAGCTTCCTGCAATGCTAATGGCGGTAAAATTCCTGACATCCGTTTTGCCAACATAGTTTTACCTGCACCTGGCGGACCAATCATTATTACATTATGTCCGCCAGCAGCTGCAATTTCCAAGGCACGCTTTATATTTTCTTGTCCTTTTACATCAGCAAAATCGGCAATATTATTATTAAGTCCTGCAAAAAATTCTGCTCTTGTATCAATTTTAGTTGGCGCTATTTTCTTATTTCCATTAAAGAAGTTGATGACCTCTAAAATATTCTCCACACCTAAGACTTCAAAATCACTTACAATTGCTGCTTCACGGGCATTTTGTTTGGGAAGGATAATTCCTTTATAACCCTCCTCTCTTGCTTTTACTGCAATGGGTAAAGCTCCTTTTATTGCTTGTAAGCCGCCATCAAGCGATAGTTCGCCCATAATGAGGTAATCACCAACTTTATCTGATTTTATTTGCTGTGATGCTGCTAATATTCCAATTGCCAAAGGCAAGTCATAAGCCGATCCTTCTTTACGAATATCGGCAGGAGCCATATTGATTGTAATCTTTTTTCCAGGAATACGATAACCGTTATTTTTAAGTGCCGCTCGGATTCTTTGTTCTGACTCCTTCACGGCATTGTCAGGTAAGCCAACTAGGAAAAACTTTATGCCTTGTGCTACATCCACCTCAATAGTAATAGTTGTGGCATGAATACCACTAACTGCACTACCATAGGTTTTTACTAGCATATTTCTATTTTTTAAATTCTTTGAGTCCTCTATTCATCCAATCGGTAAACAGTTCAACACTACCATAATCTTGGTAATTTGCTGGCTCTATCATTTGTTTTTCATCATGGTTTAAAAACACATAATAAGGTTGTGAATTTGTACCATAAGTATTGGCTTGCAATACCATCCACTTGTCTCCAGTAGTTTTAACTTTTTTAGTTTTTCCTGCTAAAGTAGTTTCATATTTCTCACTTTCTGGCAATTCCTCTCTTTCATCAACATGCAATGAGATAAGCACGACATCATTCGAAAGCATATTTTTCACATTAGCATCCGACCATACTTGCTCCTCCATCTTACGGCAATTTACACATGCCCAACCCGTAAAATCAACAACTACTGCTTTATTTACTGATTTAGCATATTCCATTCCTTGTTCATAATCATGGAAAACCATGATACCTTGCGGACCTAAATGCTGCCCCTCTTCTTCATGGGCTGCAACTGCAGTTCCTCCTTGTGAATTCCCCACACCATAAGGGGACTCACTGTATTGCATAGGCGGTGGAAAAGCATTTATAATTTTAAGTGGAGCACCCCATAATCCTGGAATCATATACAAAGTTAAAGTCCCTGTTAAAATCGCAACACTCAATCGGCCAACAGAAAGATGTTTTAAATCTGAATCATGAGCAAATTTCAAGAATCCTAATAAATACATAGTCAACAGTCCGAAAATCATAATCCATATTGAAATAAATAGCTCACGCTCCAACCAATGGGTTTGCATTACTAAATCCGCATTCGATAAGAATTTAAAAGCTAAAGCAATTTCTAAAAATCCTAATACCACTTTTACTGAATTCAACCATCCTCCTGATTGTGGCAAAGAGTTTAACCAACCCGGGAAAGCTGCAAATAAAGCAAACGGCAGTGCAATGGCTAATGAAAAACCAAGCATACCAATAATTGGCCCCATATACCCTCCAGTAGCCGCCTCAACCAATAGCGTGCCTACAATTGGCCCTGTACAAGAGAATGACACTAAGGCTAATGTAAAGGCCATAAAAAAGATTCCAATCAAACCACCCTTACCTTCAGCTTCCACACTTTTATTCGTCCAAGAAGCAGGTAACTGAATTTCGAAAGCACCCAAGAAAGATGCTGCAAAAACAATAAGCAAAATAAAGAACCCAACATTAAAATAAACATTAGTAGCCATATTATTCAAAGCATCAGCACCAAATATTGAAGATACTCCTACCCCTAACGCAACATAAATTGCAATAATAGATAGTCCGTAAATAATAGCATTTGCTATACCCTGTGCTTTTGTTTTACTTTGCTTGGTAAAAAAGGAAACCGTCATAGGAATCATAGGGAATACGCATGGCGTTAATAATGCTGCAAAGCCACTAAAAAATGCAATAAAAAATAATCCCCACATTCCTTTTCCTTCTTTTTCATCAGTAGTGTTTTCAGTATCAGCAACAACCGTACCACCATCAACTCCTTTTATTTCAAATGAAAATTCTGCAACCTCAGGAGGCAAACATTGGGCCTCATCACAAACCATAAAATAAACATCCCCAGCCAATTTGAAATCTTCAGCAGCAGTAACTTTTATCCTTTGTGTAAAAATCGCTTCATGCCCAAAGTACTTTAACAACATGTCAAAGTTTGGATCAAACTCCTCAATTGGCTCGCCTTCAGTTACGCCATCAATCAATTCATACCCGCCCTCAGTAATGAAAGTAAATTCAGTTGGAACAGGCCCTTCATCCCCAATATGCTGAGAATATAGATGCCAACCATCATCAATAGTGGCTTTAAATTGTAATTCTATCTCAGTATCAGAAAGCTGTTTTTGTGAAAATTCCCATTCAACAGGAATGAAAATTTGTGCTGATACAGTTATACTAATTAGTACAAACAATAGGCTTATTATCTTCTTCATTATTTTTTTAACTTGTTATTTATTACTCTTGCTAACTCTTCTGCTTTTTGGCTACCAATAAGGTAAACCAAACCATCTTTATCAATCAATTCTACAGCATCAGTACCTCTTGTGTAAAAACGAATTGTTCCTTGTAAATGTAAATTGTAAACGGAACGATTTAAAAAATATTTGCTGTAAATCACTTTTTGTACCGATACAATACTAGCCGTATCAATTTTAATTTTTCGGGAAGTCCAAAGCCCATCCAAAATAATACTTCCATTTTTTATTTTAGTTTCAAAATGAAGAATAAAAATAAGAATGATAGAAATTACCATAATCGCAATACCGATAAAGAAGTACAACTCCCCTGCTTTATCATGGTTTTCACGCCAATAATAAGCAACCAAACAAAAAATTGCCAATGACATTCTTCTTGTAAGTGACATTTTATTAAGCCCCAAATATTGTTTTTCTTTAAAATCAAACTCTGACATCTTCTTAATTATTTTAAAAGTTGTGCAATGTACACTTTTTTTGTTTTCGATTGCAATTTATATCTCTCGTCAATTCTACACCCAACAACCCATACAATATCAGCACCTGAACATAAAATCCATTGCTTATTTTTATCTAAAACTGAAAATTTATTATCAATAAAAAAGTCGCTTAGTTTTTTAAAGGTTTGCATACCCAAAGGCATAAACTTATCTCCCTCTTTCCACTTGCGTAGGGTTAATGGAAATTGTAATTTTTCGAAATCCAGTTGCGCAAAATTTATGTCCTTTATCCAGTCAATAGTTGCAGTTTCTGAAAAATTTAACTGAAGAGGACTTTTGATTTCCTTAGTCTTTTCTTCAATAGCAATTAACTCATTTTTCTCTACATAAAGTTTACTGATAAAAACAAATTCCCTATCAACAAGAAGGCTATGAGTATTTGAAAAAAACTGTTTTCCACTTTGCCCTTTTAATGATTTTGCAATCGCATCAATAGTAGTAAATCCATAAGGACTTAGCAATTCGTACAAGTAAGTATTCAGTGGATTTAACAGCAATAAATGAGCAATACTTAGTTTAATAATCCCCTCTTTTTGCTCAACTATTTCTTCTTTAACTTCTTTTATTTTTTGGTTATAAACTTTAGAAACACCCTCAAGCACCTTCATTTGCTCAACTATAGTTTGCTGAATACTTGGGTTCATATCAGTCAATAAAGGCATGAGCTCATGGCGAATCTTATTGCGTAAATATTTTACAGATGCATTGCTGCTATCATTCCTATAGCTTAGCTTATTCTCATCTAAATAATTTTCTATTTCAGTACGAGAAACCGCCATTAAAGGCCTTACAATACTATTTGTTTTTTCTGAAATCCCAAGCAACCCCTTTATTCCAGAACCTCTAATTAAATTGATAAAAAATGTTTCTACATCATCATTTGCATGATGAGCAATAGCAATGTGCTTTGCATTTTGAGTTAGCAATAAATCATTGAACCAAGCATAACGCAAATCACGAGCTGCCATTTGTGTAGAAATCTTATTTTCAGTAGCATAACCTTCTGTATCGAACTGCTTAACATGGATTTTTAGTTGGTATTTTTCAGCTAATTCTTTAACAAAACTCTCATCCTCTTCTGATTCCTTTCCTCTTAAATTAAAATTGCAATGCGCCAATTCAAAATCATAATTTAGGCTGAGTAAAATATGCATTAAGCAAACACTATCCGCACCACCACTTATGCCCAAAACAAGTTTATCCTCTTTTAAAAAAAGAGACTTTAATAAAATATAATTCTGGACTTTATTTTTCATCAAATTTAGAATTTAACACTTCAAAAATTGGCTTTACTTTTACGATACACTCCTCATATTCTTGCTCGGCATCCGACTTAATTGTAATTGCACCACCAACACCAACTGAAAGGTATTTTGTGCTTGCATTATACAAAATTGTTCGGATAACTACATTAAAATCAAAATCTCCTTTTGGTGTAATATAACCAATTGCTCCAGAGAACAAACCTCTTTTAAAGGTTTCAAACTCTTCAATCAACTCCATAGCCCTTAATTTTGGAGCTCCTGTCATAGATCCCATTGGAAAAACTGATTTTAAGATTTCAGAAAAATGCACTTTACAATCTACTTCTGAAGTGATAGTAGTAATCATTTGATGAACTTTTTCAAAGGTATATACGGCACATAATTCCTCTACTTTTACACTTCCTTTTGTTGCTGTAATTGACAAGTCATTTCTCACCAAATCAGTAATCATAACATTCTCTGCAATATCTTTATCACTTTGCTTAAGTTCTTCTAAAAGGACAGTATCTAAGGCTTTGTTTTCACCTCTTTCCCTTGTCCCTTTAATGGGTTGAGAAATGAGTTTATTTCCTGATTTCTTAATAAATCTTTCAGGGCTTGCGCACATTGCATACAACTCCTTAAATTTTAAAAAAGCTGAAAAAGGAGTGGCAGTTTTTTTACTTAATTTATTAAAAACATGGGAAGGAATTAAGTCAACATTCTGAGCATAATATTCCTGACAATAATTCATTTCATAAATATCACCCCTTTGAATATGCGCTTTAATTTTATTAATTTTGCCTAGGTATTCCTCCTTTGTTTCTCGAGAATTTAAGTTAATATCACAAGGAAATATTTGCTCTGTTGATGACAAACTGCTTAACAAATAACTACAATCTTCTTTACTTTCATAAGTAAGAATTGTTAATTGATTTCCTTTAAGCAAGAAAACATATTTTGGAATAAAAAAAGACAAATTAGGAATGTAAAAACCCGATAAATTTTCTGAATTTAATGCTTCCAACTCATTTTTCAAATCATAAGAAAGGTAGCCAAATAACCAGTCTTTATTTTTTTGATGAAAAGCTTTCAAGGAACTAAAAGAATCCTGGTTTGTTTCCAGAACATCAAGTGCACCTATACCGGAAATCAAATCATAATTAATATAATCATCCGGTAAATTACTAGAACTTAATGTAGTATTAGAATCTAAAATACTAATATAAGTAAGTTCCTTGCTTTTTGAAAGCAGTTTGTTTCTTAAACTACTAGGCTGATTAATATGAAAAATATGCGTTTGTCTCACTTTGCAAAAATAGGAAAAGCAAACTCATTTTATTTTATATTTTTGAAGGATGAAAAAAATATTATTCCTAATCCTTATTTTCCCCTTATTATTAGCTGCTCAAACTGACACTACTTTATCAGAAAACGGAAGCATTACTAGTATAAATGAAACTGGAATAGATGCTTTAGTTAGCAAATATGAAAATATCTTAAAAGCCAAAAATGGAATTGAAGGTTGGCGAGTTCAGTTATTATTTAAAGCTAAACAAGACGAAATTAAACAACTAAAAATAGATTTTATTAATCTTTACCCCGAAATACCTGCCTACCTAGAATATGACGCACCATACTATAGAGTGCGAGTTGGGAATTGTAGAACAAAACTAGAGGCTATAAAAATAAAGCACCAGATAAGTAAAAACTTTCCTGGTGCCTATCCTGTTCCTGAGATTATTAATTTCTCTCAACTAAAAGATTAAGAGTTTAACTTAATACTCTTTTTACTTCAACTTCTTCATAACCTTCAATAATATCGCCTACCTTAAGGTCATTATAGTTTTCGATTGACATACCACATTCGAATCCTTTTCTTACTTCAGCAACATCATCTTTAAATCGTTTTAAAGATGATAATTTACCTGTGTAAACCACTACACCATCACGAATAAGTCTTACTCCAGTATTTCTTGTTAAAGAACCATCTAATACCATACAACCAGCAATAGTACCTACCTTTGAAATTTTAAATGTATCTCTAATTTCAATATTACAAACAATTTTTTCTTCAACATCAGGAGAAAGCATACCCTCCATTGCTAATTTCAATTCTTCAATTGCTTTATAAATAATAGAATATAATCTAATATCAATCTGTTCTGTTTCAGCTAATTTACGAGCTTTTAATGAAGGTCTTACTTGGAAACCAATAATAATTGCATCAGAAGCTGCTGCTAACATCACATCAGATTCTGAAATTTGTCCTACTGCTTTTTGAATAATATTTACTTTAATTTCTTCAGTAGAAAGTTGCTGTAAAGTATCAGACAATGCTTCAATAGAACCATCAACATCCCCTTTAATAATTATATTAATCTCTTGGAAATCACCTAAAGCAATTCTTCTACCAATTTCATCTAAAGTTAAGTGTTTCTGAGTTCTTACACTTTGCTCTCTTTGTAATTGAGCTCTTCTTGAAGCAATCTTTTTTGCTTCTTGCTCACTTTCCATTACATGGAACTCATCACCAGCAGTTGGCGCTCCATCCAGTCCTAATAATACTACTGGAGTAGAAGGTCCTGCTGTTTTTCTTGTTTCTCCCCTTTCGTTCAATAAGGCTTTTACTTTTCCTGAATAAGAACCAGCTAACACATAATCCCCAACATTTAAAGTCCCTTTTTGAACTAATATAGTAGATAAGTATCCTTTTCCTTTATCTAATGATGCTTCAATAACTGTACCTTGTGCAATTCTGTTAGGATTTGCTTTCAAGTCAAGCATTTCTGCCTCAAGAATAATTTTTTCTAAAATCTCAGGAACTCCTGTTCCCATTTTTGCTGAAATATCTTGTGATTGGTATTTCCCACCCCAATCTTCAACTAATAAATTCATTTCCGCTAATTCCCCTTTAATTTTTTCAGGATCAGAAGCAGGACGGTCAATCTTATTAATTGCAAAAATAATTGGCACACCAGCAGCTTGCGCATGGCTAATTGCCTCTTTTGTTTGCGGCATCACTCTATCATCAGCTGCAACTACAACAACTACAATATCAGTTACTTTTGCACCCCTTGCACGCATAGCAGTAAAGGCCTCATGCCCTGGAGTATCTAAAAACGCAATATTTTTACCTGAATCTAAAGTTACTTCATAAGCACCAATATGCTGAGTAATTCCTCCTGACTCACCTGCAATTACGTTTGTATTTCTAATGTAATCCATCAAAGATGTTTTACCATGATCAACATGACCCATAATTGTAATGATTGGCGCACGATTTTCTAATTGTTCCTCAGCATCAATTACCTCATCAATAGATTCCTGAACATCAGCCCCAACAAATTCCACTTTAAAACCAAAGTCTTCTACCAACATCTGAATTGTTTCAGCATCCAACCTTTGGTTCATACTCACCATCATACCAAGCCCCATACAGGTTGTTACAATCTCTGTAACTGCAACATCCATTAAGGATGCTAACTCACTTGCAGTTGCATATTCTGCAATTTTAATTGTTTTATTACCAGCAGCTTTTTGCTGATTTTCAACATCAGCAACATCTCTGTGTGCTTGTCTTTTATCTCTTCTGTTTCTTACAGATGATTTTTTACCTCCTCTTCCTTGTAATTTTGCTAATGTTTCTCTTACTCTTTTTTGAGCTTCTTCTGGAGAAATCTCAACAGGACCTCTAACCGGTTTTTTTCCTTTTTTGAACTTCTTAGGATCAACTTTCGCCTTTACAATTCTAACTCTCTTTTTCTTTTCTGGTTTTTTAAACTGAGCTAAATCAATTTTTTGTCCAGTTACCTTAACTCCTCTAAGTTTTCCAGCAGTTGCCTTAATAATTTCATCTTCTTTCTTAGGCGCTTCAACTTTTTCCTCCATTTTAGGGGCTACAACTTCAACCTTTGGCGCTTTCTCAACTTTAGGAGTTGCCTTTGCAGGTTTAGCAGGTTTCCTTGGTTCGATATCTACTTTACCAAGAACCTTTAATTGCTTCTTAGTAGTTTTTGCTTTAATAATATCATCCTCAGGAGATTTAGGAGCTTCTTCTTTCTTCTCCTTTTTAACTAACTCTTCCTCCTTTTTTGCTTCAGCTTCAATTCTAACTTTTTCTGCTGCTGCTTTCTCGGATGCTATTTTTTCTGCATCAAGTTTTGCTTTTTCAGCATCAGCTTTCGCTTTTTCTTCCGCCTCTTGTTGCTTTATTATTTCTTCAGCTTTAGCTAATTCTTTTTCCTTAGCCAATAATTCAGCAGATAACTTTGCCTTCTTTTCAGAATCAAACTCTCCCAAAAGATCCATATAGATATTATGCGACACCTTTGTGTTTGGCTTTAAATCCTCAATTCCTTTAGCTTCAAGGAATGTATAAATTCTGTCAATACTGACATTAAATTCCTTAACTAACTTATTTAACCTTACGCTCTTTTTATCTGACATACCTAGGTCTTAATTATTTTATTAATCTTCAAATTCTGAGTTTAAAATGCTCAGCACATCTTCAACAGTTTCTATCTCTAAATCAGTTCTAAGAACTAAATCCTTAGCAGAAATATCCAACACACTTTTTGCTGTATCGCAACCAATTGCTTTTAAAGCATCAATTACCCATCCTTCAAGTTCATCTGTAAACTCATCAATTGCAACATCATCTTCAAAACTATCAGCATCTCTATACACATCAATATCATATCCTGATAATTTCCCAGCCAAGTTAATATTATGCCCTCCTCTACCAATTGCTAAGGAAACCTGATCAGCATCCATATAAACTGCTGCTCTCATCTTCTCGTCATTTAACTTAACAGAAGTAATTTTAGCTGGCGATAAAGCTCTACTAATTAATAATTGAGAGTTTTCAGTAAAGTTTACAACATCAATATTTTCATTATTCAACTCACGAACAATACCATGAATTCTTGACCCTTTCATCCCAACACAAGCTCCTACAGGATCAATTCTATCATCATACGATTCAACAGCAACTTTAGCTCTTTCTCCTGGAACTCTTACTACATTTTTAATTGTAATAATTCCATCAAATACCTCAGGAACTTCTTGTTCAAATAAACGCTCAATAAACTCAGGAGCAATTCTTGAAAGCACAATATTTGCTTTATTATTTTTAAGATTTACCTCTTTAATTACAGCTCTTACCGATTCTCCTTTCTTAAAGTAATCTTTAGGAATTTGCTCTAATTTTGGTAAAGATAAGTCATTTCCTTCATCATCTTGCAATAAAATTTCATTTCTCCAGATTTGGTAAACCTCACCATGAATAATTTCACCAATTCTTTCTTCATATCGTTTCATCAACTCATCTCTATGCTGATCAGCAATACGAGCCATTAAATGCTGGCGAATAGAAAGCACTTGTCTTCTTCCAAATTCTGATTCAAAACTTACTTGTTCAGAAACTTCCTCACCAACTTCATAATCATCCTCAATTTTTAAAGCATCCGACAATGAAATTTGTGCAATAGGAATTTCTACATCTCCATCTTCAACAACCTCTCTATTTCTCCAAATTTCTAAATCTCCTTTATCAACATTAATAATGACATCAAAATTTCCTTCTTCATCATATTTTTTAGATAATACTGCCTTAAAAACATCCTCTAAGATATTCATCATGGTTTCACGATCAATATTCTTAACCTCTTTAAACTCTGAAAACGATTCAATTAGATTTTCTACTTCCATTACTTTTATTTAAAATTTATTTTAAGTTTTGTCTCTTTTATTTCTTCCTTAGGAATACTAACTTCTTCTACAATATATTCTTTTTTGCTACCCTTCTTCTTTTTTGCTACTTCTAGCATTAAAGTATCTTCATACGACAAAATATTTCCTGTCTTTCTTTTTCCATTAGTAAGCAAAACCCCAACTTCTTTACCAATATATTTTTGGTACTGTTCAGCTATCACAAACGGATTATCAAGACCAGCAGAACAGACTGTTAGTTCGTAATCCTCCACTTCTCTATCAAAATGTTCTTCAATATATTTACTAATTGCTAAGCAATGTTCTACTTGAACTCCTTCCATTCTGTCGAAAAACACTGTAATAACATTGGCAGAATTCACCTTTACGTCTACTAAAAAACCATCTAGTTCTTTAATCTTTGGCTCTGCAATTTTTCTTATTTCCTCTTTTACTATCATAATACTATGTAAAAAAAGAAGAGGCTAACTGCCTCTTCCTTTCTCTTGTTCTATTTTCGGGTGCAAATATAAGGAGATTTATTCAATCTCACAAATAATTTACTGAAGTACAATTCTTTTACTTACAAATGATGCATTTGTTTTAATCTGAACCATGTATATCCCTCTAGGATAGTCAGATAAATCAACCTTTTTAGTAAACTCACCAATGAAGTTTTGTTTATCCTCACGAGATACTATTTTACCAAAAGCATCAATAATCGAGATTTCAAAATTGTCTAATTCTTCCGAAACAAAGCTTATATTAAATATTCCTTTTGTAGGATTAGGATAAACATTTAAGTTATCTCCCAACTCTGCATCTCCAGCTGTAACCCTATTTGATGCTAAAGTAGCGAATGTATTATAAGATGTAAATCCTGACATATTAGCTGATGAACCACATACTGCACGAACTTGCCAATGATACCCTGTTCCAGCACTTAGACTATTTTGCAGTAACTGATTAGAAGCCAATCCATATGTATACTGCCAAGAACCCCAAGAAGAACCTTGCAACTTAAACCTAACATCATAAGACGTAGCAGGCCCTACAAGGTTCCAACCTAACAACCCTTCACTACTAGTAATTGAGGTTACATTAGTATTTTGTGGCTTAGCACAAGGAATTAAAGTAGTAGCAACCTGAACACTAGACCAAGCAGAAGAAGTAGATGTATCTGAACTACAAGCTGAACGAATAGACCACTCATAAGTAGTCCCTGACTGTAAATTTGACTTCTGCTTAGCAGTTAAAACTGAAGGAATATTATTGATAAATACACTCCATGAACCTCCCTGAACTCGCATACGGATATCATAATGATGCGCATTTAATACAGATCCCCAATTCATAGTAAGCTTATCTAACTGTACATTACTCACAGATAAAGAAGAGGGTACTGCCGTACTCAATACAGTAATACCAATAGTATTAGACCCTGCAGCACAACCATTAGAACTCGTTACAGCTAAACTATAAACACCAGAAGAACTAACCGTATAACTAGAACCTGTAGCGCCAACTATGATACCGGAAGCATCACTCCACTGATACGTATTAGCCGTACTAGCAAAACCTACTAAAGATAAAACCCTACTCTCCCCTAAACACATACTCAAACTACCAGATGAACTAATAACGGAAGTTAAAGCGGCTGGAGAGGTAACTACAAAAAGAGCACTATCTGAACAACCCCAAGTATCACTAACAACAACACTATAAGATCCTGAACTCAATCCACTCAAATCAGCTGTAGTAGCACCTGTACTCCATAAATAAGTATAGGAACCACTTCCTCCAACTACAGTTAAATCAATAGAACCATCTGATAAACTATTACATGAAATATTTGAAACCTGAGAACCTAAAGATAAACTACAAGAACCTGTACTAAAAGTACTATAACCTCCATAAGATGATGAATTAACTCCTGTAGAATCACACACGCTACGAACTTGCCAATGATAAGAAGATCCAGAACCTAAACCACTCAATACATAAGAATTACTCGTAACAACAACAGTAGTCCATGCACCCCATGGCTGTGAAATACCCTTATAACGTATAGCATAACCCCAAGATCCAGCAACTGCATCCCAACCTAAAGTAGCCCCACTCAAAGTAATACCACTCACAACTGAATTAACAGGAGCAACACAAGGAATTAAAGTAGTAGCAACCTGAACACTAGACCAAGCAGAAGAAGTAGATGTATCTGAACTACAAGCTGAACGAATAGACCACTCATAAGTAGTCCCTGACTGTAAATTTGACTTCTGCTT